>Ga0222717_10002384_pt1 | contig 14593 bp, 13 predicted proteins | sample C33_18DmetaG_FD_165053 | JGI IMG/M metagenome (GOLD analysis project Ga0222717, IMG submission 165053) | Estuarine water microbial communities from San Francisco Bay, California, United States - C33_18D | ecosystem: Environmental > Aquatic > Marine > Unclassified | place: USA: California...
GACGATGGTTCTATGATGGTGGGTATCGGAACAGAAGATATTGATGTTGATGACCCCGATTTTATGGAAATGATGATTGGAAAGGATGGTAAAATTGAGCAATTTTCATTACCTATTGGAAAAGACGATTATCAAAGGCATTACCAAGTCAAGCCCTCTCATTATGGTAAAATGAAAACTCAAAATCAAACAAATGAAAGGGCGGGTGGCGACTTCGTTAGAACAGATGGCGACGGCAAGTATGCACACCCTATGATACCACAAGGTCAATTCATGGCCGAATCCCTTCGTGAAGAATATGAACGACATTGGGGAGAAATTGACGATGACCAAGCAAAAGGACTTATTCGTTGTAGGGGTTGTGATGAACCCACTTCCTATTACGATGAAAGGAACTTTTGTGAAGCCTGTCAAGGAAGGAAAAAGGAAGGACTAATGGATGATGAAGGCAATTTCACAGACGACCCATCCCATCCATTATATGAATATCCTAAGCCGAAATATGCCGAAAATTCGGGGAAAATGAATCTTACTATGAAAGAATTGTTGATTTTAATTCTTGTAAATAAGGATTGGAACGGGAACGATTGGGGAGGAAGTGGAGAATATGAAGATATAACTGCTTCTTTTTATCACGATGAGGTGGATATGAAGAAAATGCGTGGTGTGCTTTCATCACTTGTTAAAAAAGGCATAATCACGGCACAAGAAGACTATGTGAACGAAGAAAAATACACAATGGTTTCTGTAAATAATAAATACACACAGGATTTAGAGAGTATAGATTGGAATATGTTTGACTGTAAAGACGAATTGGTTCAACGAATGGGATATGAAAATTTCATTGAATGGGCAAATAATATTTCCGTTACAATTATTAGGGGGATGATGAATTCTAAATTTGATGCTGAAACCTTTGAAGCAAGGGAAGATTTGATTTGCGATTATTGCGAAAAAATAATTTCACCCAACGAAGGAAGCGTCAATTGGCCCGATAGTGGGCTTACAGTTTGTGATGATTGTTTTGATGATGCAATAAAGAATGCTGAATCCTCTCCATCCTCCTTTGATATTTCGTGGGAAGACGCTCAAGGAGTTTCCTCTCCTTCTCTTCCGCCCGAAGGCATTCACTTTGCCGAAGAAGGAAATTATCGCATGAACGGTGAAGGATGCGAATATTGTGCCGAAACAAAAGAATTAAACGCAGAAGGATTCTGTTCCGAATGTACTTCCCACGCAGAATCTTTTTCCGCTTCCTCATACGAAGATGCTTTCTTCACCGAAACCGTTTCCGAAATGGCGGCAGAAGGAATTTCTCGCAACGGAAAACTCGCATTATCGCTTACTGCGCTTGGAATTGGAGTCGCTATGGCATTAGGTTCCGATACTGTTTCTTCTTTGTTGGACAAAATAACAAGGAAGTGAGGCGATGTGGAAAGAAACTTTTTTGGCAGGAATCGCCACCATTGGAGGATTGTTTTTAATTACAAAGAAACCTGTTGTTAAAAACGCAGAAATGATTTCTTTTGCCGCACCAAGAAAATTTCCAAAAAAAGTTCGGCTTGAACCTTATGCAAAAATAAAAAGTGACCCTTTGAATTCAATTTTTAATGTTAAAGAAGGATATTATTTTGCTCGCCACAGATATTACAATTCCGAAACATCGCTAATTACTTATGGCCCCCACAATGAAATACCTTCTTTGGAATGGAATAGTTTGAGTACCGAATTTGTGAGCGGCGTGTATGGGTTTTTTGAGAAAGATGGTTCATCAACAGTATATGACCTTGTGATGGGCCACTTAGCGAATTTAGGGACACCTCTTGATACTGCTTCTCCGCCGCCACCATACGGATATAATTCCATTGAATTCACAAGCAGGGTGGATGGTTCAAAATATTCCTCCGCAAAGCAAATGGTTTCGGATAAACTGATAAAAAATATGCTTTCTCGGCAAGAATTTGAAGACCGATGGAGGGCGTATAGAGGATGGGGGGCAAATCAAATCGCTATGGACAGGCTTGATGCGTATTGGAATTTATACGAAAAGGGCATTGTTGATGAAAAAATGAATGATGAAAGCACAAGCGGAGTTTATGGAGAGATAGGAAGTTTTTTCGTTGAAATTATAAAAGATACATACACGGCAAACCCAAATTATTTGGCAGGAGAAACGGAACGATTTGAAAAATTGCGTGACCGAATGGCAGATTTGGTAATGGATGGGGGCGACCCCTTAAGAGGGTGGGAATCAAGTAATGTTGATGTAATCATCAATAAAGAAGTTTATGAGCCTACATTAGAAGAAGTTAAGGTTATGGTTGAATGGTTTATGCTTCGTGAAACTTTATTTTGGTATCAAGCATGGGAACAAAATATTCAACCATTAATTGCGAAAGGTTGGAATCCCGACAATGGTGCTATTGTTCAAAACATTAGAACTTCATGGGATGCTTACCGTAATACAAATGATACTCCCGACAGATACGACAAATACCTTACAGGATTTAGTTCAACAAGCGATAACGATTTGTTCTTCTCTAAAGCATTCGTTTTAAAGAGAATTTTAAAGAAAAGACATATTTTTAATCAAGCAATCGCAGAAGATGTGAAACGATGTAAGAATGCTCTTTTAAGCGGTCAAAATAAAATTTCTCTTGACGCTTCACAAAAAATTCGTGACGGATTACTTACGACTCCGCCATTCACAAATTTAGACTATTTTGATAATTTCATAAAATACGATTACTATTACGACGACTTTTTCATGGAATTAAATAAATTGGTTAAACAGGCAGGAAATAATATAACGGATGCAGAACGAAACGCCGTTAAACAAAAGGCGACGGAATTGATTAATTACAAAGAGAACGAATTGAAAGAACAGGCAAAAATAAATTATGACGAAGCGGTTCAAGATGCACAAACTGAACTCGATACTGCCTTAAATGAACTTCCACAAAAAAGGAAGTCAATGGAAGACGAAAAGGATAGCCGATTGGAGTTTTGATTATGAAATGGGAATCGGTTGTAGCAGGTTTGGCCGCACTTGGCGGATTGGTGTTAATTACAAAAACACCTTCGGTGGAAAGAAACGCTGAAACCATTGTTTTTAATGCCCGTGCGCCTCCGAAAAAGCAACGAATAACAGAAGTAAAGAAACTAATTAAAACTCCAATATTGAAACAGATAATGGATTATGACGGCGAACCTATTTTCAGTTTCAAGAGATTTGATTACCATAGCAAAAATAATAAAATAATGGAAATTACTGCATACGAAGATAGTAATGAATACACTATGATTGATTATGAAAACGGCCCCCTTTGTTATCAAATGAATGGAGGATTGGGAAGCGAAAATTGGAGGAAGGGACAAAGCGGATTTAAAAACACTAATTACATGAAGCCGTGGAACAAAGCATTCCAATCGAATCGCTTCTCTCTCCTAATTACAATTATTCCAATTCTTAAGCATTTGGAAAAGCACGGCTATTCCAAACAAGATATTAAGTCAGTTCTTTCTACCGTAAGCAGTTATCATAGCGAAAGGGAAAATTTAAAATTATATGAGATGATTACAGAATATCCCGAAAGAGATTGGACAATACAGGATATTGAAACGGTATTCCCTAATCAAAACAAGAACGCACCAAACAACCTTGTGGATTTATGGAAAAACTGTCTTATTGACAACAACCCTCCGAATGAGATTTGGCCTTATTTTTCCGAAAGAAATGTTCGGGAATCTGTGGGGGCGTTGGGAAGGATTTTGTTAAATGGAATAGATTCCGAAAGTCAATTTGAATGGGAAACAGAATGTCGTTATAAAATAGAATTGGCCTCTATTGACATAGGAAAAGGTTTTACCAATAACACAAACGAAAAAGGATTTAGGAGAATGAACGGGTTTTTATTAAGTCGTAAAAAACTAATAAATATGGGAATTGAAATTACAGATAATGATTATCTTTTGATGATAAAACTTTGGATAATCGCTCAAAATCTCTATATTCACGAAGCCTATGAATTGTGGACAAAACAATGGGAAGAAACATACAATTTCAATAATTCTATTACCGACACCAATGACCGTCCTATGTTGGTGATGAACATCCGTGGGAACTTAGATTTATACCGCAATCGGTATGAAGTTCCCGACAGGATAAAATGGTCACAAATGGTCATTGGTTCGCAACAATTACCCTACACGACTTATCCAAAATCCATTCTTATCAAAAAATATATGAAAATGAGAAATGAACTTACGAATCGTCAGCAATACTTCAAAGAATTATTTCAAAATGTTATTAATAAAAATAGAATTGATGTGAATTCGGAGTCAAAACAAAGATTAATGGATGCTATCAATCAAACGCCTCCTTTTTCAAATTACGATAAGTTAATCGACCGAAACATAAACACGGCCATTAGTATTGACAAATATGATTGGAGAGTAAGGATAAACGAAAAAATAAGGGACGACATAAGGTTATCAAAAGAAGAATTGACACCTCAAGAAAAAGCAGATATTTTTCAAGCATACCAAGTGAGAATCAGTCGTGGAAAGGATGAATATACTCTCCGAGAAAAAAATAAATTAGACGACGCCATACAAAAATTAAATGAGAAATCGGCTAAGGAAAGCGAGAGGGTGTACGCCGACACCGCAAGGGCTTCCAATAGAATTAAGGAAACATTAGGGATATGATAAAATGCCATTAGGATATAACATAGTTTGCGACCCCGGAGATTTATACTCAAGAAAGTGCTACACCGTAAATCCCGACACAGGAGCGAAAGAAGAGATTCTTGGCTACACAAACACGGGCGACCCTGTTTCAAAAGGAGCGTCGAATTCTTCTTGGTTGGCTTTTGTTCCCTCTCTTACATCGCTTAATCTTCAAGGACAAGCCTACAAGCCGTATGGAGAAGCAGGTATGCCATATACGAAATCGGGATTAGCAACGGGCGCATTCATGCCCGCTTCGGGAACAGATTCACAAGACCTCTATTATTTGAATGAAGTGATGCCCGGTTCACAATCACGCAAAATGTATAACAAGCGAGTTTGTAATCCTTTGTGGAACACTTTTGGATGTAAAACAGGAAAGGTGACTATAAATAGCGAAACCGAGAACGAAGAAGTAGGAACAGAAAGCAAGCCGTATTTGAAAGAATTCGGAACTGTTCTCGCCGCAGGATTACTTGCGGGATATGCGCTTTCAAAGGTGGTGAAAAGATGATTAGAGATTTAACAAAATACGGTTTAAACATCACCGCTTTCGGAATCGCTACAACGATTGGAGGCATGGTTCTTTATTTTGTCGGGAGGCGATTCGATGAGTGATGAAAAGGGTGCTATGAAAAAGGATGTAAAGCGGGCAGACGAACAAGCCCGACAAGCATGGCGTGGGTGGGTAATTCCTGCGGTTGGTTCAATGGCTTTTTTCTCATCAATGTTAATCAACGGAGTTAAAAATTATCAAACTTACGGATTTCCGACCCATGTTTTCAACAGAAGCGATTGGATTCTTTTGTCGCTTCCGTTTATTGTCGTAGGGGTTGCTCTTTCCGACATGATGCCAAAAAAAACAGGTGAGTAAAATGAAAACTACGATGATTGTTTCGGGAATCACTTTCTCCGTTTTTTTCGCAGAAGCACTTATTCATTATAATTACGGCATTTTGGAAACGAAAAATCTTCCTTTTTCTTGGAACACCTTTTTCCAAGACTTCACCGTTCCCAAAGGAAAGTCGCTTGCTAAAATGGCAACAATTGTTGGTGTAGCGTCTGTTCTTACAGGAGAGTTAATTTCTTATGTTGAAGAAAAATTCTAAGAGCGTGAAGGTATAAATAAAGCAAACCATAATAAATCTTTATGACCGACATAAGCGATGAAGAAATCGCTGATATTCTTCTTCGTAAAACCGCTTTTTTTAATGAACGAAGGCGAGCCGTTGGAACTGAATACTATTCAAATCGTGATTTTTGGGAGCGAATGTGGGAAACCGAATGGGATATGCTAAACGAAAGATTGCACAAGCAAGAAAACAATATCCAAATTGAGCCTCTTCCCATCAATTTTCCTAAAATTGATGTTGATGGAGAAGAATTAACTTTGTATTCTTTTGATGATTTCGCCTTGCTTCACAATCAAGGAATTTTTAGAGAAACTGATTTCGTCATAGATAAGCGTGGCCGATGGACTAAAAATGTAATTCAAGAAATGAAAACATACGGTTATGCACATCAAAAAACAATAACAACGGATAAACTATTGGTGATGAAATGGATGAAATGAAAGAATTTACAGAACTCGCAGAAGCGAATTTTATTACTGCGAAGGGCATGATTATTATTGCCTTGACCGTTGAAATAATTGTGCAAACTTTTGCTTTAATCGTTCATCCTACGGATTGGTGGACTTGGCAATTACTTGGATTCATCACGGCTACAAATCTTGGTGCTTTAATTCTTGGAATCGTGGCTCAACGAAGCGCAGAACAATTAAGCAAGACTTACAAACAAGTGTTCACACCCGATTTTTATTTCACAGTAAAAACGCTTACGGACTTTAGAAAAATAATGCAAGCAGAAGCAGAAAAAGAAGGTCGCAACATGACGGAAGAATGGGCTGAACTTGCACCGAAAATTTATGGAGTCGCCCGTAAATGGCTTGATGTTAGATATGCACAAGATTTGAAAATTCCTCCCGATTTAAAAGATTTAGGAATTGTATTGGAAGAAGACTTTAATCCCGAATCCGTTTCCGATGAGGAATTGTTCAATCCTTAAATAACAAGACAGGGAATGAAGAGATATGAATCCACGATGGAAATCATTTCTCATCATGGTTGTGTTTTCTTTTTCAACCGCATTTTTTTGGATGGGTTCAATTATTTGGCGATTCCGAGGCGTTGCTGAACCGTCTAAAGTCGTCACCCTCATGCAATCCGATTTAGAATCAATTGGAGTTTTCGCATTTTTATTTGACCTCATTATATTGATACTCATATTTAGAATCTTACGGCCTCCAAACACCGATGGACACGCACAAGGCGTGAAGGTGAATCGTCCCTAAAGCACCTTTTAAATAGCAAGACGAACAAATGAAGAATACCTCAAGGTGATGTAATATGGCAAATCAAGACCCACAACCCGAAATTTATACTACTCGGCATACTTTTGACGCTTCAACCGTGGCCGTTGCCGCAGGAACTACAAATCTTGTTTCGGTTTATACCAACCAAGCAAACAACGAAGAAGTCCGTCTTTACGGAATCGCCGTCCGAATTGTTGATGAAGATGGAACGACTGTCACCACACTTACTGATTTCGCCATGTCCATTCAAGTCGGCCCAAACAATGTTCCTTCCAATCAATTTGACATTGGATGGCTCCACACCAACCTTTCCAACGGAGGAAGTATTCTTACGCTTCCTACTCCTGTTCTTGTGCTATTCCAACAACCATTGTCAATCATTATTGAATCAAAGAGTCTTATTGCACAAGCCGCAGACCGAAAGCGAACCGTTGTTGTTGATTTGATTGGTGAATTGGCAATTCAAAAGGCTCCACCCGGTTATCGTGGTGCTTGATGTTTAAATAGACGAAGCGATAATTACCAATTGGTGAAATCGTTTGTCTGTTCGTCGTCAAGTCTATGAATGGAGAAATATCCTTCCTGTCGGGCAAACTGTAAGTTTGAACAAGCCGCCCATTCTAAAACCGAACAATGTTCACACGATTGCGCTTCCTGCAAATCAACCTGTTGATATTTTCATCGGAGGAATTGGAAACAATATTGATATTCCTGCGAAATTAACTGCGACTCAATTCGTCGTTATTGATGCAATAGCAGTTTGGCCCGAATCTCTTGCCGCACAAATTTATGTGGAAACTTCTCGTTATTTTCAAGACCCCGATGGAACGCCAACAGAAGGAATTACAGGAAGAATTGTTCCCTTTCCAAACGGACACAATGGCATCATCAATTGGGATTACATTACAGGATTAAATCCTCCACTTTACATTCTTCCGCATCAAACATGGGGTATTGAAGTGACTCCTTTAGAAGCGATTCCCGAATACACGGGAAACGATGTGACAGACGAAAATATTTCATTTTGTTTCGTAAAATATCTTCTTATTGATGGGGCAGATGCTTTAGTGGCGAAGAAATTAATTGACATTGGGTGGGAATTAACTCCCGAAAACATTCAAAGATATAAGGAAGATATTGTGCGATTCCATCTTCGTGCGGGTCTTTCCGAAATGGATGAGTTAGAAGGTCTTGAAAGGAGGGTTTAATCATGGCTATACGAAGACAAATGTATGAATGGGATTTATACGGTGCAGATGGGTTCGTTCCTGCGGATTTTCCCGATGCAGGGGTTGAGTATTCAATTTTTACAGGTGGTTTCGGAACTTTGGTGAATGAAGTCAATTTGGTAAAAGAAGATGAATTTATTGTTTTGGATAAAATCGCTTGTTCTCCCGGTGTTTCTCCACAGGAATCTGTTGTTGCAGGAGGCGTTTTGACAAAATGGGTTCCAAATATGCAAATCCAAGTCGTTATTGATACGACGGGATATTATCGTGACCCTCAAAATATTTACTCATCGGGTGTTTCGGGAATGGCTTCTGCATATCCTTCAACACTTGAAGAAATACCTTATTACGAATTATCTCCTTCTATTTACATTCTGCCCCATCAAACATGGGACATACGCTACACTTTTTACAACGATTTGAAAACGGCATTTGCAGAAGGATATTTCACTTCAATAGCCGACACCACGGCACTTGGAAGAGTTTGGGTTTCTTACACACTTTTTGATGGAACAGATGCTTTTATTGCTCAAAAATTGTTATCTATTGGAATTCCTGTTTCTGTTGATTCTGTTCAATGGTTTAGAAAATTGCTCATCAAGTCCCGTGGATTAGATACCGAATCATTTGATTTCTATTTGAAGGCGGCAAAAGCATACCGTGAAAACGAAGACCGCAGTGCTATCCTTACAGGATTGAAGCCATATTCTCCAAAAGAATGATTATTTAAATAGTCGGAACGATAAATGAAGGTTGGTTATCATGTCTAATGATGTTCGTAAGTTTGATTCACGCCGTAAATACACGGGCGCATACAACAAGAAAGGTTTCCAAACAGGTTATGCTCAAGCAGGTGATTCGGTTGAGCCAACGCCTTTACCTTATTCACAACAACCAAGACCGGGCGAAGGGGGCGACCAATCGGCGCAACCAATTCGCAAAGGTCTTGACCCTCACACATACAACCGTGAAACACAAGCCCCTGTTTCTCTTGGAACGCAAGAAAAATCTCTTTTCACATCTGTTTATCCGTGGCATTTGGTTCCACGCTACACTTCTGCGAATGTGATTCAACGCCAACAATTTGATTTCGGAACAACAAATCTTGCCGATGATGAATACATTGATGTTCTTGTTATCAATGTTTCAAGAGCCGCAGGTTCAAATGCTTCAACGACTCCGCAAGCAATCCCTTCCGTTGCTCCAATCGTTCCAACACAGGCCCTTAACACGGCAGGAGAATCTGTTTCATACCGTGGACAAACCGATGCCTCCACCACACTTTTCCCAACAGGAAGTGGTGGGACAATCGCCGCCGCACCGACAGGCTCTCTTATGAGTCCCGGTTCAACAGGAGAATTTTACAAAATTTCTTCTTTTGGTCATTCCGAAGTTCCAACAAGCACGGCAGGAATCACTTATCAAATTTGGATTGATGGTCGTTTGATGATGGAATGGAATGATTTCCAATGGTCGCCCGTGACTCCAAAAAATGACCAATGGATTTTTGATGTTCCTCTTTTCGTTGAGCGACAAATTGTTTTTAGAGTTATCAATGAAACAGGTTCTTCCGTCACGACAGGCTCAATGGAGTCTTGTTTCGTTGGTTGGTCGGAACAAAAGATGGGATTCTTGGAAACCGACAAGATTCAAATGGAAACCATCACAAACTGATGGTGCTTTTGACTTCGTTTTTATCTTGCCCGAAAGGATTCCCGAAAAAAGTGACATTCGGATGCAAGTTAGGTCTGTTTCAGCGAATGACATGGGATTTTTCCCTACATTTGTTCTCATGCTCGTTGATAATTGAATCATTTAAATAACAAGCCGAACAATAATAAAGCATGGCAAATACTTACGGCGGAAATAATACGGGAAAAGCAGGTCTTGAAATTACAGAAGAAGACGGCTCTCCCGATGTTAGTGGCGTTTCAAAAATTGTTGTTTCTAACGGAACCTTGACCGATGATGGGCAAGGACAAGTCACACTTACCACAGGTGGCGGCGGCGGGACACCCGGCGGTTCCGACACACAAGTTCAATTCAATGATGCAGGTTCTTTTGGTGGAGATGCAGGTCTTATTTTTAATAAAACAACGAATAAATTAACTGTTGCAGGTGAAACCGAAATTGATGGTAATTTAAATCACGATGGCACAAACATTGGCTTTTTCGCTACTGCTCCGACGACACAACAACCAACGACTTCTTATCCTGCCCCCCCACCATTACCCCCTGTATGGGATGTGGCAACCGCCGCTTCGGTGGATGCTGAATTAAATGCCATTCAAACTTCGCTTCAATCAATTGTTGATTTACTCAAAGCATACGGACTATCTTCTTGAAGGTGATTTCACATGATTAACACAGGAACTCGTTTTGGAGGGGTGAAAACTTCTCAAAATTCTTCTATTCCTGCCATTCAAAATGGAAGTAAAAATTTTACAACCCGTCCCGATTCCGAAGAAGAATACATGGTTTCAATTCAAGAGATATTTTTTGATGAACATTCAACATTTGCTTTTTCCGTATCGCTTTTTCACCAAGCACATGAATTGTTTTTGGTTGAAGACCCCGTTATTACAGGAATGGATTCCGAAGCCCGAACCGTTAATGTGCGATTGAAAATTAAGAACACAGGAAAAGGTGCATTTGAAGTGAAACTGTTTTACACCGTATTTGGAGGTGCTTAATCATGGCGAATGAATACACAGGGGATAACACAGGTGACGCATTTCGTTTAGAAATAGCCGAAGAAGACGGATTTCCCGATGTAAAAGGCGTTAAGAAAATCATTGTTTCCGATGGTTCGCTTTCCGATTTAGGTGACGGAACAGTTCAATTAGCCACAGGCGGCGGAATTGGTGGTGCAAGTGGATTAAATACACAAGTCCAATACAATAAAAATGGTAATTTTGCAGGTAATCCCGGTTTTACTTTTGATGAAACAACACAAAATGTAGTTATTGGAAACAATTTGGATATTGGAGGAAAACTTACTGTTACAGGTTTAATTGACCCGACAGGATTGGAATTAACTCCGCAATCAAGCAACCCCTCAAATGCAAATACACTTTGGTTGGATAGCACGAATTCAAATAAATTGAAGCAAGGAGCGACAAACATCATTCAAGCGGGCGACCCTTTATCCGATTTAAACAACGATGTAGGATTTGTCACCGCCGCAACATCTCCTGTTCAATCCGTAAATACGCAAACGGGAGCCGTAGTTTTAGATACCGATGGTGTAAGTGAAGGCACAACAAATCTTTACTTCACCGATGCAAGAGCAGAAGCCGCCGCACCCGTTCAATCCGTGAATGGAGCAACAGGAACCGTAAGTTTGACAACCACGGAAATAAGTGAAGGGACGAATCTCTATTATACGGATGCAAGGGCAGGAGCCGCCGCACCCGTTCAGTCGGTGTTTGGCCGAACAGGAACCGTTTCTGCACAATCGGGCGATTATACTACAAACCAAGTGACCGAAGGAAGCAATTTGTATTTCACAGATGCAAGAGCCGACGCACGAATAGCCGCCGCAGATATTAACGATTTAAACGATGTAGTTATTACAAGCGTTACTGATAATCAAGCGTTGATTTACGATTCTGCTTCTTCTGCATGGGTCAATGAGGCTCTTCCATCTGCTCCTGTTTTATCTGTAAATGGTGCAACAGGAGTCGTTGTTTTAGATACTGATGATGTAGGAGAAGGAACAACAAATTTATACTATACAGAAGCCCGTTTTGACACTTCTTTGTCGGGTAAATCAACGACTAATTTAAGTGAAGGAACAAATTTGTATTACACTTCTGCCCGATTTGATTCTGCATTTAGTGGAAAAACAACAACCGATTTAACCGAAGGAACGAATCTTTATTTCACAGATGCAAGAGCCGATGCACGAATAGCCGCCGCAGATATTAACGATTTAAACGATGTAGTTATCACAAGCGTTGCTGATAATCAAGCGTTAATTTACGATTCTGCTTCTTCCGAATGGAAAAATGAAGCACTTCCTTCTGCACCCGTTGATTCCGTCAATGGGGCCACAGGAATCGTTGTTTTAGATACTGATGATGTAAGCGAAGGCTCAACGAATTTGTATTACACCGATGGTCGTGCGTCTGCCGCCGCACCCGTTCAATCCGTGAACGGAGCAACAGGTTCAATTACGCTTACAACAACAGAAATTACGGAGGGAACAAATCTTTACTTCACCACGGCAAGAGCCGATGCTCAAATTGCCGCCGCAAATATTAACGATTTAAACGATGTAGTTATCACAGGTGTTGCTGATAATCAAGCGTTAATTTACGATTCTGCTTCTTCCGAATGGAAAAATGAAGCCCTTCCTTCTGCCCCTGTTTCATCTGTAAATGGAGCAACAGGAGTCGTTGTTTTAGATACTGATGATATAGGAGAAGGAACAACAAATTTATACTACACGGAATCTCTTTTTGACACTTCATTTAGTGGAAAATCAACGACTAATTTAAGCGAAGGAACAAATCTTTACTTCACGGATGCAAGAGCCGATGCACGAATAGCCGCCGCAGATATTAACGATTTAAACGATGTAGTTATCACAAGCGTTGCTGATAATCAAGCGTTAATTTACGATTCTGCTTCTTCTCAATGGAAGAATGAAGCACTTCCTTCCGCACCCGTTTCTTCCGTCAATGGACAAACAGGAACAGTTTCTCTTGCTTCCACCGATTTGACTGATACAGGAACTTTAGTGCGTCAAGGCGATGCAGTTTCTTTACTTTCTAATGATGCAGGATATTACGCTTCGGGAGATGATATTTCGGTTGGAACCATTACGACTTCTGTTGCAGGTCTTCAAAATAAAATCATTTATGCCGATGCTTCGGGGCTTCATTCTGCCGTGACAATTGGAACGGGAATTTCATTTAGCGGAGGAACACTTTCTTCAACAGGTTCGGGTGGAACAGTCACTTCGGTTGATGTTTCGGGAGGCTCAACAGGATTAACGGCAACAGGTGGCCCTATCACAACAAGTGGAACGATTACTCTTGGAGGCACTTTGGCCTTAGCGAATGGTGGAACAGGTGCTACAACGGCTTCGGGTGCAAGAACCAATTTAGGATTAGGAACTGCGGCAACAGAAGATTCATCAGCATTTGCTACTGCGGCGCAAGGTGCATTAGCAGATTCGGCAACCCAACCCGGTGACAATGTTTCAACATTAACAAATGACGCAGGTTATACAACCAATGCGGGAAGCGTGACTTCTATTACGGCAGGAACAGGTTTAGATGGTGGCACGATTACCACAAGTGGAACTATTAATTTAGCCGATACTGCGGTTACGGCAGGAAGTTACACAAGAGCAGACATTACTGTTGATGCTCAAGGAAGAATTACTTCGGCTTCTAATGGAACCGCATTTGGTGTAGCCATTGGAGATACAATAAGTGGTGCTACACAGGGTTCGGTTCTCTTTGCGGGTGCATCGGGCGTTCTTGCCCAAGACAATGCTAATTTATTCTTTGATGATAGCACTAATAGATTAGGTGTAGGAACAAATAATCCTTCCGTTTTACTTCACATTCAAGAAAACTCTTTGAATGAAATCTTGCGAATTGAATCCACGGATGCTACGGCAGGTTCTAACTCCGCCCCCGATGTAGTCATTAAAAGCCCTAAACAGGCCGCTAACGACTACTTAGGAAGTCTATGGTGGTATGGGAACGATGATGGCGGAAACACCGAAGCATACGCAAGAATAGGGGTAATTTTAGACGACCCTTCCGATGGTGCTGAATCGGGTGCTATGTTTATCCAATCCGATATTGAAGGAACTCTTAGAACCATGCTTTACATGGAAGGCTATACAACAGGCGGAACGGGGCAAGTAGTAACAAATTATAACGCTAAAAATGTCAATTTTAGAACCTTAAATCTCGGAACAAGCGACGGCGGGCCGGGTGGGTATGGTATCGCCCATAATGCTTCTAATGGAAGAGTAGGAATTGGGACTTCTTCACCATCTTCACTTTTACATTTAGTCGGCGTTGATGATGATAATCCCGAATTAAGGATTAGCAGGTCGGGTGTATCATCGCAATATCTTTCTATGCAAAATGAGGATGCTACGGGTGGTTTTATTTCTTCTCAATCGGGCGAAAGCAATAAAAAGCCACTTTACTTAGAATCTATTCATAATTCGGGAGGTTCAGCCGCAGGTGATAATTCTATTATTTTTAGAACAGGTGCTTCTTCAAGTCCT
>Ga0222717_10002386_pt1 | contig 14591 bp, 14 predicted proteins | sample C33_18DmetaG_FD_165053 | JGI IMG/M metagenome (GOLD analysis project Ga0222717, IMG submission 165053) | Estuarine water microbial communities from San Francisco Bay, California, United States - C33_18D | ecosystem: Environmental > Aquatic > Marine > Unclassified | place: USA: California...
GTCATACTGTAATGTGTTTATATCATTAAATATGTGGCGCTTTACATCGCACCGTAGCGGCTGTGTACGACCATCATACTTATAAAACTTATCTTTACCCATCCAGTAAGCAACACCGTTGGCGAAGGCCACACTGTTTTGAGAAGCAATAGATATGTTATCCCCAACAAGCTGTGCACCCCATACTGCAGGCGCTCCCACATACTGCATAGAATACAGCGCAGAGTCAGACCAAACTAGAACCTCCTGACGAGCCTGTTTGGCGGCTACAATCTCAGTTCCACGGGATAGGTTAAGTCCACCTGCTTGGTTTGTAGATGCAGGGGTCCAGTTTACAGCGCTTTCTTGATCTGACCAGCGCACGAGCATGGGGTCTTGCGTAGCACTACCTTGGTTATTGCACCCGAAACAAAACACAAATCTGTTAATGTCAGATACCAAAAGCAAATTTTGAACAGTTGGTACGTTTGATGCACCTCCTAGTGAAGATAATTCTACGCCGCGACTAGATACTCCGCTTGTAGCGTCCCAGTAGTATATAGAACCCCCACGAACAGCGAACAACAGATCCTCACCAAAGTTTGATTGGCTCCAAAGTCGTACAGCCTCGTTAGAAGCAAGACCGTTACCCCAAGTACCGCCGCCCCAAGTACCAGCGCCCCAGCCTGTGAGGGGTACAACTGATGCTTGACCTGTAGTTATTTGGTATGCTGCGGTTACTGAACCCCCACCGTTTCCTGTGTCTGAGCTATTAGCCGTAGCAGATACCGTTATAGTGTATGTGTTACCGCTGGTTATTTCCGTTATCTGGTGCTCTGCGTTTAGTATGGTAGCAGTTATATTGCCACCCAACGAAGCTGCACCGCTAAAAGTAACAAAGTCATTAACAGATGCACCGTGGCTATTATCTGTTACTGTTATGGTGGTGCTACCGTTAGTAGCTGCAAAAGTGGCCGCGTTGGTCGTAGTAGCACGGATAGGGGTTATATCGTTATACGCGCCCCCCTGTTCCAAATAAAACTTTAAGTTGGTGCCAACCCCCACAAGGTTAAACCCTGCTAGGGTGACCCAGTTCCACAACGAACGACATACACCTTGAAACGTAGACGTAGATATCCTGTTCCAACCACCTATTTTTTCGGGGAATCCTTGACGAAAACGCACTTTATCGCCTTCGTACCAACCACTTTCCGAAGAATAGCTTGTACGTTCGTCGTTAATGCCCGCTTTAAAAAGAAGTTTTTGGAACGGCATGTTGCACCTATGATGTTTCAGCGAATACTGGGGGGAACGTAGTAACGCTTATGGCTACATGTTGTTTTAGGTTAAGCGGTGCTTCACAATCAGCGCAGGTATCTGCAGCTAACTCTGCTTCATCTAGGTCGTACCCGCACGCAGCACACACTTGATGTATTACATGCGCAGGATCTACAGCACCGTTTTCTAAAGTTTTAGATTCATTTTCTACACGCATGAGTTTATCCTTTTTGAAAGTGGGGCATGTCTACAAAAGGCGTACGACCTTGCTTGCGGCGAACATCCACGTAGTCATTATATGCATCTAGCATTGTGCCATCCCACTCTAGTATATTATCAATGTGCCAAGCCCCTCCCCATTTAAGTTGCTTGATGCCCATGTCCCTAGCGGTCTTCACAATCGCGTCACCTACATCATCATAGAACCGAAGCTCCCAACAAACTTTTGGACCTAAAAACACCATAAAATCAAAAGCCATTCCATCCAGATGCTTACTCTTCATGGTCTTTGATGCCCCAGACTCTACTAAGGTACGTTGCTCTTCTATGGTTCTTAACCCACCAAGATGCGGAATACCAAAATCATATGGCGTGTTATGTATTGCCGTACGGACTAAGGTATATAGTTCTTCATCTATACCTTCTATACGGTCTAAACTACGCTGACTTAATTTAAAACTCATGTCACTTCCTCTTAAAAAATGCCTGTGCCCCGCGCACACCAAAACTGGCTGAAATTGCAATTCCAAGGCTGTAAAAATACCAGTCCGGAGCTTTGGAAAGCTGCGCAAACCCACGGTCAACCCAACCTTCCGCGCCCGGAATCCAGCATAAAATCAATGGGATAGACAGGATTACAACGAACCACTCGTCTTTCCAGCTAGACTTGGCACCCTCTGCCATGATGCGTTCCCAGTCAGCAACGCTGGTCTTCTCAGACAAAAGTATTTGGGCTTTTGCCTTGGCTTCGGTTAACTTTAGTTCTGCTGCAGCGGCGTTTTTATCAGCTTTGCCTTGTAGCCATGATCCAGCAAGGTTGGCTATCGGCCCTAATGCTGCTGTAAAGATACTCATTTCTCAGACCCCAACCACACGGCTATTGTCCCCGTCATAGCCCCACTGACCACTGAAATCATTGCAGATTGCTGTGTTGATAAGTCATCCAAACTCATCCCCCACTCGATAACACGGATATACATAATCGTCATAACAACCATCATAAAACGTGGCATGAGCTTGTATTGCAGAATCTTTTCAAAGGTATTCGCCATGTTACACCTCTATGTTTAACTTCGTTCCTTGCGGCCTGTCCGCATTGGTCTTGCGTCCGAACCTATCATAGCTTTGCGATAATTCCAACTGTTGCTTTGTTATGTCTTCTAGGTGCTTGTGGTTGTTCCTATGTTCCTTTTGCACACGCTGTTCTACAAGGTGAGTTTCTATGCGCTCGCGTGCACGCGTTTGTTCATGGATATTGCTACCCACATTAAATGGCGCATTACCCACTCCTGATACACCATCAGCCATTATATACGCCCCTGTTTAGCCAAAATTATAACAACAGTGATCCCGAGCATAATCGAAACAATAATAATAGCTCCGCCATAAACAATAATGCGCTCAACCATCTTTGCTTTGCGCTTCCGCTCTGCTTCTGCTTTTGCCTTGCGGTCTTTCCTAGCTTGTACACGTATAGCTTGCAATTCACCCCAAGCCGAAAAACCTCTGGTTGCAATCACGATTTGACGTAGTTCTTCTTCTGCATCCTTTGCCCTTTGTAAGTTTACGAAAGTTTCCATAGCGTTTTCGTCTGAACCAGAAAAAAGACTATTCTTCTTTTTCTCATGGGCAGCGCGTAAATCGTCCACACCGTCAAAAAATTCACCAATTTGCTTAGTGACGTTGACGAGTTCCTTACCCGCAGAAACAGCAGATTTTACCGCCGCTAGTGCTGTAAATGGATCTATCATACACGTTCACCTACCTTGGCCCAGACAGGGCATCCACTATTGTAAGGCACACGTATAACGTGGGGGTAATGATAATAGAAGTGAGATACCTCTCTAGGGCATCTATAAACGCAGGCGGTGTATAACCCGCCGTAAGTATAAACACCCACTAACATTGCAGTGAGCGAACAGAACATTAGGCCATCATATTCATGCGCAAAAGAAGGGCAATAATAAAAGCGCTAGCCCCAATTAGGATAGCCTCAAGGCGTTTGACGCGGTTAAACAAGTCTTTAAACTGTATATCCATCTCAGTTTTAATAGCCACGATTTCTTTCTCCAATCCATCAATACGTTGATGTGCGGAGTGCACGGTTCTTTTATCCATTAGGCGTAATCCACATCTGTAGTTTGTATATCAATAACCCATTTTAGGTTAGTGCTGGCTGCGCCCGTTACAGAAACCTCTAGCGCTCCTGCATCGGAGGTAGAGGCCGCTATGGCTAACCCATACCCAGACGTATTTGTACGGGCGGTAAGATCGCTTTGAACGATGACGGCGTTACCTGAAGCCTCTCTACGTGCTACACCTTTTACATCCCAAGCAGATACATCAGTGCCAGCAGAGGATTGTTCTCGCACTATTGCTGTACCTGTAAAAGTGATTGCGGAGCTAACAGCTAGAAATACTTGATTGCTTGTAGACCCTGCGCCACCGTCTGTCGTAGCGATAGTTTGTGTGGCGTTAGACGTAGTAGCAGTTAGTATGTAGCGCCCGTCAATAGTGGCATCAGCCCATTCCGCAGCGTTACCTGCAGCGTTAACGGTAAGATTCTGCCCTGCGGTGCCTAAAGCTGCGGGTAAATTAACCTGCAAATCACGACCATCTACAGTACCCGTCACCGCGATATTTCCGGTTACTGTGACCCCGCCTGAACTTGTAGCTATACGCGCACCATTGTCGTAGAATAAAGTAACCGCGCCATTTACTGCGCCCGTAACCATGTTTTCCGTGCCCGTAATAGACTGTAGATTAATGGCGTCCGATTGGATATTAAGGTTAGATGTAGCGTTCTTAATATATGCTTGCCCATCTTGATATAGCTGTAATTCATTACCAGAACCAAACTGCGCGATGTTAGTTGCACCAAACGTTACATTATTACCATTAACATCTAAATCCCCGCCAAGTTGCGGAGTGGTATCTTCAACAACATTAGCCAGTGCACCGAGGTTAGTTCTTGCATCTGACGCATTAGACGCTCCTGTACCACCATCCGCAACGGCTAGATCGGTTATACCCGTTATAGCACCGCCATTTATGGTAGGTGCGGTTAATGTTTTATTGGTTAGTGTCTCAGTACCAGCCAGCGTACTAATTGTTCCCGTTGTTGGTAGCGTTACGTTAGTCGCGCCTGTGGACGTGAGGGTCAACGCGTACGCACCAGCAGTCGTTAAATTTCCCGCTAAGGATATAGTTTTGCCGTTTACAGATAACGTGTTGGTGTTAGTTACAGCCTCAACAACATTAGTGCCGTCACAGAACAAAATAGATGTAGCCCCGTTGGGTACAGAGATACCAGTACCTCCACTTGTAGTAACAGTCACAGACCGTGAGTTACCTACCGAGTTTTTTACTGCGTATAGTTTTGATGTGGATGGGCATGTTACTGTAGCGTTGCCAGAAAGTTGACTGTTTGTATCTGTAAACTCCAGTATGGCTGCACGAGATTCTGCTGTAGCACCATTAGCGGTTGTAAGTGTGTGCGAGTTACCAGACCAAGAATTTATAACTACTCTACCAGCTACGGCTTCATCCACCATAGAGGTTATGCTGTTATTAACTGTGTCACCCCATGTACCGTCTAAAGCGCCCTGCACAGGGAGAGCTAATTTTAATAGTGGTGTATATGTTGTCATACTAGCCTCACTGTTTGTCGTACACGTCTACCCAGTTGGGTGTCTGTGAATCATCTATATCTTGCCATACGAGCAGTCTACCTAGTTCTGAGGTAGCGGTCACGCTTGTTACCTGCACGCGCATGTTGATGGCTACGTCTATGTCGCCAAGTGTAAGTGTAGCACGATTTCCAACCACCTGCAAAACTACATTGGTAGCAACGTCTACGCTACCGATAGCCCCTGTAGCTTGAACTCCAGTGACCCCCACATTGGCGTCTGCTGCGACTAGCACACTACCTATAGCACTAGCTAACTCAAGGCCCGTGGGTATTACCGTTGCAGCACCTGTTATACTAACTGTGCCCAACGCGGTTGTTGCTGATAGACCAACCAGCAGGATGTTGCCATCAGCGACTATAGTCACATCGCCTACTGCGCCTGTGGCCTCTACTCCGCTAAGAGTAAAGCTAGCATCGCCTGTAACAGTAACAGAACCAATACCACCCGTGGCCTCTAAACCGGAGGGTTCTATTAAGGCTGTACCTTTTACGGTAATAGAGCCTAGTGCAGTGGTGGCTTCCACCCCCGATATACGAGCAATGTTTTGCTCAAATGTAGACGCTAGTGGTGCGCCTGTAAGGGGGAAGAAGCCTAACATTGTTTACCCTGCAATTGCAGCTTTACCTGCAGTAACAGCGGCATTAAATGGAGCCATGTCCTCATCAGTCCAATGCTCATAGCCAACCATAGCTTCCACATGATCAACGTTACGTTGAAGCACTGTAGGGTCATCAGTGTAGTCATCAGGGGCAGCAATAACTGCATTGATTAAGTTCACACTATCCATACACGCACTGTAGTGCTGTGCAATTTCTTCTGTTGTAGGTGTGTCGGACATTACGCTGCTTCCTCTTCGACTTCAGGGTTTTCCAAGGCATCAACTAAACGTTCCGCAAATGCTTCACGACCAATTATAAGTTGATCCAGATTGAATTGTGTGCTGCCAATCTTACGCTCCAAATCACTAACGTGGTTCAACAGCGTTTTCTGTTTATCGGTCATCGCATCAACGTCATATTCTTTTTCGTTGACGGTAATGACGTTTGTTTTTTTCTCAGTCATGTTCGTCCTTATGAGTTTATTTGAGCTTCAAGCTCGTTTACTTTAGCAGACAAATCTTTAATTGCCTGCACTAATACTGGAACCAACTTACCATAAGCAGCCTCCAGACGTTCTGGGTTGTCATCACTGACTAGACCCGGAATTTCTACACCTGTGTCTTCTTGGACTTGCTGCAAATCTTGAGCAATAAACCCAGTTTCTTCTATGCCTACCTTACCACCATCACGCATGTTCCAAGTAAACGATACCGGATCAAGGCGCTCAACAAAATCAAGCCCCGCTTGCAGAGGTGTAATGTCTGTTTTGTCACGGACATCTGATAGTGAACTGATTGTTTGTACTTGGCAGCGGAAAGAGGAAATACTGGAGTCACCAAGAGTTATCTGATTAATAATTGTTGCGGTTGAAGCATCGGCGTTCTTTCCAATGACAATATTGTTTTCGCCTGAGGTAATACTATCGCCAGCGTTAATGCCAATCGCAGTATTGTTGGAGCCCGAGGTAAGACTCTTTAAGGCTCTACTACCGATACCTGTGTTAGAATTTCCTGTGAGTGCTGGGTTAGAGTTTCCCTCTCCTGTTTCGTACCCCAAAAAGGTATTAAGACCGCCAGTTGTAACATTATAACCAGCTTTCCAACCTATAATGGTATTAGCCGCAGGAGTGGTAACTCTATATCCTGCCTTATACCCTATATAGGTATTTGCTGAACTTGTAGTTGCATTGATGCCAGCACTGTAACCAAAAGCTACGTTATTTCCACCTGTTGTTAATTGATTAAGAGTTTGTCTGCCTACAGCGGTATTTTCAGTCCCCGAGGTGAGTTCTTGCATGCTGTAGCCGCCCACGGCAACGTTATCGTAAGCAGACCCCGTTGCGGTGTTCAGTGCTTGAGTACCAATCGCTACGTTATTGGCAGATGCGTAGGTAAGTACTCCACTACCTAAAGCGCCGTTTCCGATTGCTATGTTTTGACCGCCAGTAGTCGCCGCGCCAAGAGCCCTACCTAAAACGACATTTTCAGCGCCAGTTGTCAGAGATACACCCGCATCCATCCCAACAATAGTGCTGCCAGAGGATGTTGTGATTTTCGAACCTGCGCCATAACCAACTAAAGTATTGCTGTCTCCAGTAGTGACATCATTTCCTGCCTCTTGGCCTAAAAGAGTGTTGGTCGTACCCCCACTTTGCAGGGCTGCACCCGCATTCGTACCGCCAATAAAGTTGCCCGTACCAACGTTACTAGAAGCGCCGCCAGCGTCCGCTAGATCAATAAGACCCGTGGATGAGTTGTACGTTAGTACCTGACCATCGCTTGCCCCTGCTTGTAGGCCCGGTAAACGGAACCTTGTGGCGCTTGCGTTACCAATGGTAATCTCGTTGGACACTGTTGCACTAGAAGCTGCTGCATTATATCCAATAATAGTGTTGTTGGAGCCTGTGGTAATAGCATCCCCTGCGGCTCTACCTACTGCGGTGTTGTTAGAACCAGTAGTATAAGCCTCTAAAGATTGTGGACCGAGAGCTACGTTACTATTACCTGTGCTTCCGCTTGATACACCTTGTAGTGCTTGATAGCCCAGAGCAACATTGTAACCTGCGGTGGTATTGTACCTACCCGATAACCCTCCAACAAAAGTATTTTCACCGCCCGTAGTGGTGGTCTTTCCTGCCTCTTGCCCAATACCAACATTGCTGCTGGCTGTTGTAACGTTAAATAAAGCCAGCCATCCAGAAGAAACGTTATATTGGCCCGTAGTGAGGTAGTAAGAAGCCTGATACCCTAAAGCAGTGTTGTTTGCGCCCGTAGTCGCCGTATTTAATGTTCTGTGACCAACACCTGTATTATTACCCCCCGAAGCACTTGTACCACTCCCAGAAAGATAACCCATAAATACGTTGTTACTGCCGCTTGCTCTTGACGAAGCTGTATTGTGACCAACAAAAACATTCCATTGGCCTGATGTCATAGCCGTGCCGACTGCATTACCAACGCCAACAGATTCAACCATACCGCCAGCAGCATCGAATGCGTTATGACCAATCACTACAAACTGATTTGTACCTGTGTAACCTGCAACCGCATTAGTACCAATAGCAATACCACCGTTGCCTGTAGTTCTTGCACTTAGTGCGTTATAGCCTATCGCTACGTTTTCGGAACCTTCCGTAATATTTGTACCAGCATTTCTACCTAAAGCAGTATTGTAGGCTCCTGATGTTAAATCTTCTAAAGCATCATAACCAATTGCGTAGTTATCATCGCCAGTTGTGGGTCCGATACCCATAGAATGATAGCCAATAGCTACGTTGCGCTCACCTGTAGTAATACCCTGACCTGCTGTACGACCAATACCAAGATTGTTTTCGCCTGTAGTAACATTTGTTAAAGAGTAGTAGCCAATACCAATATTATGCCCTGCTGTCGTAGCGTCATACAGAGAACGATTACCGATAGCTATATTGTGATCGGGAGCTTCTATAGAAAATAAACTTTCTTTTCCTAGAGCAATATTATTAGTGCCACTGGTTAAGTTACGAGTGGAGTTATACCCAAGAACAACGTTATAACCGTTACCTGTAACAACACCGTTAGACGCCGCAGCGGAACCGATAATTACATTATATCCCGCAGTTGTTCCGTTAGTTAATGCGCTATCGCCTAAAACAACGTTTGAAGAACCTGTAGTTAAAAGATCCGCAGCTTGATGGCCTAATACAACGTTATTCCAAGCTGTTGTAATAGCTGCACCTGCATCACTGCCAAGAAGTATGTTGCGAGAACCCGACGTTAAAACTTTACCCGCCATTCTACCTATAGCAACATTATATGAACCTGTGCCTATATTTGAACCACTTCCAAAGAAAGCTGTGTTACCTATAGCTACGTTATCCTCACCATTTTGGTTCTGTCCTGCATAAATACCAACTGCGGTGTTTCTAAGACCTGTCGTAAGTTTAGATAACGATTCGTAGCCAACAGCCGTATTAAGATCGCCTGTAGTAATATCGTTACCAGCTTCATTACCCAGTAAAGTATTATTCTGAGCGCCACTCTGGAGAGCAGTACCAGCATTAGTACCGCCAATAAAGTTACCTGTACCAACGTTACTGGAAGCACCACCTGCAGAAGCACCATCAATGGTTATAGAACCGCTTGTAGCGGACAAATCGTTCGTCTGATGATTAATCGTAATAGCCATTGGGGTGCGTCCTCTTAATTATACTGCGGTAGAACCGTCCATGTCATCTTGATCCATAACCCAAGCATAACACTTATCAAGAAAAGTAGAACCTGATTTTGCTTCTACATCGGTCAGGTTTGCGGTGTAGCGTTTAAAGTCTACTTCACGAGTGTCATCGTTAGGTGAGCTTGTGGCATACGCTGACAAGTCAATCATCACCATGAACTTTGGATCAGTTCCACGCTGACGGCTGACTGCCGCTGTCACAATGCGGTAATAGGCGTTGTTGAATGCGATGCCGTACTGGCTTGCACCTTCTGCGATATTATGTTGAATAGCCATTGGTATCTCCTTTTTAGGCGTAAGTTACTTCAGTGGTTCTAATATTAGCCACCCAGCGTATGTTATGGCTCGCTTCACCAGTACAGGTGATAGCCAATGCGTTGTTCGTATTATCGGCTGAGAGAGCCATGCCCCAGCTTGATAAGTTCTGGATTACTGTAGTCGCACTGTTGGCGAGTGTGGTTGTACCACCGTCATTCACCAGCAAGCCTTCAATCTTCCATGAGGCATATGCTTGTGCGCCGTTTTGCATTGCAGTGATTGTTCCGTCGAATGTGATGCAAGTGTCATTTACTGGTGCAGCAATCTGATTTGTGGCTGCGGCGGTGGAGTTATTCGTTGTTAAAACAGTAGCCGTAGCATCTGTAGTATCAGCCCTAAGAATATACTGACCACCTTGTGCATCACCTACTGCAGCAAACTTACCAGACGCATGTGCAGATTTTCCGTAAATTTCTATCTTTGCTTCATACCCAGTTACTATACCATACTGTGCAGAAGACGTTGCTTCACTATTTCTGCCCCCAATAGCAGTGGCGTACTGAGCTTGAATAGTATGTGATCGTCCTATTGCCATTGAATGCGTTGCAGTAGCATTGGCAGAATAACCAATTGCTAGGGACTGATCGCCACTAGCGGTAGAATACCCAGACTGCCCCAGACAAATTGCATTAGTTCCTGTGGCCCTAGCTCTATAGCCAAGAGCAACAGAACCGCTTGCACCTGTTGCGTAACCTTCATAGCCAATGTTTATATTACCAATGCCTGTAGCCTTAGATAAGTAGCCCATCGCAATACTATTAGTACCACTAGTACCGTAGCTTGAGGAGTTATTATATATAACGGCGGCAAAACTACTTTGTTGACTAGCTCTTGATTTACCGATAGCTACACAGTATTGGCTAACAGCTTGTGCGTCTTGTCCTATTGCTAAAGAACCAGTTGTTCCAGAGTATGTACTTGTTCCCTCTCCAATAGCAACAGAGTAGGCACCATTTGCCCCGCTATTTGGCCCGATTGCAACAGCGCCTGTCCATGAATTAAAAACATCTGCACCATTACCGATTGCAATACTGTTATTACCTGTAGCTATAGCACTTGAACCAATAGCTATTGACAGTGTACCACTAGCCGTTGGATCAGTTGAGCCTGTTGTTTCAGCAGCATAAAGATCAGCACCGCCGCCAGCATCTGCGAAGCTAACTACACCTGAGCCATTTGTAGTAAGCACCTGATTGGCACTTCCGTCGGATGTTGGTAGAGTGTAAGCCTCTGAAATGCGAACTGCATGGCTAGAGTTTCCAATAGCTACCTGATTTGCTGCATTAGTTGAAGCGTTATTACCTATGGCTGTAGAGTTTGAATGCGTAGTTGATGCAGCATACCCAAAAGCTGCTGAATTAGTACCACTAGCCGTAGATAAATATCCTACTGCCGTAGCGCCTGTGCCTGAAAGCGCAGTATTCCCTATCGCTATACTGTTAGATCCAGACGATTTAGAATGATAAGCAAAAGAAATACCATACTGACCGCTAGCGCCATAAGTAGTGCTTGAATGATCTACATTTATAGCGGTAGAATATGACCCATTAGCACGAGATTTGCCTAGCGCAATATCAGACGTTGCTGATGATGTTGCCGACTTACCTATAGCAATTCCTTCAGAGTTGCTAGCGAGGCTACTTCTTCCTATGGCTATTGTGTTTGTATTTAATGCATCTGCATCTGGCCCTATAGCTATGGCGTAGCTTCCGCTTGCGACAGAATCTCCTATAGCTATGGGAGACTCAGTTCCAGAAGCTGTTGCGCTGTTACCAAGAGCAGTTGCCCTATCCCCAGTAGCGTCAGCTTGATAACCTGCTGTAAAACTACGAACACCCGTTGCAGAAGATTCAAAGCCTAGACAAATAGAATTTAAACCACTTGCGTCTGGTTCGTTACCTAAAGAGTTAGGGAGTTCAAGGTTTGTAGAAAGTCCCGGAGTTTCGCTCCGCAAACTATAAAAATTACTACCATCACAGACTAGCTGTATAAATTCATTACGGTATAGTTTACGGCCATTTGGAGAACCGTTTATTGTTTGAGAGCTTGTTCCAACAACCGTTACAACATGTCCATTTGTCGTAGAACTATTTCTGATATAGACGTAAAATCCCGCCCCTAATGTAGCAGCAGAGGTCATTGTTATGGTTACTGAGTTGGAAGTAACGTCAATGATCTTACCTAAATCTCCAGCTACAACGGTATAGTTGGCGGTCTTTGTATCTCTTGTGTATGCTTCAGCACCACCCCCAGCATCTGCGAAGGTTACAACTCCAGAACCGTTTGTAGTAAGCACCTGATTGGCACTTCCGTCAGCCGTTGGTAGGGTGTATGCACCAGAAATCTTTACGGTATCTGTTGTACCTCCAAGTGCAATTAGGTTTGCTACAGTGCTTGTTGCAGTGTCACCAATAGCAATGCTGTTTGCTGCTGTGGCTTTTGCAAGTTGCCCAATTGAAACACTATAGTTTCCTTGAGAGCCATAGCTTGTACCAGTGTTGATAACACCAAATGCTACTGAACCATAGTTTCCGCTAATATACGAATATGGCCCTGCAATACCATCAGTACCAACAACTTTTGAATACCTACCAATTGCTACTGCACCAGCGGCCTGAGATCGTGGCCCTTCAGAACCAGAGCCTGAACCTATCGCAACAGAGTTTGTATCACTGGCAAGTGCGCCCATACCAACAGCTAAAGAGTTTTGACCAGTAGCGTCTGCATTGTTTCCAAACGCCATGCTACTACTGCCAGTAGCAGCAGTCTGATAACCCACAGAAATGGCGGCTTGATTCGTTGCATCGGTCTGAAAACCTAAAGCTAAAGAATTAGTGCCACTAGCTGTTGGCTGATCAAGTTGATGTGATTGTTGGGCAAAGTTTGTCTGTAACCCATCAACCCTAGTTCTTAAACTAAAGAAACCAGACCCGTCACAAACTAAGTGTATGCCTTCAAATCTGCGTAAGTATATTAATGGTGAACCATCAATAGTTTCACTTCCGTTACCGTCAATAGTTACAACATCTGTAGCTGTGCTAGAACTGTTTCTGATGTATACATAGAAACCATCGCCTAGTGTAGCAGCCGCCGTAAGTGAAATGGTAACAGAGTTAGAGGTAACATCAATTATCTTACCTAAGTCACCTGCTACAACTGTGTAGTTGGCAGTTTTGGTAGCACGAGTGTAGTCAAAAGCACCAGATGCCACCGCTGCCCAATCATAGTCTGAGCCGTTCCACGATAAAAACTCGCCATTCGCTGCAGTGCTTGTATTTAAATGTGCATCAACTCCTGTATTAAAACCTAAGTTAGTTCTAGCAGTAGCCGCATTGGCTAGATCAGACAGGTTATTGGATGGCTGTAGGATGTCCTCGGCGGCGGCGGTAATGAATACGCGAGCGCTACCTGACAAGTTAATAGCAGAACCTGAGTTAGAACTTTCACTGGGCGTGCGAGATAGGGTAGTGCCAGAAGCTGTATAAGTCCCTGTACCAATCTCAAAATTGGCCCCATCCTCTATGGTGTACCTAACTGAATTACCGTTAGTTACCCCTGCGTCCGCAAAACTTTGATAGCCCGAAACAGGGCTAGCCAGAGTTATCGTGCCTGTCCCGGTAGTTGCCGTCGAGACGTAGGCTCTATTCTTTAAAACAGGCATATACGATCACCCCTATAATTTACGCGATACGGATAATAGCACTCGTAGCGTCTGCTGTTGGGAACTGAATTTGGAAATCTCCGTTAGACGAAGACTTGTCAGAACCAAAATCTAACACTGCCACAGATGGGTTTCCTCCACCTGACTTGTAAATCAACGCCCCACGAGCTGTAATTGTGGAAGAAGTCCATGTAGTGTTAGAAAAACTCAAAAACACTGTAGTTCCCGATCCGCCATTTGTTGGGTTAGTTGAAATAGTCAACGTGTTCCCACCCGCGCTATACCCTGAACCTGATACCTCGTTAGAAGTAGTGTATGCAGTAGTCGCCGCAGCCAAAGAAGCGGATGAGGTATACAACGCGATTTTAAATGTTTGCGCTGTATTGCTGCTGAAGTCCATTTCACCGTCAAGCAGGGCTTGCTTGAAACTGGTACACATCGCCTGTGTTATAGCCATATCTAGTCTCCTTTAACTTACTGGCACTCGGAACTGTCCCGAGCGATAGGCGTCTTCACGTAATTTACCATCCCCAAGCGTTTTTAATAAAGCTATGGATTGCAAGTACATCTTTTCATAGTTCTCAATTACATCCGGTTCGCCTTTTAAGAACCGAATAGCTTCAATCAACGCGCCGTTTAACAACGCAGAATCAAACTCGTCTCCGAGCCACGTATTATTGGCCGTAACAATAGACTCGGGATAGTACCCATAATGAAGCTCTGCGGTGTAATCACCACTTGGTGTTGGGCCTAAGATAAAGGAATCATCGTCAAAATAAGCGTAATGTTTTGGAAGCCCCACTGATGTGGGTGTGGGGTACGCTTCTCTGATGAAGTTTACATCTTTGTTTATTAAGTAGTGATACGCGCCATCAGTATCTACCACCGCGAGCGAATACGTGTACAAAAAGTCTGTAGGAACGCTAAGATACTTGTTATTAATAGTCAAAGACCCAGTAACGTTTCTACGTAGCGCGGGTATTTGCACTGTATTATATATCTTCTGTTCAGCCTGCTCAGTAAACATAGCGAGCTGGGCATCTGTGAACGAGTTCTCACAAATGTCTTCTATGTTGGTTTTCAGCTCGGTATAGTTCATAATTTATGCCATTGGCCCCCGTGCGTATAAGC
>Ga0222717_10002387_pt1 | contig 14586 bp, 11 predicted proteins | sample C33_18DmetaG_FD_165053 | JGI IMG/M metagenome (GOLD analysis project Ga0222717, IMG submission 165053) | Estuarine water microbial communities from San Francisco Bay, California, United States - C33_18D | ecosystem: Environmental > Aquatic > Marine > Unclassified | place: USA: California...
TCAGCGTTTTCCCATCCAGGGTCTTGAGCGTCACGGGCGGCAACTGTCTCGTGATCGGCGGGGCACCGTGATTGATCATGTAGGTACGCACCGAATTGCGTTCCTTGTGGATGTGATTGGCTCTCAACAGACGGTAGGTGTAGATGCGTTCACGCAGGAGCGCGACCATGGACCACAGCATGGGATTACCCCCGTCCGGCGCTGCCAGCAGCGTGGCGGAGTAGTGATCGTGCAAGTCCCGCGCATTGGCATACAGAGCTAGGATTGCGGCCGCGGCATGGGCCGAACTGGGCGCTTTGGCTCCGCCTGTTTTCTCGATCAAGTCCTGGAGGACGGCCTCCGGATTTGAGTCTCCCTTCCGGAGTAATTCCTTGGCGAGACAGAATCGCGGTACGACGTCAGCCCCGGGGGGCAGCTTTGCAGTTAGAGATGTGCGCGCCTCTTGGGCCGCTTGTTCAAGATGCTTGGGCTCGCCGGAAAGGTTCCACATGCCCAGCAAGGCAATGATTCTTCGGTTGCGCACGATCCAGAGATCCGGCGCGGCCGGGTGTTGGCTAACCACCTCACAGCACAGCTTCTCGGCCTTCTCGTAGTTCGCCAGCGCCTCGGCGGTGGTTAGTCGGTAGCGGAAGGGCGCCGGCAGGAAACACCCCTGGATGGCGCGCAGCGTCTCGGCGGGGACTGAGTCAGCAGTACGAGCCAGCTTAGCGTCGGCTTTCTTACCCGAGCCCGTTGGAACCATTTTTAACTCGGGAGGCAAGGCGGCATCCAGTCGACCATCCGGCTCTGTGACCAAAACATCGCCAACTAACAGCGACTGCAATTGAGAAAGGTAGCGTGCATCGTCAAGGCGCCGAGTCAACGTGGGTATCTGTAACGCGACGCCGCGCACCCCAAGCTTGGCCTGTGCCGCTGCGTTCATCGAGGATGGCACCAGGATAGTATGGCCGTATGCGTTGACCAGGACGCCGATCGGATCGTTTCTTCCATAGGTGCGAAATGCCTGGCTCTTCTTGCCCCCAGGCAGCCGCATCACCGTCCAATCTAACTGCAAGTCGCGCAGCGTCCCGGCCCCTGCGTCAGGCAGTTCGTCGAGATTAAAACTGAAAACCTCGAATCGTCCTGGAAATTTATCCTCCAGCTCCTTGATCTGCTTGAGGTAGAGTTCGACCCCCGACGCCTGACGCGACCAGAACACCATGACGCTGAGCCGCCCTATCAGATCTGCCGGAAAACGCAGGACAACGCCGTCCGCCCGCGTGTAATGACCGGCAAAGATCACGTCCAGCTTGCTGAATCCAAGGCGTGCCCGGCGAAACTCGATGACTTCATGGTCGCCCGAAAAGCGCATGTCCATCCTCTTGCTGATCGTTCGCTCCAGTTCCTCGGCCTCGAGTTTCTTGGCAATCAGCGCGGCCATCATCAGGCATTTCGACTCCGCCGACGTGCCGCGGTAGCGATCGACAATTGCTAAAAGTGCGTCGGCCCGTTGTTTCCTATCTGCATTCTTGAGTGACATATCTCTGTCGGACAACAGCAGGTCTGCTCCCAGGCGCACATTGGCAAACTCATCGGGTAACTTGACCAGTTTTTCACACGTTTCATAGAGAGCTTCTCGATTTCGTTCGGAGTTATCCAGCCCCAGCAATTTCTTTTGGCTCTCCAGCACGATCGCCAATACACGAACGCGGTTGGGCTCACTTAAGGATGTCTTGAGAAGGGCTTCGGCATCGCGGATGACGTTTTTACAGGCTCTTCGTTTCCTGATCGACGAGCTTGCTTTACCCACTTCGGCTAACTCTTTTTGCAAAGTGGCAATCTTAACTGTGTCTTCAGATGCCGCCTGCGGTGCATCCTGACCTTGGACCTTAGTCGCGTTACCCCATACCAGAAGCACTGCCAAGCACGCCCATAGGATACCGTGAGTCTGGTTGTTCCTGTTCATGTCGTTTATTCGTTCTCTTTTACTTTTATTGCAAAAAAGCGCATCAGACGAAGCCTTTCTTACTTGGTATTCGTAAGTTGGTTTGATCACTTGAGTTGCTGGCTCCGTTGGTATTGATCGGTTGGTTCGATCTAGCTGCGTTCTTGCAACATACTTCCTAAACCGAGACGATACTGCATTCTAAACAGTCTCTTGTATTTTTTTTCAGAATACAAAAAAAAGGTCCCCCCTCGACCGAGCCTCGTTATTGAATCCGAACCTGCGGACGCAGTCTGTTCTTCTCTTTTTGAGACAGTTGGTCAGACCGAACAATCAGCGTTTTTAGTTGCGGGAACCTGTTTAAATCCCCCATTGAGCTGATTTGACTACCGCGCAAATCCGCCACCTCAAGCGTCTTCAGATCGGCGATTTCCGAACTGTTCGAAATCACCGTATCAATAAGAATCAACCGCTTGATTATGAAAAGGGTCATGAAAAGGTCCAGTCCGTGGATTGTGGATTTACAAGGGGGCTAAGTCACTAATGATTGTTGTGCGTATGAACCAAGGACATGGGTGGGATTTTTACGGCGACAGCGAGAAGGTTTTTTACAACTAACACGATTAACTACTATCAATCATCGAATCCACAATCCACGGACTGACCCGAATGGCACTAAGTTAAGCCGTTTTTCGTGGCTTAGTCAGGCTGACGATATCGATTGATGGGTTGAAGCTTGAGCAATGACGAAATCCTAAATACCCAAGCACGAAAGAAATCCGAAATCCGAATACCCAATCCACCGGTCACCAGAGTAGCGCCTATTCAGGCCCATTGATGGCGGGTTTAGTTCATTAGGGCTTCGAGCTTCCTTGGGTATTTGGGTACTTGGGATTTCGTCATTCAATGGCACATCCATTCAAAACTATGATTCCAAGGCATGCTTAACTTAGTGCCATTCCGGACCCCTCTCCGATCATGCCGAGGCGACGGCTCGATTGTGGATCGAGCGGGGGCTCGAGGTGCTTGCCCTGAGCAAAACTGATCTGGTGACCATCAACAAAACGGACTGGCGCAAGGCAATGATTGTTCGCTGTATCCGCAAACACAGTTCGGTGAAGCTGGAGTGGATTGCCAGAGAACTTCATATGGGAGTCAGAAGCGGCGTCACCCGCGCCGAACAGATGCTCAAAGTTCTGCTGAAAAACCAGAAAGCAGTTCAGAAAACGTGGCGAAAAATGGAGAAGATGCACCATTTCTCTGCCTGACCCCATTTACACCATTTACAGCTTGTCTGCGTCAACTGCATCTGGTTCGGCAGTTTTCCAAAATCTGCAGTGACGGCCGGTCGCATCGCTTTATATCGCATTCCATATTGGTTTGCCCAAGAAGATGCTCAGTTTTTCGGCATCCTTCAACAGCCTTTCCTTATCCCCGTGTCGCACCACGCTAACTCGCGATCCATCGCCGATGACAATGTTCATTTCATAGGTGTCCATATACCTCCAGCGTGACCCTTTGGACGGCCCTTTGCTTTTCACGCGTTCATAGAGAAGCTGAATGGCATGAACATCATCAAGCTGGGCAATCTTCCTGGCCGAATGTTTCTCCACAGCATCGCTCTCTGGCTTCTTGCGGCCTTTCCAGAGATATCCTTCTCGTTGATCAAACACGAAAGGAATTGATCCAAAGTACATCATGAGCACGCCTATGCCGAAAAAGATGACTCCGAACAGAAGAGAAGATGAACTCTTGACAGCATGACCGAAGAGGCACATGCCAATCAACAAAAACGTAGCGGCAGCCGCATAGGCCTTGATCGTCGACCGAAATTCAAGCCGCTGCGGAGTAACCTCAACCAACTTGTGCGTGGCAATATTGGTGCTTCCGCTGCTTGCGGGATCCCACTCCGTCTTCATGGCTACAGGATCGCCTAACGATGAGGGATCAAATGAGCTTCCTCCTCTTCTGATGCTCTCCATTTGCTCGAGGCGTTTGCGATTATACTTTGCGAGCGCACCTTCTGATTTTATGCGATTACGGCTCATATGTCTACTTGTCGAATGTAAAGCACATGCATCACTGACACTCAGTGTAATTCAAGTTGTGGGTGATGGTGGAAATTGTCATAAATTTAGGGCTCTCGTAGCTGATCAGCAATTGGGTGCATCACCTTCTCATCTTATCTTGTTCGCTGGTCAGTCGTTCGTCATCTCCAGTGGTTCACCCCAGCCTCGAAAAACCTCTTTCTGCGTCGAGCGCTTGGCTCCCGAGATCCGGCTTCGCAGACGTGCGATCTCAGCCTGTCCCGGCTCGGTCGCTTTGGAGCAAAGCTTGGCCGTGGCCACTGGATCACAAGCGGGCTGGTTTTGGATGCACAATCAGAAAATCTACCGTTTTATCGCGGCCTAGAACTTTCCCTTTGAATCTGATTTTTGTATTAAATTTAACAACTTTAGAAATTTCCACGATCGTATCACTTTGGCCCTTCAATCGCTGTTTGAATCCTTTGAAGTTTTCGGGATCACCGTGAAATACGGCTTGCTCGGCTTTTCCCGGTGTTTTTCCTCCCCGAGTATAATACATGGCTGTGGCAATAATTTTAAAACCCGATGTCCCCTTAACTGTTATCTTATAGTTAGTAATAGGCAGTTTTCCTTCAACCGAGTTGGCGGTTTTTTTAATTTCTGCGCCGTCTACGGAAAACTCAAATCCTGAACCGCTAGCTAAGACATTGGATACAGGCAACAAACAACTGAGGAGTGATATTAATAGGATGCTTTTCATAGGATTGATGAATGCGACACACGTTCTTCGCTCCCCAGCGGTATGTGTCGATGTTTTAAAAAATACTGCAAGCGCAGGGGCGGAGATGGTATTCTTTGGATTCATGATTGTGTTAGTAGTTTTTAGTACTGAGCAGATCAATAACGTCTCTCGTCTACCTTGTCGCCGTTTTCATCCCACCACGTCCACAGCCCGTCTGGTTTGCCGTCCTTCAGTGATCCCAGCAACGCCGCCTTGCCGTTGCCGTGGAGCTTTTTGAACCATCCGGTGTAGGGCTCCGAGTCGGCCGCCTTGTCATAAGATCCGGTCAGTTCATTCTTATCGAGTGACTCCCAAACGACTGCCTCGCTGAGAAGTTTCTTCAGAACCTTGGCGTCATCCAGTTTCGGATCGTCCTCAAAGACCTGCTTACCACCGCTGTAAAACATTACCGCTGCCTTTGTCCCGTTCTCGTACCACGTGGTCACTGGTCCCTCCAATTGCCCGTTTTTGTAGGCACCTTCCACAGCCTTCGCTCCGTTCAGGTGCCACTTGGTATACGTCCCCTCCAGCTTGCCAGCTTTGTAAAACATTACCGTTGCCTTCGTCCCGCTCTGGTGCCATGTGGTCGCCATTCCCTCTGATTCCCCGTTCTTGTAGGAACCTTCCCTCGCCTTCGTTCCGTTCTCGTGCCATGTGGTCGCCATTCCCTCTAATTCCCCGTTCTTGTAGGAACCTTCCATCGCCTTGTTCCCGTTCTCGTGCCACTTGGTCGCCATTCCCTCCAGCTTGCCAGCTTTGTAAAATATTTCCACCGCCTTGGTTCCGTTCTCGTGCCACTGGGTATGCGTCCCCTCCTGCTTACCAGCTTTGTAAAACATTACCCCTGCCTTCGTCCCGTTCTCGTGCCAGTGGGTCGCCATTCCCTCTAATTCCCCGTTCTTGTAAGTGCTTTCCTGAGCCTTCGTTCCGTTCTCGTGCCACTTGGTCGCCATTCCCTCCTGCTTGCCAGCTTTGTACAATATTACCCCTGCCTTGGTTCCGTTTTCGCGCCAGACAGTAAACGTCCCGTCGGCTTTCCCGTCCGTCCAATTTCCAAGAAACTTCACCTTGCCGTTGCCGTGCAGCCTTTTGGCCCATCCTGTGAATGGGGTTTGGCTATCGGCCTTATAGAATAGCCTCTCTCCTCCGGCTTGCCGTTCTCCAAGTAAGTCTAGCGGCACCGCTTCCTCTAGGAGTCTCTGGACGGTTCCGGGATCCGCAAGGTCGGGATACTGCTCCGCCAATAGGGTTGGGGCGGTGAATGCAAGCAGGACGCACAGATAACTGCTGGGAATTTGCTTTTTTTTTGGTGAGGTTGTCGAGAGCATCATGCAAGGAGGTGATAGGGGGTTGATTCTGTATTGTTAGCTAGCTTGCCGGTCCTCTCCAAACGCGGAAATACCGGACATGAGTCGCTGCTCGGCAGGCATCCTGCCCCCCCAGACAAATTTGTCTATATTTTCATCTTGAGCTACCGACCTGATTTTGGGTACCTTTGCCGCATGTCGTTCCCGTCCTTCCCAACCATCACCGAGCAGGTGTCCACTTGTTTTTTTCAAGATTGATTTTTGGGCAATCAAGCTAAGATTTTTATAACCGCGAACCTCCTCCGCTGAAGCTATGGCGGTCAGGAATAGGCGAACCTCCTACGCCAGTAGGCTACGGCGCGACAAGTGAGTTGTGTGTTCATTTTTGTAGCCCAACGGGCTGATCCATACTAGCCCAGGGCAGCGCCCTGGGTGGGTTGTGGTAGTGGGTGGCAGGCTGAAAGCTTGCATCATACATGGCTGGTTGGCTCGGTAGCCTATGAGGCAGACTTTCAGCCTGCGATGTGTTTTTTAACGTGTGACCCAGGGCGGCGACCGAAGGATTCGGCCTTGCCCTGGGCTAGTATGCGTGAACCCGTTGGGCTCATGAGCGCTGCGAGCGGTTTTCAGTTATGGGTTGTCTCGTAGAAGAACTTTGTAAGCTCTTTGCGCTTCCAGAGAAGAGGTTGGAAACCTCTTTTACGTTCGCATGGGCTACGGGGGTGAAAGCCCCGGCTACGAAAAACCCCACGCCCCGTGTGACCGGAGAGTGGGGTTGGAAGGATGGTTGGTTTTCCGAGGTCGGGTTACTGATATACATCCTTTCGGTGGCCTATCTTAATCACTAAAACTAACAACCGTGATTCCCGAATATCATAAATCACACGATAGGTTCCGATCCGAATTCTATAGGTGTGATCCGATCCTGAGAGTTTTTTGCAGCCGACAGGCCGTGGCTCCTGTGCCAAACTTTCTATTGCAGCAAAAATCCTAGGTATATAACGCCCATCAATACGCCTGAGTTCTTTCTCGGCACTCTTCGCTAATTCAACGCTGTAAGAGTCCATCTGCGATCAATTTTTTCTTAATGTCAGCGAGAGGAACCGTCTCCTCGTTCCTCCGTTCGGCAACTGCTGCCAGATCAGAAACATCCTCCATGAGTTCCTGATAATCGCGCATTGGAATGACCACAGCGAGCTTATCACCATGATCATCTGTGATGTATTGCGTGTTCATACGGGCACACTACCCGCACCTAGTCAGGTTGTCGATTTTTATCTCCTGACACGGAGGCGGGGTTTGGATGCGGAATTAGCCAGACACATTGAATATCCAATGCCCAACAAGGAATCTCCAACCGAAGAAGGGACACGCGCATCAACGTCGTTGGGAACAAATACCGATCAAAAACAAAACACCGTGGTGACGCCTACTACTTGGTCATTGGATATTCCTTGCCGTGCCGTGCCGAAGCCTCCCCCTACGCGTGAAGCTTCGGAGGACACGGTTGGCGAAGGATGGTTGGCTGTTGGATATTGAAAAAAAACAAAAAACCCCACGCCCCGTGTGACCGGAGAGTGGGGTTGGAAGGATGGTTGGTTTTCCGAGGCCGGGTTACTTGCGGCGACGGCGTCCAGACTGTCAATCCACAATCCACGGACTGACCCCGCTCGCGTGACCCCGCTCGCGGAGTCCCGAAAACCCAAAAACGGGAGCTCGGGCGGGGGGATGGAAAATGCTTAGGGATTCTGCGTCACGCCCAACCTCACGAAGAGACTGTCGGGGCTGGCCCCCGTGATGGTGGCGGTCACCGTGGTGGTGCCCGTGAGCGGGTCGTTGGTGGACGCCGAGAAGTCCACCGTCGTCGCGCCCTCCGTGACGCCGTCGGCGTGGAAGGCCTCCAGGTCGGTTGACCACTGGTAGAACGCGCTCAGGTCGTCGGCCGGGGTGGCGTTTTCGGGATGGCGGAACACGAAGGTGTTGCTGCCTCCGGTGGTGACGGAAATGGCACTCAGCCCCGCGGCGTCCGCCACGCCCGGGTCGGTGCCGAAGTAGTTCTCCAAGCCGTTTCCAATCCCGTCTTTGTCGAAGTCGTCATCAAAGGCAGTGAGACCGCCCACGGACTGAAGCGCGATCCAGTCGCTGAAGTCATTGCCTCCACCCCCGCCGGTGCCAGTCTGCTTGAACTGAAGCCCTGAATGGATCGCCCAATGGCCTGCGTCGAGACTGGTGGGATCAAATGTCCCACTGATCTTGCCGGTGCCATCGGCGACAACGCCTGTGAAGTCGGAGTCCTTTTCCGTTGCTTCGGTGGCCCCCAAGACGCCGTTTATTCTCACAAACGTTCCGTCATACTCTCGTCCGAAGAAGATGAGGTTGTATTCCCCGTTAGCGACAAGCCCCGTCAACTCCCATGCGACGGGGGCATAATCAGCACGCACACCCACGAAGTCTGTCCGCAGGTCATCACCTTGCCAAAGGCCGGAGTCCTGAACTGCAGCATAGGACGGGCTGCCTGAGCCCCCTGGGTTGATGGTAAACGTCGGCCCTTCAACGGTCGTGACAGATTGCTCATTCACTGAGCCGTCTACTATTAGTGCATTCCACGTACCCACCCCCGGGAGCTGCAATCCGGCGGCATTGTCGGGTTCGCCAGAGTGCGTTGCGGAAGCACCAACATTGAAGTCGATACTGATGAGTGACGCATTGATAGACGCGACCGAGAAGTTCCAATCGGTGTCATTGGTGATGCCATCGAAGTCGTTATTGCTGAGGTCCTTGACCGCACCGGCTGTGATCTGGACCGCGTAGTTCTTGCCCTCCGTGAGATCGCTCGCCGGGTCGATGGTCAGGATATTATCCACGATCGAGACCTGCGTCCCATCGGTGACCGCGATGGTCTGGGTGGTCGTGCCGTCATCGAGATCCTTGATGATGATGTCCCCCGCCGTGCCGGCGAGAATGTTCTCGTCGAAGGTCGCCACGACGTTGGCGTCGGGCGACACCCCGGCTTCTTCGTCGTCCGGGCTCTTGAGGGTGATGACCGGGGCGGTGAGGTCCTGCACGACAGTCGTGAAGGTCCACTCCCCGGAGGTGGTGCCGGGGTAGACATTCGGGGTGGTCGCGGTGTCCTCGATCGCATCGTTGCTGATCACGACCTCAAAATTGGTGCCGAACTCGAGATCCGTGCCCGGGTCGATGATCAGATCCGAACCGGAAACCGTGACCTGGGTGGGATCCAAGAGGTTGATCACCACGTTCCCCGTGCCGTCGTCGGTATCCGTGATGGTGATTGTGCCACCGGCCTTGAGCGCGATGTTCTCGTTGAAGGTCGCTACGAGGTTGGCCGCGGGACCGACGTCGCTGACGCCATCCGGATCCTTGCTGACGATGGCCGGCGGCGTGATGTCGCTGCCCCCGCCGCCGGTCTTTTTGAACTGGAGCCCTGACCAGGTATTCCACCCGGCTGGAGAAACGAATGTACCGCTAATCTTGCCACCAACGGCCTGAACGTTTGTGAAGTCGTAGTCCCATTCACTAGCTCCTGCGGTGGCGCCGGTGCCAACGCCGTCGATGGTCGTGATGGATCCTGCGGGGTAGGTAGGTGGCACGTATTGCGGGTGACCGAAGAAGACGAGGCTGTACAGCCCGTTGGGATCAAGGCCGGTCAACTCCCACGGAACAGACGATTCAACGTTTATCGCGATCATGTCTCCCCTCAGATCATTGGCACTCGCTGTGCCGATCTGGTTGAGCACGCTGAACGCAGTACCCCCACCTCCGGGGTTGATCGCAAACGTGGGGCCCTCGGCGGTCGTGATGCTCTGCTCTCCACCCGACGAACTCGCGAGGGCGAATGCATTCCACGTGCCCGCCCCCGTGAGCACCAAGCCGGCGCTATTATCGGCTTCACCAGTGTGCGTCGCCGAAGAGCCTAAATTGAAGTCGATGCTGATGAGGGACGCATCGATAGACACGACCGAGAAGTTCCAATCGGTGTCATTGGTGATGCCGTCGAAGTCGTTATTGCTGAGGTCCTTGACCGCTCCGGCTGCGATCTGGACCGCGTAGCTCTTGCCCTCCGTGAGGTCGCTCGCCGGGTCGATGGTCAGGATATTATCCACGATCGACACCTGCGTCCCATCGGTGACCGCGATGGTCTGGGTGGTCGTGCCGTCATCGAGGTCCTTGATGATGATGTCCCCCGTGGCGCCGGCGACGATGTTCTCGTTGAAGGTCGCCACGATGGCAGTCGACACCGCACCCGTCGCGTTGTGGGCAGGGCTTAGTGCCGCAATAGCCGGCGGGGTGGTGTCCATCACTCCGGTCAATTCAAACTGGAGTCCCGACCAGGAATGCCATCCTGTGGTGGGGACATCGAATGTCCCGCTGATCTTGCCGGTGCCATCGGCTACGACGCCTGTGAAGTCGTAGTCTTTCTCCGTGTTTTCGGTGGCACCAGCAACACCGTCGATGGTCGTATAGGCTCCATTGTAATTAACGTTATCCGCATGAAAGAAGATGAGGTTGTATTCCCCGCCGGCAACAAGCCCCGTCAGCTCCCATGGGACAGCGCTTGTATGACCATTAGCAGTATTCATCGCGATGATGTCTTCCCTCAGGGCAGACCCCGCTTCATCTAACACTGTGAACGAACCGCCCCCACCCCCGGGGTTGAGAGTGAACGTCGGTCCATTCGTCGTCGTGAAGCTTTGCTCCCCACCCGTCGAGGCCACGACTGTGAATGCATTCCAAGCACCCACTTGCCCTGGGAGCTGCAATCCGGCGTCATTGTCGGGTTCGCCGGTGTGCGTCGGCCCTGCGCCAACATTGAAATCGATGCTGATTCGTCCGCCGTAGTTGATGAGAGCAATTGCCTCTTCTGCAAAGCGTTGACCTAGGATCTCATAGCCTTCGACGGTATAGTGGAGACCATTCACGAGATTCTCTGCGTCGCCATTCAAGTCATCTGTGTCAACCCAAGCGCCGAGCGGGTAGGAATTGGCATACTCAACCTGGATTGTGCGAATCATTTGCCACCCTTCCATCGTGAAGTTCCAAGTTTCCCAGGATGTGGTGTCCAACAAGCCATAATCACTGATGCGACCGATCACGAAATTGATATTTTCAAACTGCAAATCGGTCTTGAGATGTCCAATCAATCCGCCCAGGCAGTCGCCGTACACGGGTGCGGTTTCTCGCACATCGGATTCGCCCTGCATCCAGACGAAGCTTACCGTTCGAAGTGTCTCCCCATCTATGGCCAATTGCACTTTCTCTAGAAGGCGATTGTACAGGTCACCTCTTGCGCCGGAAGCGTGCAAATACCACCGACTTATCGGCTGTCCGCTTGCCGCATCTTTGACGACGATTACGTTCTCGTTACCGAAGGCAGCTTCCACTGTCGGCGTGAACGATATATCCGGATCCATGAGAGCCATGTTAGATTGTCCCGAGAGGATGAACAGGTGCTTCCCGTCTTCTACTCCTCTGGCTAACGAGGCCGAGACCATTATGGCTAGAATTATGATATTAAAACGCTTCATCTATTTCTTCCTCCTTTTTGTTGGGCTTCCCACGGTTCTTTCGAGCACAGAGCCCGAGTGATTCAATTCCGTTAACAGGTTGCGGACTTGTTGTTGGTCACACAAACTGCTAGGAATTTGCTTTTTGGGTGAGGTGATCGAAGGGGCTTTCATGGGGTGATAAGGGGGTTGCATGGTTGGTTTTCCGGGGCCGGGTTACTTGCGACGACGGAGGATGAGTGCGAGTCCACCGAGACCGAGAAGGGCGGTGGTGGAGGGCTCGGGGACGACACCAGTCTGCTCGAACTGGAGCCCCGACCAGGTATTCCACCCGGCTGGAGAAACGAATGTACCGCTAATCTTGCCACCAACGGCCTGGACGTTTGTGAAGTCGTAGTCCCATTCACTAGCTCCTGCGGTGGCGCCGGTGCCAACGCCGTCGATGGTCGTGATGGATCCTGCGGGGTAGACTCCTGGAACGTATTGCGGGTGACCGAAGAAGACGAGGCTGTACAGCCCGTTGGGATCAAGGCCGGTTCCGGGATCCGCAAGGTCGGGATACTGCTCCGCCAATAGGGTTGGGGCGGTGAATGCAAGCAGGACACACAGATAACTGCTGGGAATTTGCTTTTTTTTTTGGGTGAGGTTGTCGAGAGCATCATGCAAGGAGGTGATAGGGGGTTGATTCTGTATTGTTAGCTAGCTTGCCGGTCCTCTCCAAACGCGGAAATACCGGACATGAGTCGCTGCTCGGCAGGCATTCTGCCCCCCCAGACAAATTTGTCTATATTTTCATCTTGAGCTACCGACCTGATTTTGGGTACCTTTGCCGCATGTCGTTCCCGTCCTTCCCAACCATCACCGAGCAGGTGTCCACTTGTTTTTTTCAAGATTGATTTTTGGGCAATCAAGCTAAGATTTTTATAACCGCGAACCTCCTCCGCTGAAGCTATGGCGGTCAGGAATAGGCGAACCTCCTACGCCAGTAGGCTACGGCGCGACAAGTGAGTTGTGTGTTCATTTTTGTAGCCCAACGGGCTGATCCATACTAGCCCAGGGCAGCGCCCTGGGTGGGTTGTGGTAGTGGGTGGCAGGCTGAAAGCTTGCATCATACATGGCTGGTTGGCTCGGTAGCCTATGAGGCAGACTTTCAGCCTGCGATGTGTTTTTTAACGTGTGACCCAGGGCGGCGACCGAAGGATTCGGCCTTGCCCTGGGCTAGTATGCGTGAACCCGTTGGGCTCATGAGCGCTGCGAGCGGTTTTCAGTTATGGGTTGTCTCGTAGAAGAACTTTGTAAGCTCTTTGCGCTTCCAGAGAAGAGGTTGGAAACCTCTTTTACGTTCGCATGGGCTACGGGGGTGAAAGCCCCGGCTACGAAAAACCCCACGCCCCGTGTGACCGGAGAGTGGGGTTGGAAGGATGGTTGGTTTTCCGAGGTCGGGTTACTGATATACATCCTTTCGGTGGCCTATCTTAATCACTAAAACTAACAACCGTGATTCCCGAATATCATAAATCACACGATAGGTTCCGATCCGAATTCTATAGGTGTGATCCGATCCTGAGAGTTTTTTGCAGCCGACAGGCCGTGGCTCCTGTGCCAAACTTTCTATTGCAGCAAAAATCCTAGGTATATAACGCCCATCAATACGCCTGAGTTCTTTCTCGGCACTCTTCGCTAATTCAACGCTGTAAGAGTCCATCTGCGATCAATTTTTTCTTAATGTCAGCGAGAGGAACCGTCTCCTCGTTCCTCCGTTCGGCAACTGCTGCCAGATCAGAAACATCCTCCATGAGTTCCTGATAATCGCGCATTGGAATGACCACAGCGAGCTTATCACCATGATCATCTGTGATGTATTGCGTGTTCATACGGGCACACTACCCGCACCTAGTCAGGTTGTCGATTTTTATCTCCTGACACGGAGGCGGGGTTTGGATGCGGAATTAGCCAGACACATTGAATATCCAATGCCCAACAAGGAATCTCCAACCGAAGAAGGGACACGCGCATCAACGTCGTTGGGAACAAATACCGATCAAAAACAAAACACCGTGGTGACGCCTACTACTTGGTCATTGGATATTCCTTGCCGTGCCGTGCCGAAGCCTCCCCCTACGCGTGAAGCTTCGGAGGACACGGTTGGCGAAGGATGGTTGGCTGTTGGATATTGAAAACAATAAAAAACCCCACGCGCCGTGTGACGGGGGAATGGGGTTGGAAGGATGGTTGGTTTTCCGAGGCCGGGTTACTTGCGGCGACGCAGGACCTGTCGCGCCATCCTGTCTCGCCGTAGCCTTTGGCGTAGGCGGAAGCCGTTATTTACGGAGGAGGAGGATGAGCGCGAGGCCACCGAGCCGAGCAGGGCGGTGGTGGTGGGCTCGGGGATGGCGGTCAACTTAATCGAGTTAATCACAAGATCGCTAGAAGACATTATTGCGACACCCATGTAAATCCACAATCCAGGCGCCCCCCCCTCTCAGCGGCTAACCTTTCCTATCGATATAGTCTTCCCAAAATCCCTGCGCTTTCTTGATATCGCGTTTCTGGCTGGATTTGTTACCAGCGGACAGGAGAAGAATAATCTCTTGCCCCTCTCTGGCAAAGTAAACCCGATACCCCGATTCAAAATGAAATCGCAGCTCGGAAACGCCCTTCCCCACGGATTTGTAATCCCCGAGATTACCTGCCTCGATTCGCACGAGGCGGGCATCGATTCGTTGTTGGGTTATAATCGGCAGATCAGCGAACCACTCAACAAACGGCTTTTTACCTGAGATCTCGTTATAAATCTGGATATTAAACACAACTACGCCGGCACGAGTTCAACGGACACCTTGAAGCCAAGGCTCCGAAGGGCGGCATTCAATGTATTGATTGTCGGGTTCCCTTCCTTGGATAGGGCTCGGTAAACTGTGCTGCGGTCTACTCCCATATCCTCCGCCAGTTTTTTGACTTTGCCCTGGGCCTGAGCCACATGACGGATAGCCACAAGAAAAGCTCCGAGATCTCCGTCCCG
>Ga0222717_10002389_pt1 | contig 14580 bp, 8 predicted proteins | sample C33_18DmetaG_FD_165053 | JGI IMG/M metagenome (GOLD analysis project Ga0222717, IMG submission 165053) | Estuarine water microbial communities from San Francisco Bay, California, United States - C33_18D | ecosystem: Environmental > Aquatic > Marine > Unclassified | place: USA: California...
ACTTACTTCTCCAGTTACTAGCTCTTTTACCACCGTTACTTAGTTGGTCAAAAAATGCAAGAATATCGCTAGCTCTATTTAAATTATTTTCATTTAAATTTACACGATCTGCTACGCTCCCCTGTTTCATTCCAAAGTTTTCCATTACAGTGCTAATAGAATTTTTTAAATCGCTTATAACACCAGTATCAATAAGTTTTTCTCGGTATTTAGGGTTATTAAACATTTCAGTTAGGTATGATATATACTCGTCTGCTTTACCTCTTTCGTCTTTATCCGCATGAGTTTTATCTATCCATTCGCTTAATTCTAAGTCTTCTTCTCCTAGCTTAAATTCTATTCCCTTTAGCTTAGCGGATACATCGGCTTCTATTATTTTTCTTAGTCCTATAGCTAACTCAGGATTAGATGTTATGAGCTTATTAATGATAGCATGGTTAATTTCATGTTCAGTAACACCCGCTTTAAACTCGCTTAAATTTATTATAATTTCATTTGACTTTGGAAGAAATAATCCTTTGTCTCCTTCAGGAAGGGTGTCTACAACCTTGTATTTAAAATCATTACCAAGAATATTAGACTCTTCAACGTTTTCTAATGTTTTATTGATAACAGATCTTACTCTAGTAATGGACTGATCGTACTTATTTATAACGGCTCTAGCTTGAGCGGAATCTGTAAAAGCATCGCTTCTTTTGCTAGGATCTGTACTTAACCAATTTTGAGCGTCATCTCTTTGCTCTCTAATTTTAGATAAATCTAATTCATTATAACCTTTATCAGCTACTGCTAAAATACTTTCCGTTTGAAAAATTTTATCTATAAGATTATTATACTCAACCTCAGACATTTCTTTTTCTATAATTTTGCCTTTAGCCTTATTTTTTTTTCTAATAGCGTTTTCTAGGTCTAGTTTGCCGTTATATTGATTATTAAGGTTTCTAACAGTAGATATTTTTCTAATATCTTTAGGTCTCATGTGAGTAACCCCTATAGCAGAAAACACAGCAGCATTAACAAAGTATCTTTCTAAAACGTCTACATCGTTGCCATCAGCATCTTCTACAAAACTTTTCTTAAGTAAGCTAAGTAAATCTTTATCGGCAGTAGCTGCTTTGTACATATCTTCAACAACTAAAGCAACCTCTGAAGATGTAGCACCTCCAATTCCACCCCCTACAATTTTATTAAATATAGGGTTTACTACTGCTTGGTTTCTGTAACTTAATACTTTAGGACTTAATTTAAAGGGCAACGCTCTAAATCCTGCCCCGCCTAATGCAAATCCCGCTCCAGCTCCCGTTGCAGATTCACCACCGGTTACCCCTTTAAATTTAATCTCTTCAACGATAGCATCGAACACTAGGCCTTTTGCTTTATTTAAAGTACTTCCACTTCTTTTTAATTGATTTATTCTATTAGCCCAAGTAATAGCTTTCCAACCATTAGCAGTTTGTACCATTGTTTTAGCAGTTCCTAAAACACCTCCGGTTATTGCGTTAGCTACAGCAAACTTAGCTAATTCAGGTACAAAATAACCAACACCTTCTGCAACTTGCATTCCAAAAGTTCTTTCAAAATTCTTTTTTTGAGCTTCAGTTGTTTCTATGCCTAAATCCGAAAATACATTTTCTGTAACATCTAATAAATCCCTCTGCGTTTGAGGGTAAATATCTTCAATAACATCTCCAAAGGTAGCTTTTAAAGCTGTTTTTTCAAACTGTGAAAGTAAACCAGTACCTTTTTTTTCAACAGATCCAGGGTCAATGTCGTACAAATACAATTCGTCTAAAGCTTGTTGTTTGATGTTAAGAGCCCTACGACGATTGTTGTAATTGTCGAACATATCGTTGCTAATGCTTTGAGCTAACTGCTCATCTTCTCCTACAACTACATCGAATATTTCTAAGTCTGTACCTGCGTTTCTGAGCTTCATTAGTTGTTCAAAAGTATACTCTCGCTGTATACCGTCGCCTCTGCCAGGCTTTGAAACTAATGTTACTTTATTCTGTAACTCCTCATTGAGTTCTTGGATTTCAATAGTATTTCCTATCCATGAAGATTTTAGCTTTTCTTTAGTAGTAGGTAAAGATTTTATTAAATCTTTTACTTCATCAGAATAATCTGCTGTTTCTTTGCCCTCTAACTCATATTGAATAAGTTCTGGTCGTGTTAATTGTTTTCCAGTGTTAATATCTGAAATACCTGTGGCCCCCTTTTTATAATTGTCTCTAGCAATAGCTTCTTTTTCTTCAAGATCTATTATATTTTGAGCATTAGCCATTCTTTGTTTATAATCTTCGCCTTCAAATATTTTATTAGCATTTGCAAGATTTTGTCTAGCAACTATAAGCTCTTGCTGAGGCTTAGTCATTTTATCAAAGCTATTATTAATAGAAGTAGCTACAAAAGCGTCTGGATCTTTTAATCTTTTAGCAGCTATACTGCTTTTATTATTTATTTCGGTTATTTCAGCTTGCTTTAAATCGTTTACAATATTAAAAGCTATTGCATCTATTTGTTCGCTGTTTAATAAAGTTTCGCCTGGCTGACTTGCAAAATAATTGTTGATGGCTTCGGAAGTTAGCATAGTTAGCTTACCCTCTTTATCCATCTCGCTTACATTTTGACCAGGTAATTTATCTTCTAATTGGAAAACATCTCTTTCCACGAAAGTTTTTGCAATGGTGTTAGCTATCCCCGCTTGGAATCTTGTTTCTTTTTTAACTTCTTCAGGAAGACTAGCAAACTCTATAGTTTCAGTAATAGGGTCTGATCCCTCTATAACTGCTAAATCATCACCTTTAAGAGGCTCTATTGATACCGAAGAACCATCCTCCAAGGATAATTCCGTATCTTGTGCTGTAGTTTCTGACACCACATCCGCACCCTCTGCAGCATCTGTTTGAAAAACCTTATCTAAATCTTTACCGGTTGTAAAATCATCAGTTTCCCAATCATCTTTTATATTAAAAGAACCATCACCAGTTTCTTCACTGTGATCGTATATAAGCTCTATGGTTAACCCTGCTGCCTCAGCTTCTGCTAATCCTTTTTCTCTTTCTTCTGGGGAATTAAATACAACTTCTTTTTTGCCTATTCGGTATTTATACATATTTAATTATTTAATTTGTTTTTTTCTTTTTCATTATTTTCGCTGCCAGTTTATCAGCATCCGCGTAAGACAAGCCTGCGCCTTTCATTAATCTATTAGTCAATGTTCTTCTGTCAATGTTTATAATCTTAGTTTTAAAAGGAGCGTTTCTTTTAGCTTTTGCTATTGCCTCTTTTTCCTCTTCATCCGACATGCCCGTAAGGTCCATTGCATCGTAATCAGGTTCTTCCCGTTCTTTTGTTTCCACCTTAAAACTACCATCTTCTAGAAGTTCAAATCTCTCATCGTCTCCATAGCCCATTAAAGTACTAACCTCGGAAGCCCATTCTTTATTGTCATTAAATTCTCTAGATTCAAATTTATTAAGTATGTAATCATAACTTTCTTTTTGGTCATCTACAGGTTTAGACTCTAATACTTTAAAATATTGGCCGTCTTTTTCTTCTAATTTTGTTCTATTAAAAAATAAAGTATCCCCCACTTTTTTTGCAAGAGCGGATTTTTCTTCTTCTGTCATGCTCAACCAATCATCCGCATCAACCACCTCTTCTTTGCCATTTACAGTTCGTGTAGCTGCTACACTATCTAAATAGTGATTAAGTTCTTGCTTGTTTCCATCAACCCCATCTAAGCTAGCTTTTACATCGTTAATTGTTTGGTTACGTATTTCATCCATTTTTGCAGTGTTATCAATGAACATTGTTTGAACCTTCATAGTTTTGCCCGTACCTTCTTGTGTTTGGTACGAATATTCGCTACGTGTTTTTATAGAGTCATTAAAATTACTTCCTGCACCTCCCTCATCAAAGACCTTGCTGCCTACTTCGTCAGAGACATTGACTTGCATATTGTCCATTTCCCTAGTTAACGAATTCATTCTCTGTGTAAAGCTAGATCTAGGTATTACATATTCTTGATTACCTTCTCCTTTTTTCTTAGCAAAAGCAACCATCTCGCCATCTTCCCATCTAAATCCTGATTCATAATCTTTATGTCCGCCAAAACCAAAAGCAAAAGCTTTGGATTCCGCATCAGTTCCGTCAGGACCGTTGTTTAAAAATATTGTTGAACCTCCTTCGTCCCAGTTTTCTACAAGATCTGTTAACACTGCTGTTTGCGCAATACCCGTTTCAGCCATTTCATTATATCCTTGTATTTTCATTTTTTCCCTTGCCAGCTCGTCGGATAAAGCCGGATCTGCATTACCAGACAGTTGTAATTTTTTTATTTCGTAAATTCTTTGCAAAGAGGCTTCATTGGCTTTTAATAGTTCTTGACGCATAGACTCTCCTACACCTTTTATACCCTCATTAAATAATGCTGCGTCTTCAGCCTTAGCATTAGATAGTGATATTAGATCTTTATTAAACTGCTTATTTTCTAACTCTCTTTTTTCTCTTTCTTCTCTTAATCTTTCTCCTCTTACGGTAATACCCTGAGCTATGGAAGCTCCGAAGCTCTTTATGCCTTCAGCTAGTATTTCGCCAGACCTGTCTTGTATTATTTGTGGATTTCTATAACTCATGCCTATTTTCTTTACGGTGTTTTAATTTTTTACTGCGGGCCCAATTGTCCAATTCCTGCTGATGCAATATTTCCAATACTAGATATTGCAGCTGATGTACTAGCGGCAGCTGCTTGGTTTGCATTAGCTATGTTAGCTTCCTGTTGAGTAAGCCCTGCAGCCATTCTATCAAGAGTTGCTTGGTCTCGTCCTTCTTGAGCTTCAAACTTAAACGCTTCTCCTTGTGCCTGAGCCATTTGTTCTCTACCTCCTTCAGATATTTGTATTCCTTGTATTCTTGCTTTTTCAGCAATTTGTTTAGTTTGCAGATCCGCTTCTCCTTGAGCAGCAAGCTTTTCATTCTGAGCTTCTTGCTGTTCTATATTAGCAGACACCTCTTTTTTACTACGAGCTGCTGCATTAGCTAAAGCTGTTGCACCGCCGGCACTTGCTCCTGTAGCTTGTAACGTATCTAGTGTTGCAGCTAAAGCTAAATCAGTTTGTTCCATTTGTATTTCAGCTGCGCTAGTAGCTACCCCTAAAGTTGCATAAGGATTTGACATTTCGCTACTAAGATCAGTAGCTAAACCAGCTAACGATTTAACATCACTGTAAGGATTTATAACCGCTTGTCTATTTTTTTCAAAAGCATTTATTTTTTTGTTAATCCTGTCTCTTTCTTGTGCAGCTCGCCTTGCTGCTTTTTTAGCTTTAGAGTTACCTATTATACCACCTACTATAGATACGGCAGCTCCAATTCCCATTGCTATTCCTGACATAATTTTTCTTTTTTATTATATTCTTCCATTGTAAAGGAAAAGAAATTATTCTCTACCTCTTCTATATTTTTCGTGTCTGTAGGATTTGCTATTATGTTTATCCAAACGCAATCCTCTATACATTTAATTAACCTTTTAGTTCCCTTTAGGGAATAAGACCAACAAGGAGCTACGTGCTCTACAGTCTCATTATCTGCTTGTACTATAACTTTGCCGGACAATAAAAACCAAAAATGATTTGTATGGTGTATTGCACTTATAACCATGGTATCAGCTTTCATCTTCATTTGACGCATATATAATCCGTCGGTAAAATTATTTGTTATAGGGAACTCTTCGTTGTTAACTAAATTTTTACCATCCCCATATATTCCTTCTTCATTACTTTCTATAAGAACATTCTGTAATACTTCTAATTGTTTTATAAAATTGATTGATAATTCATTATTCATTTAATTTAATTTAAGATGATTGAACAAAAGTTGTGCTTACCGCAAATAGTTCATTTTTACTTGTACCTTTATTATTTATTTCCATTTTTACTTCGCCAAAAAATCCTTTTAATCCTGAAGAAGATGGACCAAAAACAACCTCTCCATTTTGGGAAGGTGTGCTATTAACAAGATCTGCATAATATTTATCTTCTTTAAGTTTAAAATTATTTATTAATAAAGAATTTTGCATTTCTGCTAATGTAGAAGCAAATACCGCTTGAGTAATAGGCAAAGCTGTGTCTGTATTGGTAATAAATCTGGTCATTTGCCAACCTGTGCTTCCTTCATAATTTATTGTTTGAAAGTTTTTTACCGTTGAAGGTGCTCCGTTAAATACAAAAGTTACATTAGAATTATAGCTAATACCATAGAACACAGCGCGCTCATTAGTATTAGGAGCAAATGTATAATGTTTATATATTTTGCCTGAATTGGTTGTAAAATAATCATTATTCAAGCTTATTAATTGATTAGGATTGTAGTCAAAAAAGCTAGTCCAGCCTTTTACAGTATCGTCAAATGCTACAGTATTATTTTCAGTGTCAGCTACTTTTGGATCCGCATTTTTCGATGTAATTGATATTACATACTGTTTGTTGTGAGCGTCCCAGCCCCCTATAATTCCACCTGTTATAGCGGTAGACAATTTATCTCTAAAATAATCAGTCATACCATAGTTTGATATTACTGTTATTCCGTCCATAGATAATCTACAAACTACATTTTGATCTTTGTCCGTAAAATATTTTCTATAGCCATTAACAGCGAATGATTCCGGATCTGTGCTAATACCATACTCTCCTGCAAATGCTACGTTTTGACCTATAACTAAATTACGACTGGTAACACTAGCATTTCCTTCTGCTGAGAATATAGCGTCTTTATCAATTAAAGATTTACTTACTTTATTTTCTTGAAATATAATAAGGTTAGTATCTTCTGCATATAATTTTTGTATAGAGCCGTTAGATGGATCTACAGTCCTGGTTATATCTTCTCCTACACTAAATTGATTAGTTTGGTTTATACCCGTTCTAGAATTAAATATACCAGAGTATATAAGCCCACTAAATTTGTGTGATTGTTTTGGTTCATCTTCTACTATATAAGCCTTTACTCCAAAGTCTACAGAAGTATTATTGTAGCCTCCTCTTATTCTGGATTCTTCTATTAACCAATCACTTTCTTCTACAGAACTATAAGCTTGAGGTATTTGATCAAAATTTATTATTTTACCAAAAACTATAGGAGTTCCTGTGGGGGGTAAAGATTGCAAAGTGTCTTTTGTTTTAAACAAAATATTAGAAACAATTTCTGTTACATAACTAGTAAAAACAACAGGTATTCCTAAATTGATATAGCTTATAGTAACCTCTTGTCCTACATTGACAAACCCGGCCATTAAATTAGCATTGCTACTAGGATTTAGTACTTGAATACCTGCTCCGGTAACTGTATCAACCTCAAAAGAATCACCTCCTGAATCTTTTGCATCAGGCAATACCTTGGTTATGTTTTTCATTTTCTTTAACCAGAATGTATTGAAATATTTAAGTTCTATATTTGCTGCCATTTTTATAAAGGTGTTTTTATTCTAGTAAGTCCTGCATTAACATTAGTAGATACAAATGTTGTATTTAAAAAAGTAGGAGCAGTATTAACTCCTTGACTGGTGTTTAAATTCTGTAATCTAACTCCTTCGTCATCTAATCCAACGGAAAATGTCGCCTCGTTTAAAGGTTTACCCTCCCAATCTGTAAGGTCTGGAATTATTTGTGTAGCTTGATAGTTACGATTAAGTTGCATACTTACGTAATTGCCTCCAGAAGGTACATAAGGTATTTGCATTTGAGGATCTGTAAAAAATTGATTAACGTATTCAACATAAGGTGTTTCAGCATATAGTATATTAGTATTGACAGGCTGTGTTATATTAGGATTGTCATTACCTGGAGCTGATCTAAAATACTGATATTCATTATTAGTAGCCCAATATGCACCCCCAGCTATATTAGTTCCTTGCCAAGGTATACAAGTCGGATAATGTAAGTCATCACAATTGCACCAGCCTACTGCTGGATAAAGACTAGTGTCTCCAGCCGTTTGTTGCAAATTTCTAATTATAAAAACATATTCAATGCTATCAATATTATTTCCTTCACTTAATTTTAAGAAGTCAAAAGATCTTATGGTTTGAACCCATTTATCTGGATCCGGTCCGCCAATATTTTGAGTTCTGGTTTTCCATAAATCGTATGGAGGTTGATCAGCTTGAAGATATTCGGGTTCATTCCATTTAGGAGACTCAATTGATCCAACTCCAGACTGATTATACTCAATACCTCTGTAAATTTCTTGCCAGTCGCTAAGCGTATCTCCTGTTCTAGTCCTATAGTAATACTCAATTTTTTCAACACCAAAATTACTTACAGTTCCGGAAGTAGAATTTGGTTGCTTAAAATTAGCCGTAAGAGCTATAGTACCTGATCTGTGAGATCCACCTTCGCTTGTTGCAGGGCCTCGTAAAATTCTTCTTTTAAAATTATATTCGGCTAGAGTTATTCCTGTAAAAGGATAATTAGGTTGATTATTAGCAAGATCATAAATACCAAGATAAGAATCAGAAGGAGAAATTCCTTGAGCCATATACCACAACCCCGTTACTGGTCCTACCGGCGATCCTGTGTTGGGATCTGTAGTAAATATTAATTCTGAATTAACACTAAAGGGATCAGGGTCAACAATACAAGAACCACTTAACGCATCGTCATTAACAGCTGCGTATCCCATAGTTATAGGTACGCTAAGCTCAACATATAAAGTTCCGTAAGGATCATTACTAGGCAAATCGGTATCTCCATTTGCATCTGTTATACGTATTGTAATATTGTAAAGAGCAGAAATGTTTCCACCAAATGGTACCCCATCTATTATATCTCCCGGTATTGCTTGAGTAAGTTCGCCGGTAGCCGAATTAATTTCCCAGTTATTTGGTAAATCATTTGGATTTTGGATTGTATATTGTAATTGCAGTCTGTTATTAGTAGCTCCTGTTCCATTTTGAGGATTAGCCGCAGGCCAAGGACTTCCAGCATCGCTATAACCCGGTATTATCACTCTAGTTTCTTTAGTAGTAGATATAGCCGGAATAAGCGGAGGATTATCTACAGTAGGAGTTAAATTTTTTAGAGCACCAAATCCACCAACTTCTCCTGGGATAGGGATAATACTAACATCACCATCAGCTGTTGTTATTTTTATTGAAAAAGAGTAAACATCTGTTGTTCTACTAGAATCTATAAATACCAATGGGGTAGCCCCTATATATCTTAGTCTAAATTGACCAGCAAAACTACCTGGGCCTGGGTAAAGATCGAATAATCCAGTTACTGTTTCTCCGTCCCCATTTGTTGTAGCTATTAATTCTGCAGTTGTAGGTGTTGCAAAAACTTGTCCTGAAGAATTTACAGGTTCAAAATAGCCAGTTACAAAAGTATTTTGTATAGTTTGTTCTGTAAAGTCCCATGTTAAATTTATAAAAGATGTAGCGCCTCCTGCTCCACCAAGGACATCAGCATTTAAATCAACAATTAGTCCTTCGCTAGCGGTCTCCCAATAAATGTCCAACAAAGATTCAGCAGGTTCAGTTTCATAAACTGCCAGGTAAGGCAGCATGTTGGATGTATCTAAAGGGTTATTAAGGTTATCAGCGGGAGTATTGGGAGTTGTAGTTGTTTGTTCTTCTAGAACAAAATTTAAAGCGGTAGCTCCTATATATTTATCCACCGTAGATATTCTACATATTAGAGGATTTGTGTCTATTTGATAAAAAACTTTGTTGCCATTAACGGCTCCAGTATTAAAAGCTTTTAAAGGATCATACAGTTGGTCATTATCTGTGGATAAGTCAGCATACCCCATATTAACTTCCTTAGCTCTAGCTATAGCTGTCGATGTATGAGAAATTGCTGTCTTGCCTTCAGAGTTTACTCGAGCATAGTATTGGCTATTAACAGGAGTTGAATCGGAAATACCCGCTACTGCATCATAAGTACCTATCGTCATTATATTAGTTACCCTGCCAAATAAAGTAACTGAACTTCTATACTGCTTTTGATCTGGTCCAACTTCTGCTAGATCTCTAGGTATTTTGTTTATATTGTCATTAAATAAAACAGTAAACGCCGTTTTATTTGTTTCGTCATCAGGAAAGATTCCGTTGTCAATTCCCCCTGGGGTGTCTTCGTCTACGAATAAAGGTGTATTAATAGCTCCGGATTGTCCAGGGTAACCGTTAAGTATTCCAGGTAAATATACGTTATAATATTCTTGCTGTGTTTGCTTTACAACTATTTTGTAACTATACCAGCCTAAATCATTTATAGTATAAGCAAATTTTAAGTCAGGCTGTCCAGCAGGAAGATCATCTTGTCTTAAATAAACGTCGCTAACTTGTCCATCTGTAGTAGCCTGCCATTGGTTTTGAACAGGGTTAGTTTCTGTTACTGTTAAAACCTTAACAAAGTCTTGATAAGCCCCTCTAAGATAATCCCCCACTCTAGGTATATTATTGTTGTTGTTATTAGGAGGGGTAACATTAAGTCTGAATCCGTATGTATTACCATTTATGGTATTACCAGATAAAGTTACCGCATAGCCTTCCCCATTACCAGACCCTGCGTTTTGCTTTACTGCATACAAACCTGGAGTCCCTAGTGCTAAATTTTTTGTAGAACTTATTTCTGAATTTACTAATACCATTATAGCATCTCCAAACCAATTTTTAACATTAGTATCAGGAAAAGAAATATCATAAGGACTATATATTGTAGATCCAAAGTAAAATTGACCATCACTAGTTACGCCTTGATCTACAGATGACAATAATACGGGTGATTGTCTACCAAATTTATCAGCCAATACAAATCCTACCTGATAATTTCTATTTCTTTTTACAGAATGATTAGGGTACTCAATCCAATTATTATATTTTCCTGTACTACTTTTTTTAGATATTCTACAGTTATAATTTATATTCGCAGGAGGAGTGTGCTGATCTCTATAGTTGCCGTATATAATTCTATTACCAGAACTTTCTTGAGAAAATGCTCTTACAGGTACTTTATCATAAACACGAACTGTTTGAGCTTCTGGTAGCGTTTTGTAAGGCTTTCTTGATTGGTAGTCGTAAGTATAATAATTATTAATTCCGCTAGATCCAGCTACTTCTCCTACTGAAATACTTTCTAAAACTTTAACAGCTACAGCATCACTTTCTCTAAATAATATTTCTACCTCTTTTATTTTATAATCATTGGAAAGTCTACCCGCGCTAGTAGGCAACGGAATAACTAGTCCTATATTCTGGACTTGATTTTCCATAAAAGAAACAATAGTAGATTGATAAGCTGCATCTTCATCCCCATTTAAAAAATATCCATCTTGCTTAGGAATGTACGCAATTTGAGTAAACGGAGCCATTAAAGAATATTCATTGTCGTCGTACTTAAATCTATAACTAAATCTAACAAACTTATCTTCCAAATAATCTGGATCTCCAGGCCATGTGTCGTCGCCTGTTTTGTTTGTCATCGTAGACATAATTAAAGAAACATAAGTACTAGCAATTAGCGCTGCGGAAAAAGACGGGGAGACGTCTACTCTTGTTTCATTAAATGTACTAATATATTGGACTCCAGTAACTTTTATATGATCTAAGCCTGTTATACTGGGGGTTTGCTCAGCAGAAACTACAGTAGCCCCGATAAAAGGAGTTATAGAGGCTTCAACATCCCCTGCTAAACTAAAGTATGTAGTTCCGCCGCCTGTTGTTATCAAGTTTATTCTATTGTATAATTTTATTGCTTGATAAGGGCTATATTTGGCTACAGATATTTGATGTTCCTGCGTGTAATAATCTTCGGCTGCTTGACTTCCCATAATTTTATTATATTATTCCGCTGTAGTCGCTAAATTAATGTTAATTTTTCTAGGCTGATTCCTATTATCAGTCCAAAATAATAAATTTTCAATTAAATTTATTCCTATTATACGATTAGTGGTAGAAAAATTTAAAAATTCTCCTCTAACTAAAGCTCTGTATTCTTGAGTAATATTGTTGTAAACGTATATATAATGATTTGTTCCTATAGGTGCATCTGTTGGATTAGAGGGATCAGGATCTGTATAGTCTGTTAAAAAAACAAATAACTGGTCGGTAGCGTTGTTTTCTTCAATTCCTATAATAGTAAATCCGGTTCCTATATCCGAAGTAGTTATTAATGCATTACCTATTATATTTTCCAGGGCACCCACATCGTCGTCTTCGGATCTACCAACAGATATATTCCGAGCATCTCTATATTCGCCGTTAGGCAATATTCTATCGTCAAGATCTTTATTCATCTTGGACTTTAGAAATGTGTTTTTTATTTGCTGAGCCATTTAATTATGATTTAATCCATTTAGATTTGCCTCTCATAACTTGAACTATTTCATCAAGTTTAATATTAGATAATCTTATTTTAGCATTTCTTAGCTTTGCAGATCTATCTCTTTTTAATCTTTGTATTATATATTCCGGTTGGTTAATTCTAGATGCTAATATTGAGTAAAGAATATGAGCGTATAATGCATCTTCTGCCATTTTTGGTATTCTTGAATCCAACTCATACGCTAAGCCGTCAGATATATAGTCAAGTATTATTAATTTATTTTTTAAATTTGAAGAAAAAGATATTACTCCGTCTCTTTCATTTAAATTAAACCACCCATTTCTTTGACTATATTGGGGATCATTTCCATAACGCTCCCCCAAGAAAGGATTACCGGTTAGCCAACCAGCATAAGCCCAATAATCACGTAAAGTTATATTCCCGTTTAATAAATTATCATTAGCTTCAGCCCATCTTTCCATTGTTTGTGATGAGCCTTCTAAATTATCGCCAAAGTTGTCTTGTATTGGGTTGCCATCGGGGCCATCTTGCAAAGGAACTTCATAGGGGGAACTAGTAAGATTATTAGCGGGATATATCGGGTGCTTAACACCTAAGGCATCTATATAAGAAACACCTACATAATTAACGTAGTCCTGAGGTATTATAACACTTAGTCCTTCTGAAATATTTAATTCTTGAGACTTTATGCTTTTTAAAGTATCATAGCTAAACTCTTGCATACCACGTTTTGCGTGAAATATTACATCTGTTCGTTTAACATCAGGTATTAACTTGTGTTCTCCAACATAAGTTGCAATAAATCCATTTACAATATCATTTAAGGATGTATATCCATAACTTCCATAATTTTCTTGGACAGCAGTACCTATAGCTTCGTTATTTCCATAACTACCACCATTCATTGCTTTTAATTGAACCGCTACATAAGTGTTTAAAGGGATAGGAACTGCAGTGGTGATAGTATTGTTTTCCACACTAAAACTTGAGGTATATATAGTGTATGAGCCCGGAAGATTGGTTGGGCTAGTATAAATAACAAAATTATTTAAAGCATAATCAGGATTTAACGGATCTGAAGATCCTAAAATTAAATCTGTGTTAAAAGTTGTTGCAAAAACACCAGTGCCATCAGATAAAAATCGCTGAGATCCCGAATAATATTGTTCGTTAGTTTCGGTTATTAAACCGCCATTAGGTATAGGCATATCTTATAGTGTTGAGCGTTGTACTTCTTGTTGAACTTGTTGTGCAGCTATTTGAACTATTGAAGGATCTCTTATTACAACTCCAGAATAAAGTAATATTTTTAATATAATATTAGTTTGTTCTGATTTTGATAATTCGAAATCAACAGAGTTAGTTGGATCCCATTGATAATAATTTTGTCCGGACGGTATTATAAAATTCCATATTACATCCAAAGGCTTTCTTAAATAACTTACAGTTACATCCGATGTAATAGTTTGCGGATATAAATACAATTTATGATTTTCATATAAATATATAGGATATGTAGTAGTAGGCGCAACCAAAGGTGTAGTATTTATGTATAAAAGCTCGTTTCGCTGCACGAGTTGAGCTTCTGTGCTATCTTTGTATATAACTGTACCTAGCCTGTAAAAGTCCTCTGGGGTGGCCGTAACAACTATAGCTGCTAAATTAGCCGGAACAGTGTTAAATATTATATTAGCCCCACTAATAGTAAAAGCAGTTGTAACAACACCATTAATAGTAACAGATATTACACTGCTAGCTAATTGAGAAGAAGTTATTGACGTAAACGGAAATGATATAGATGTGCCATTTCCCGTAAAGCTTTGTGTAGCTACGCTAGCTCCTGATGTAGTAGGCAATGTAAAACATTTATCTGGAGCGACATAAGTAGCCGTTCCGTATTCTTTAAAAATGGAAATATCTTGATCTACATTTTTAATTCGATCGCCGTATTCTGTATCATTATCCGGCCTTCTAAGCTGCTGATTTACAGTATCAAAATAACTCTCAAATATCTCAAGTTGCACTTGCGTAGCAACCTTGTTAAATTCGTCTGGTGATAAGTTACCTCTTTGCTCTTTATTAAGAATGAGTAACACCGTTTTATAAACTATGTCTACATTTACTGCCATTTTATTTTTTTTGTTATAAATATTAACCGGTCTCACTTAAGAAACCGGTCAATAATAATTCACCATCTATAATATAATTACGTGTTTTTTTTAAAAACTACTAA
>Ga0222717_10002397_pt1 | contig 14561 bp, 12 predicted proteins | sample C33_18DmetaG_FD_165053 | JGI IMG/M metagenome (GOLD analysis project Ga0222717, IMG submission 165053) | Estuarine water microbial communities from San Francisco Bay, California, United States - C33_18D | ecosystem: Environmental > Aquatic > Marine > Unclassified | place: USA: California...
AATGGTGCTTGGCGCCAAATTGCAGTTGCTGGCGTATAAGTTGATTACGATAAATATGTATAACAATAGGATTAATAAGAATGGCAAATAGATTTCCCCTAGTACTTGATACTACAGACGGCAATAAAATTAAGGAACTGCCATCTACTGACGACTTAGATCTATCTGATAGTAATATTGTTAATGTACAAGACATTACATCAGTTGGTACAATAAGTACACAACAATTACTTGTAAGAGGTAATACTGTAGATCCTGTAAATTTATTAGAATTAGAAGATAGTCCTAGTACATATGCTAATGCGGCTAGTTTTTTCTTAAAGGTAAATGCAGCAGGCACAGGAATAGAATTTGCTCCACTAGGAGCAATAGGTACAATACAGGTAGCAGATGTAGTTAGCACAAGTAATATTATTCCTGATACAACAAATACAGGTCAAGTAGGCACTACTGATAAAAAATGGAACAAAGTTATTGCTGATCAACTAATTGGTGATTTAGTAACAGACTCTGGTTCTATAGTTTTTGATAGCAGTGCAGGAGTAATTAGTTATGCTGCACTAGCCGGCGCACCAACTTTCCTTTCAGAATTTACTGACGATGTTGGTTTTTTAAGAACAGCGGATCTTGACAGTAGCTTGTCCTCATTGTTTAGTGCAGACGCATTTAATAGTGATATACAAGGAAGTGTATTTGGAGACGATTCATCACTACTAGTTGATGGCGTAAACAGCGAGATAGTAGGCGATGTAAACAATAACACAACAACATCTACACTGATTAATGCAGGTGTTGCTGACATCACAACAGTAAATGTAAATTTAGACTTAATACTTACAGGTTCAAGAACTACAGGATTAACAGTACATTCAACATCAAATATAAGTGGTGACGGTGGACTTACATTAGTTACTAACGGCTCTAGTTCAGAAGAAGAAATATTATTACAACCTGCAGGCGCAGATGGCAAAATAAAATTTCAAGCAAATGCAATACAGTTTGTAGGCGATGTTACAACAGGAATATCAGCATCAGGAGGCTTTACTGGCGATTTAACAGGTTCTGTTGTTTCAGACAACAGCACAGTTATTATTGACGGAGTAGCTGGTAAAATTGTTTCGCCAAATGTTACAGGTACAGCAAACTTTGAAGACGATGTTGTAATTACAGGTGATCTTACTGTAAACGGTACAACAACTTCTATACAAACAACTGATACAGAAATAAAAGATAATAGAATTACATTAAATGCAGGCGAAGCAGGTGCAGGTGTTACACTAGGTACATCAGGTATCGAAATAGATCGAGGAACATCTCCTAGCAAATCGTTTGTATGGGACGAAACAACAGACAAGTGGACACTAGGAGCAGAAACATTAGTAGCTGCAACAGTTGAAGCAGCCTTTACAGGTAATCTAACAGGTGACACACAGGGTACACACACCGGCGCAGTTGTTGGAGATGTAACTGGTAATGCAGCAGGTGCGCACACAGGTACATTTGACGGTGATATGACAGGTACTATGTCAGGTGATGATTCAACTATACTTGTAGACGGTGTTAACAACAAGATTGTTGGTGCAGTAGATACAACAAGTTTAAGAACAAGTGAATTTAGTATTGCACTTGGTCATGAAGCAGGTCAAACCAATCAAGGCAATACAACAGTAGCAGTAGGTTTTCAAGCAGGTAAAGAGAATCAAGGGACAGCCGCAGTAGCAATTGGCGATAGTGCAGGTGAAAGTGGACAAGGTACAAGTTCAGTAGCAGTTGGTATATCCTCTGGTAAAACTAACCAAGGCATGTATAGTACCGCAGTAGGCTATCAAGCAGGTAAAACCAATCAAGGACAATACTCAGTAGCAATTGGTAACGAAGCAGGTGAAACTAACCAGGCCGCAAACTCAATTGTAATCAACGCAACTGGTAGTGCAGTAGAAAATACTACAGCAAGTAGTACAGTTATACAACCAGTTAGAAATCAAGCAAGTGCAAACGTAATGATGTACAATCCTGCAAACGGTGAGCTAACACACACAGCAACACCAGGAACACTAGCAGCAAACATAGATCAAACAACAGTAGACATTGGTGCAACAACAGCAACAGCAATTAATATTGGTAATTCAGGTAGTACAACTACTATTGACGGCACTGTTAGTTTTTCAACCGCACTAGTTGCAAATAACATAACAGCTGATGATAGTATACAAATTACAACAGCAAGCGGCGCAAACAATGGTATTACTCTTAATCCACAAGGTACAAACACAAGTATAAATTTAACAGCAGATGCAATACGTACATTTAGTTCTCCATTTACTGATACAATTATTGCACAGGCCGGAGTTACTGGTGATGTTAAAGGTAGTATTGTAGGTGACGACAGTACAGTACTAATTGATGCAGTAAACAATAATATTCCAAAAGCAAATATTCAAGACAGTACTAATTGGGATACAGCATTTAGTTGGGGCAATCATGCAAGCGGAGGATATATAACTTCTGCTACAATGTCAACAGCAGGTAATACTGGAACGGGCACTGTAGATATTTCCGGAGGTGAAGTTTTAACGGCTGTAGGCACAACTAATCAAATTAATGTAGAAGCAAGTGCATTTGCATTATCTTTTAGTTTAGCATCTACTATTGAAACAGATCTTCAAGGCAGTGTTTTTGCAGACGATTCAAGTATTATAATTGACGGAACTACTGGAACTGTTGTAGGGCCATTGAGTACAATTGTAGCTGATGTACAGCAAATAAGCGGACCGGGTGACATTAGTTTAGAAACACTTATAACTGAAATCACAACAACTGGCACCGACGATGCGTATACACTAGCAGATGGTGTACTAGGACAAGTAAAAATAATTGCAATGATAGTAGATGGCGGTGATGCAATAGTTACTCCGACTACATTAGCAACTGGAACAACAATTACATTTAGCGATGTTAATGATAATATAACATTACTATACACTACAAATGGTTGGTTAAATACTGCAAATCAGAACGCAACTATAGCGTAATAACTTAGGAAAAAGGTAATGAGCGAAAGAGAATATATTGTAAGTTTAAACAGAGATGTAGATTATGATCGTTTTAATAAAGAAATGATTTCATCTACAGGCGCTGGCGATATTCCTCAACGAGCAGTAGGAATAGCAAATGCAAGACCGGGCTCACAAAGAAATACACATTATAATTTAACTGACAACGAAGCAGCGTTATTGCAGAATGATTCAAGAGTCTTTGCTGTAGAACTAAAGCCAGAATTACGTGATGATATCTATATGGAAGCCATGACAACACAATCAGGCAACTTTACTAAAACTTCATTAGATACTGGAGATTACATAAACTGGGGATTGCGTAGAATGAATAGCATCGTAAATCCTTACATTGGAAATAATGTAACAGGCGGTTACGATCATACTCTTGATGGTACCGGAGTTGACATTGTTATACAAGACTCGGGAATACAAGTTGATCATCCAGAATTTTATGTTGCTGGTACAACTACGTCTAGAGTAAAACAAATTGATTGGTATACATCCAGCGGGCTATCAGGAACACAAAACGCACTTTTTTATAGAGACCTTGACGGACACGGAACACATGTTGCATCAACAGCAGCTGGAATTTTACATGGCTGGGCAAAAGGTGCAGAGATATATGCAATCAAAGTAAACGGATTAGAAGGTAGCGGAGATGCCGGCACTGGCATGCCAGTATCAGATTGTTTTGACGTTATTAAAGAATGGCACAAATCAAAGCCTATCAATCCTGCTACAGGAGTAAAACGTCCTACTATTGTTAATATGAGCTGGGGATACTTTGGGTACTTTTCAGGTATTACAGGCGGCAACTATAGAGGCATAGGATGGTCAGGAACAGCACGTAGAGCTGATTATGGTATGATAGGTAGATTCAACGGCTTTGGATACACTTTTGGAAAGCGTGTAGCATCTGTTGATGTAGATATGGAAGAGCTTATTGATGCAGGCGTTATAGTTTGTACAGCTGCAGGCAATTCGTATCAAAGAATAGATCCAACAACAGGTGTAGATTATAATAATTATTTTACAACAGGATCTGGGCAAGTTTACTATAACAGAGGCGGAAGCCCAGCGAGCGATAATGCTATTGTAGTAGGTAATATAGACAGCAGTATACACTCCACTGGAGTAGAACAAAAAGCATCAAGTTCTGAATCTGGTCCAGGAGTTACAGTTTATGCACCAGGTACAAATGTAATGGCAGGAACAAGCACAATAAACAAATGGGGATCAGGTTCTGCTGATTATGAATCTAATACTAGTTTTAAACAAACTAACATAAGCGGTACTAGTATGGCGTCACCACAAGTAGCTGGCACAGCTGCATTGTTTGCACAAATTAATCCAGAAGTAACCCCTGCAGAAATGAAGACTTATATTACTAGTAATGCACCTAGTGGTAAAATTTATGACACTGGATTAGACGACGATTATGCTGATTCAAGAAGCATAAAAGGTAGTGCAAATAAGTATGCATACAACAAATTTAATAGTCCTTCACAAATGATATTAGGTCAAGTTGAAGGCTCAACATCACTTGCTCCTAGTTATACACTTAGCGCACCAGTAAGCACTAACGAAGGTAGTGCTATTACAATTACACTAACAACTTCAAATGTTCCAGATGCTACACAAGTAGGATATACAATTACAGGTGTAAATAGTGCAGACATAAGCGGAGAAAGTTTGACAGGCAACTTTACAGTATTGCTTAATAGTGCAAGTCTATCGTTGACTATTGCAAATGACTTTCTTACTGAAGGACCAGAAACACTTAGACTAACATTAAATGACTATGCCGAAAGTGTTGACGTAGCTATAAATGACACAAGTGTAGCTGTAACACAAACATATGCACTAGCTTCTAATGTACCAACTGTAAGCGAAGGTAATGATTTAACTATAACATTAACTACAGAGTATGTAGACGATGGTACAAACATACCTTACTTAATATCGGGTGTAAGTACAGCTGATATTGGAGGGGAGAGTCTAAGCGGTAACTTTACTGTGCAAAGTAATACAGCTTCGTTAATTCTTAGAATTTCAGAAGATGCTGTTACTGAAGGATTAGAAACACTAGTATTAGGTTTGCAAAATGGCGAAGCAAGTGTAAGTGTTGATATTGCTGACACAAGTCAAGCAGGCGGACAAGCATATAACCTTTCTACAAGCACACTTGAAGTTAACGAAGGCGGCAACTTTACAATTACACTTTCTACGCTCAATGTAGCCGATACAAGTTCAATTCCGTATACAATTACAGGTGTTGATACTGCTGATATAAATGCAGTACCAATGCAGGGTAATTTTGTTGTTAGTGGTAATACAGCAAGTCAAGTGTTTACTGTGTCAAGTGACCTAACAACAGAAGGCGACGAAACATTTATTTTAACACTAGATGGTGGACTAGATAGTATTTCAGTTGTAATTAAAGATACAAGTTTTACACCAACTGTTACCTTTACACTTTCAGCAAGTTCGCAGAATATTAACGAAGGTGACACAGTTACAGTTAACTTAACTACTACAAACTTAGCAGACGACGAAACAGTGCCGTATACTATAACTGGCATTAATTCAAGCGATCTAAGTTCAGGAGATTTGACAGGAAACTTTACAATTACTAGTAACACAGCAAGTTTAGCATTTACGCTTGCTGATGACTTAACTACTGAAGGTACTGAAACAATGACGTTGACACTGCCTAGTGGTGATGCAATTGCTATACAAATTAATGACACAAGTTTAGCACCAACATACACACTTACTCCTAGCGCACTTAGTGTTAACGAAGGCGGTACTGTAACTGTTACACTATCCACAACAGGTGTTTCAAGTGGTACAACAATAGGTTATATAGTAACAGGTATTACTGAAGGTGATTTAAGTGCAGGTACAATGACTGGAAACTTTGTAACAGATACTACAGATGTTATAAGCTTCACATTAGATGAAGATACTAATACCGAAGGTGATGAATTTATGGTAGTATCACTTACAGGAGGACCATCAGCGTCAACTTCAATCACAGTAAATGATACTTCACAGGCACCAACGTTTACGCCTGACTATTCAATTACAGTTACAAATGCTGGAAACAATTACTACTTTAGTGGAACAGACCGTAACGGAACATTTAATAATAGTCCACAACCAACGTTAGCATATAATAATGCTGATAAGGTACAGTTTAATGTAGACGCAGGTACAGCATCAGCGCACCCATTTTACATTAAAACAGCACAGGTTGCAGGAACAGGAAGTCAAGCATCGGGCGTTGTAGGACAAGGTACAGGTACACTTCAATGGACTATAGGTAGTTCCGGTACATTTTGGTATCAATGTCAAATTCACAACGGTATGCATAATACTATAACGGTTACGTAACGGAGATTTAAATGGCTATTAATTTAATTAATATAGGAAATATTGCAAATGACGGCACAGGAGATGATCTTCGAGAAGCATTTGTAAAAGTAAACAATAATTTTGAAGAACTAGATTTACGTGATAACGAAAAAACTACAGTATCTAATATAGGCGAAGGTATTGGATTGTTTGATCAGATTGTTAATCATGATATACAATTAAAAAGTATTCTAGCTGGAAGAAATATTGCTGTCACAACAGACACAGCAGGGAATGTTATCATAGATTCTGATACTAACTCGATTACTGAAATTACAATACAAACAGAGTCCGGAGAAATATCTGCGGTACAAGGACAAAAATTAACATTACATGGTGCTAATGGACTAGATACATATGTTGAGAACAACGTTGCTTATATTACATATACTGGTCCTATTGGCTTAATAAGTGAAACAGATCCTACCCTAAGTGTAAACTTAGATTCTAATAATAAAGACATTATCAATGTTAACACTTTGCGGGTGAATAATGTTGTAGGTAATCTTACAGGTAATGTTACAGGATTAATAAATGGAATGGATCCTGCAACTATTGCGCCATTATTTGATAATTACTTTGACTTTGGAGATGTAGGTAGAACAGTAACTAGTATTATAGAGTTTATGTTAGATGATGTAGATGTTGATATGGGTACTATAATAGTTCCAGAAACACGAAACATTGACTTAGGTAGTATTGTAGTATAACTTCCGATAAATACTGTATCTAAAAGGAATACAATATGGCGAACCCTGGCAGTATTTGGAGCGTAGGTACTGGATACAAAATACAAACATTAATTGAAAGAACGCAAGTAAACATTGCGTTGCCTCTAGTATCTTATTTTACAGACGTAAGCACAGAATTAATATCTGGAAAACTGCCTAACGGAACAAGATTAGAAAATAATTATATAACTGGCACTGCATTTGAGGTATTACTTGATACTTCTTTTAAGTTTACAATTCGTGCATACTCAGGAGTTATATTTGAAGATAGAACTTTTGAAATAATTGTTAGCGGCCCAGATTCACCTAATTGGATAACACCTGAGGGCATGTTGCCAGTAGGACGAGGCAATCAACTTTTTATACTTGACAATGCTATTATTGACTATCAACTTCTAGCAGAAGATCCAGATATTTCAGCAGGGGATGAAATAAGTTACTTTATCGCAGACGGTGACGGCACATTACCTCCGGGAATTACATTGTCCGAAGATGGTAGGTTGCAAGGAGTTACCGAAGCGTTACTATCATTAGATCCAAGGACCGAAGCTGGAGGTTACGACGATCAGCCATACGGTGACTTACCTTTAGATTTTGCCGCAGTATCCAGTTCAGGCTTTGACAGTTTTTATTACGATACATATGATTTTGATTATTCAATAGCAACTAATCAACCAAAGAAATTAAATCGATACTATTCTTTTGCAGTAACAGTTACAGATGGTGATAGTTTTACTAAAAGAGAGTTTACAATATACCTAGTAGGTGATGATTATTTAAAGTCTGATAACACACTTATGAGTTCAGGCAACGGTGTATTTACAGCAGACAACACAAATGTTAGAACACCTACATTTTTAACTCCTAGTGACTTAGGCTTTAAAAGGGCTGATAACTTTATAATTTTACCTATACAAACTATTGACACTCCGCAACTAGAAGGTATTGTTAGATATACCCTTGAAGGGATTAATACTGATAACAGTAAAAGTAAATTGCCAGACGGACTAACACTGGACTACGAAACAGGAAATATTACAGGTTACTTACCTTACCAACCTTCAGTAGTAAAAGATCATAAGTTTACAGTAAGAGCTACTAGACTTACATTTGATTTAGAAACTGTGGAAATATTTGGTACTTATTATGAAGATGTAATTTTAGGAAAAAATCAGTTCAAAATATATAAAACCGACTTGACAGGAAATATTGATAATGTCAATGATGTATTAGAATTAAGAAATAGAGAAATTTTACTCGGTGACACATTATATAAAGTTATAAACGTTGATAATTCAAACGATGATTATGAAATTATTTTTGTAGATCAGACTCTTGCTCCTGAAATAACATTACAAGTTTCTCAAACAGCGCCGAGTGGGCAAGACTTTATGTTTGTTAATACTTTAGATTTAAAAGCAAAAGAAAAATATCTTAATAGAACACTAAACTTTTCAGAGACAGAAAAATATAATATAACATCAATTGTTCCGTATATAGAATATGATGTTGTACAAGTTACACCGCAAAACGATCCAATCTTTCCTTATTCAGCACCTAGTGGTGTAGAAATTGGCGTAAGCTATTTGGTAGATGACTATATTGTTTACACTGATGACGTTGGCGGCAACAACTTTGTGTATAAAGCATTAACATCACACACTACTACTCCTTTATTAGATGAAAGTAATAACTTTGTACTTGATGCAAACGGTAACCAACAAATAGAATTTGTTAATGCAAATTGGACACAAGTTTCAGAATCATTAGATACATTACCATTAAACGAAAGACTAGAAGCAACTAAACAAGCAATTGTTAGAGCGTATGGCGGACCTGTATATATAAGTGTAAAAGAAGACACCATCTGGAATATTAAATTACCTAGCACAAGTACAACTAGAATAAAGCAAAATATAAGTCAGTTTTTTAAAGGACAAGACAGTAGTGATTTTAGAATTGATTTAATCCGTGACAATCAAGATAGAATACAACTTGATATAAATTTACAAACACAACTTAATAACGGAAGAAATATAGGAATAGCACTATTTAAAAATGATTCCTTTAGTAAAAATATTGTAACAAGTGCAAGGGACGAAGTTGATATTCCTAGTAGCATTAAAACATTTAATCTTAAAACAATTGGTGAAATTGAAAGTAACATAAAATGGATAACTGATTCTAATTTAGGTACTTTAAATGCAAACGTTCCTAGTACAAAGTCAATACGGGCAGAAAGTACAGTGCCTGATACAAAAATGGTATACGTTGTATCTAGTGGTAAATTGCCTTATGGCATGCGACTGACTTATGATGGCGAATTAATCGGAGTTCCTAATCAATATGCAAAAGGGGATCAACTAGGATTAACGACATTTGAAAATAAAACAATTACATGGGACGGCATCCTTCCTGGTGAAACGTCATTTGATAGAGAATTTAAATTTGTAGTACAAACGAGAGATAGATTCAACTACGCTTCATTAGAAAGAGAATTTACAATTATTGTATCAGATAACGATAATGTGGAATATAGTAAAATCTATATGAAGCCAATGTTGTCGCAAACCGAACGTTCCTACTTACAAAATTTTACAAGTAATTCGGAAATATTTGAGCCTGACAAAATTTACAGACCCCAAGATAACGAATTTGGTGTGCAACGAGAATTGAAACTATTAGTGTATTCCGGGATTGAGTCTGTTGATATTAAAAATTTTGTTGGAGCGGCAGCTAAAAATCACAAACGTAAGACCTACAATTTAGGAGGTTTACAATCTGCTATAGCAAAAAATGAAGGCACAAATGACGTAGTATACGAAGTAGTGTATATTCCTGTATTAGATCCAGCAAATCCTACAAAAGGTAACACAGCTAATTCATTTAGAATAAACAATACAAATAGCATTACAGTAGATTCTATGACTAGAAATGCAACAGATGATAGTATGCGTACTGATCAAGGTTATAATACCTTACCAGTATATGGCAGAGAAACAGTAAAATTTATACAAATTGATAATGAAACAATTGTAGTAGATACTAGACAAAATAACGATGTAACTATAGACGTTGACGATCAAAATTTTGAAATTGATCTTGAGGTAGGGGACGAAGCAACAATTACACTTCAACTTACCGATGCAGAACCATACAAAATGATGCCATCTAATGCTAATACTATAAAAGTCGATAGTGATGCTGTACTCGTAAGTCAACGAAAAGACGACCTTCGTTACATAAGTAATTTAGATAACATAAGAAACAATATAAAAGAAATAGGTAAAACAAAAAGAAGTTACTTACCTTTATGGATGAGAACTCCGCAAGAAGGACTACAAGAATTAGACTATATACCTGCAATTCCGTTGTGCTATTGTAAGCCAGGATATTCTGCAGATATAATTAGAAACTTAAAAGCAGCAAATTTTGATGCAAAAATGATAAATTATGATATTGACAGGTATATTGTATCTAGTGCTAAAGATAGACAGCAAGAAACATTTATCTTATTCGCAAATTACAAGTTCAATGCATAATAACGATAAATAATATTAGAGGAAAGAAAACATGGCAAGTGAAATTATTAGTTCAACAGTAGATGAAAATTATCCTATAGCAGGTGTAGATAATGATACACAAGGTTTTAGGGATAATTTTAATATAATTAAAACAGGATTATCTAGAGCTGCATCAGAAATCAGTACATTACAAGCTAGTACTGCAAAACTAGATGCTCCAAACGATTTTAATGGTACATTAATTACTGACGCTACACTAGATGCAAATACCGAATCTTTCCTGTCATCAGGTGGCGTCATAGCGTCAACAGAAGTTAGCTTTACAAATGGCATGTATCAAAGTATTAGATTTGGCTCAGCTGCTGAAGCGGCAACATTAAATCTAACATTATCAGGTTTTCCAAGTTCAGGAGATAGAGTTGCTAAGTTTAGATGTCAATTTTTTGGACCAGGCGGAACTGAACCAGTGACAGTTGTATTTTCTGCACTAGGCGGCGCGACTATATACAAATCACCTAATTGGCCTACAACATTTTTAGTAGACTCGGCAACAGATCCTATCATCGTAGACTTTTGGTCATATGATGGAGGCAATTCATACGTATTTGCAGAATACATAGGTAGGTTTGAACCATAATGCATCCTTATGTCAAAGACGCAGATACTCTCACGGAAGATCAAATAGAAGAAAAAATATTTAAATTAAATAGAATATACTACCAAACTTCTAATCAAGATGTCCAAAACCAAATAGTGCTTGCACTAGATACTTATAAGGTTGCTTTAGAAGAAAAGCGCATAGAAGCTAAAAAAATTCAAGAAAATCGCGAAAATGGCGAAAATGGACTTGACAATCTTATAAAAGTATCGTAAAATAGTTTTATGATTATGAAAACAGACTCTCTCGGTATTCCACGTTTTTCTAACAAAGATTTAATTAATATGATCTATTCTGGACATATTGATAAGTGTCATGTCGTACTTTGCGAAGAATCAGATGATATTAATAAGTTTAATGATCGTATGAAGGATCAGGGATTACCAGAGTTAAAAACATATATTCCACTAGATGTAGACCAAAAAACTTTTGACGGTGTATGTCAGAGTGAATGGTTTATGCCTGACGAATATAAAAACATGGATATTTATAGAGTGTTAGAAGAAAAATGCGAAAACTATGACACTCTTGCAAGAGTTGACGAAGAGTTTGAAGAATTTACAAAAAGAGGTATGCTAGACTTACTACGGTATATGGTATATCTAGTAGATTTTATGCGTGAAAATAATATTGTTTGGGGAGTTGGAAGAGGCTCAAGTGTAGCAAGTTATATACTATATTTGATTGGAGTACATCGTATAAATTCAATCCAATATGAGCTGGACTGGCGGGACTTCCTGAGATAAGTACATACATAACCTTTTAGGAGATAAAAATGGCTAAGACTAGAAAAACTTATAGAAGCATGCGAGGAAAGCCTGTCGACATGGATCTATTAATGAAAAAGAATGAGCTTACACCAGCTGTAGGTAACGCAAAAGTAAATGCTCGTGGCGATCAATTAGGAGCCGGCGGACAGATCTTAAAAAAGAGAGAAGATCTTGTAAGTGAATATTACAATGTTGCAGGCGTTGTTGGTAAAGACGGTGGCGCGGCAGTAGTTGAAGAAATTGTAGACGCACCAGAAGCAAAAAAGTCAACGAAAAAAGCTGCAACTAAACAACCAGAACCAGAACTTACTGTAGAAGAACAAGAAATGATGGAAGAAGCAGCTAGTGATGATGAATGGATTGAAGATTCAGACGGAAATTTTGTAAAGAAGGACAGCTAATAATGGCGCAAAATATTAATGCAATTAAAGGTACACCGAGAGCAAAAGGCGAAGATGTTCTAGTAACTGAAATGCATTTTGGCGAACAAGTAACAGCATCTGGAATTATTATTAGTAATGATGACGGGCAAACACGAGGAATATATCCTCGCTGGGCTAAAGTATATTCAAAAGGTCCGAGAAACAAAGATCCATATAATGTAGGTGATTGGATCTTAGTATCCCACGGACGTTGGACTCGGGGAATAAAACTTGAAACTGAAGCTGATGGCGAAATCGAAATGCGAAAAGTAGAACTTGAAAGTGTATTAGCATACAGTGAAGAAAAACCAGAAGGCCTTCAAATTGGGGCAGAATATGCAGATGGTGAACATGCTACTATAGATCCGTCTAGTTTTGTAAACGCATAAGAGGTAACAATGACAAACGTATTTGAAGACATTAACAAATTTGCCGAAGCATGCGACCAACCACCAAGTGAAGCAAACTATAAAATGTATCTCGATTTAATTCGAGAAGAAACAGACGAACTAGAAGAAGCTATCCAAGACAACGATAAAGTAGAACAACTAGACGCACTAGTGGATATCCTTGTTGTTACTATGGGTGCAATACGTGCCGCAGGTTGGGATGGCGAAGCAGCGTGGCGCGAAGTAATGAATACAAACTTTGCTAAAATTGACCCAGCCACGGGCAAAGTAATCAAACGCGAAGATGGTAAAGTATTAAAGCCCGAAGGCTGGAAAGCACCTGAACTTGGACAATTTATTTGAAAATTTTGAATGGTATGATTTCTTAGCAATAGCAATATTCGCTAAAGTATTTCAAGTTTTAATTATCGTTACCCTAATGGGCGGCGGCCTAGTATCAGCGACAATACTAGCACTAGTTTGGCAACTTTGGTTATTTTACGAAAGATTTCGATCAGGAAATACTTGACTAATACAAACTCTGATGTTATAATTAATATATTATAAGGAGTTTACATGTTACTACCAACACCACAGAGTAGTGGACTAGGCACAACAGGTGCTACAGGCATTGCTTTATTAATCTTACACACAACTGGATATTTAACAGGTTGGGCTTGGCCTTTACTGTATGTATTCCTTATTATCACAGGCATTGGACAAGAAAATAGAAGAGGCAAAAAATAATGACCGTACACGCAATGATCGACTTAGAAACTTTGCATACAAACCCACAAGCAACTGTACTAACAGTTGGAGGCGTAAAATTTAATCCGCATTCAAAAAAAGATCCTTATGATGAATTTTATTATAAATTAGATACTGAAGGACAGGATCGAGCAATTAGTGAAGATACGCTTGCGTGGTGGAGCAAACAAGATCCAAAGGCACAAGAAGAAGCATTTGGAGAAAATAATCGTGTACAAATGGAAATGTTTCTTAATACACTTCCTAAGTGGATGCGTGGTGTAGACGTATTATGGGGCCACGGTTATGGCTTTGATATAACTATTTTAGAAGACATGCTACGCCAAGTTGGAAAAAGTATTCCTTGGCAGTTTTGGCAAGTTCGTGACTCCCGTACATTATTTGCTTGTATGCAAGAAGATCCTAGAAAAACTTTAAAGCAGGTAGATTTGCATAATGCTCTTGCTGACGCTTACTTCCAAGCAAAAGGTGTCCAATTAGCATACGCGGAAATGAATTTGAGATGAAAAAAGAACATCAATATAACTTCCAGGTAGAACATGCTAAACCTATTTTTACAAATATTATTGGCAGTAAATTAGTTGGCTGTGATAATGTAAAGAGTGATATTGATACTGTAACTACATATGCACATAAGACAATACTAAATCCTTTTTTTGATTTTCCGAGTAGTGAAGAGATTGTAAACATCTCTTATACTGATAATCTTATGTATGAAGACTGTGCTGTATTAGCAATTAATAATATTGCACAGCTAATTAGACCTAATGATATTTCTGCAAGTACAACTGGATGGTTAATACATCATCTAGCGGCAATAAAATTT
>Ga0222717_10002402_pt1 | contig 14547 bp, 11 predicted proteins | sample C33_18DmetaG_FD_165053 | JGI IMG/M metagenome (GOLD analysis project Ga0222717, IMG submission 165053) | Estuarine water microbial communities from San Francisco Bay, California, United States - C33_18D | ecosystem: Environmental > Aquatic > Marine > Unclassified | place: USA: California...
TCATCTACAGACCCAGGAGTTCGAATCACATCTATTGAGCTAGTTTTTGTTTCCTCTACATATGCAGCTCTTGGTTCTTGCCATTGTATCGCTGGATATGTTAATGCAGGAGGTGTAGGTGTAGGCATGACAGCCGGTGGCGGTGTAGGTGTGGGTTCTCCGCCGTGGAATACCACCTCTAAGGCATGATACTCATTTAAGTATACTTCTTCACCAGACACAGAATAACAGGATGATTCTCCCCAATTGTTGACGGCTTGGATCTTGTACCAATATGTTGCACACTGAGGTGCGTTATTATCCTCGTAGTTCAAGTCAAGTGATTCTTCTTCACCGAATATTTTGAGAGTACCAATTGGTGTGTATGTATTTTCGTTATCAGCACTACGGAGAACTCTGTAGTAGTCAGTATTCAACCGGTTTTCTTTAGTGTCTGACCATGATAAGTATACATGGCGATCAGCAGTTGCGGTCAGTGCTCCGGGGCATCCAGGTGCCGTTCCTTCATAACATGGGTGTATTAAGTTTAGACCTTTCTTGATAGACACATCAATTATTGTTTCTGCTATACCGTGATGTTTAGACCACTCGTCATAACCGGAGTTTGATTCCGCTAATGTTGTGTACCAGTTGTCCCAATCGATAACTCCTTCAATATGTGTGTCTTCTCTTGCATGTACATACTCATAAAATGTGTAATACATGTTTACATCCTTACCTGGTGGGTATGACAGTCCCCATCCCCAATCATCTACATAATCTGCTAATGGATATGCTGTTAATCCAGCGTACTCAGCACTATAGTGTGGTGAGCTTACTGATCCACCGACTATTAATGGTGTGATCATTCTCTTAGTGGGACCGTACAGCTCGTTTATTATTATGGGTACACCAGCGGTTACCATATATGTGCTTGTGTTGAGCTCTGATCCTAGATTTTTTGCATAATTATCATTATCAACATGACCATAATGCTCATAATCCTCACAGTGTTCATTACGAGACCCAAACAACTTTTTATGCTTTATGGATAGTATGTCCATTGCTCGCTGGAGAATTGCTGGGTATTTGTAGTTATAATCCTCTAGCATGTATTTCAGGTTGTCACCCATGCTGTAAACTGCGCGGATGTTCGCGGTATCAATATCAGATACATTGTCAACAAAATTAGCAATCTTTTCATATACAACCTTGCCACCTTCCCACGGGTAGCTCCAGTAATTACCCATCGCATGGTTTACTATTTGTTCTTTCCAAGTGATACTGTTATCTACTGTTGGTTGTAGATGATATGTTTGCAACACACCACCAAAATCATAATCTTCGTTATATTTAGCTATATTCTCACAACCATCAGATGGGAGTATACGGAAAGGTTCACTCTTACCATATATCCGCCGGAATTTACCGGTGATGTCTGTAGCTGCTCCTCGACCATACTTGTTGATCCACCTTCCACCAGAGAAATCACCAAAAGCCTGTACTCTATTGTTCGGGCTTTTGGTTGGTATATCAATCTCCGGTATGTTTGCAAATGGATCACTACCATTAACAAGATACAGTTTCTTGTCAATGTTCTGGATGACAATTATATTACCTTCTAGATCGTTGGCGATGCCTTCAATTGCTGATATAAAGTGATATGGTGGTGGGTATTTGTCACCGAGTTCCATGTCGTGCATGGATCTGTATGTCTTTCTAGAAATCCTCCGAAGCCGGTTTGCTCCATATGAGAACCATATATTATCCTCCGCATCCATGGCTAACATGCCCGGCATTGGAATATTCTCAATAGTGTGTAATATATTACCAAACTGATCTAAATGCATCAATACACCAGTATCTTTACCGACACCTGCCCCTAACACCCAGGTCTCATTGTATGGGTCACATAGTATGTCAACTGGATGGCAAGCCTCCGGTAGTTCGTGTCTAGATAAGAATTCACCATCATTCTCATATAAACATAAAAATGTTGATAACGGGTGAGTGTAACCTATCCATATCTTATTATCCACCCTCGTCTCAATTGGCCCCGGTGAAACTGTGTTATTGTTATCTACGACTCTATTATCTACATCCGGGAGAAGAATTGCTTGTAATTCTTGTGATACACCGTCCACTTTAAATGCAGTTACTGTATCTGAGCTACTAAAAATAAAATCGGAATTTTCATCAACTGCTATACCTACTGGCGATGTGTTATCCGACCCGGGGATGTATGCACTGACTGGAACAGAGTAAACAGTATCGCCACATGCGTTTATCTTCATTATCCTATCAACATCACCGTCAGCAATCCACGCTTCACCTACACCGTTAATCGCGATTCCAAGTACAGCACTCATCCCAGGTGTATATATGTTTCTTGCTACCTTACGAATACCGGGTTGATTGTACCCTATTGTCATCTTGTGTAAATAGCTGTACCGGTCTGGGAATCTGTACTGTATCCTGTAATTGAATAGTTCATGAGACAGTACATCTGCAACATATATATTTGTAACCTCCGGCCAGTTCATGTAGTCCGGATCTCGAACGCTAACATTTCCTGTTAATTGTATAGTGTCTGTACAACCAGTTGATTCACACGAACTAATAACACCACTAAATGAACCATATGTTGGTATAGGCATCCTATCATTCTTCCACACATTGAATTTGGGTACCTTGCTAGTTGGGTTGGTTGATTCAAATCCAAGCTGGATATAGTGTAAGTCTACACCATCATGATCTGCGGACAGCTCTGGATAGTATCCGTTGATTATGTTACCTTCATTATCCGCTAACGACACAGTGATGGGTATATGAGTTCCTTGTAGTTTATTGTATGCTACAGGGAATTGTTTGATACCGTTCGGAGTGTATAGTAGATGGGTTGGTTTATTGAACAGAACCTTGACTGGTAGCACAGAACGATGATGTTCAAAATAATCCATTCCAGTGTTTCTGTAATACCCATTATTAACGGCAAGAGTGTTTGGGTAAGTATCGCCAAACATAGACGTGTCTAGTGCTGCATAACAAAAAACCGGGGTCTTATTGTTCCACACATTCTTAGCACTATCATCAATATAATGCACATGTGCTTCGCCGGTGGTACCTATAAACACGCCATCTGGATCATTCTCAGTACATGATACAAACTGAAAATGTGTCTGAAATTGACTTCCAGTGAGAGTGGGGTTGAGTTTGAGATACTTTCGATCTGTGGTTGTTTTTACATTCCGGAGTGGGTATCTGTTCTCGTCACTCTCCACAAACCTCCATGTGCGTTGATAGTGTATCCACTTGTCTGTCATGTAACCGTCTTGTGTTAGTGGGGCAGAATTAGATCCACTAACATATAGATTGACTGTGTATCCTGTTTGCTCATGGGCTTGATAACTCTGCCAGCTGCTAGTTCGAAATATTGTAAATTGCTCGCTAGGTCGACTCATGAGGACTTGATCAAGGTAACAGTTCAACGTTCCTGGAGTGATCCACCACACTCTATCGTTGAAATAATTGTAAGCGTGTATTTTTTTTGTGTATGAGCTGATCTTTGGCTCACCTTCTTTGTCGATTATCGTGACTCTGGCAGTGTATTCTCCCGGCCACTTGTACACATGTGTTGCCGAGGCACCGGTTGAGGAGTTACCGTCACCGAAGTGCCACACTACAGTGTCATTTGATATGAGTGTACCAGTACCTGTTAAATCTAGGGTGAAGGTAAAGGGGGTCAATTTATTTGTTAACCCGGTTATAGGTGTAGTTCCAGTAGTAGAGAATTTTTCAGTTACAAATGTGTTTGTAACAGTTGCTTCTAGCGGTAAAGCAGGTAAATCCTCTAACGACATGACTTTATCTCAACGCTTGAGTGACATCTATGGATTCTATTAAGGAAGCCGCGTCAAACAGATACGGATATTTAAAAAACGGTAATATTAAGTTCTGATTTACAATATTAATATCTCTATCGGAATACACCGGGTTCCAGATCAATAAACTCAATCCGGATATTCTTATGGAACTGTTATCTGCTCTAGTCATGTATATGTCCTTTACACCGTCTAAGTTATTCAGAGTAGCTGTCATTTGACCCAAATCAATAACCTGACCTAATTTACTGTTTGTATGTGAGAAGTAATTGGTGATTATACTGTATGCTTGCTGTTTTAGTTCATCAGCATTTTTCTTAGCTGTAGGTGTTCTCTCTATTACCAATCGCGACACATCTTTTATTCTGTCTGTTACAGATTCTCCCGGTAATTGTACACCAAGACCTACCGCCATGTATACTGGATCCTGGAATGTAGGTTCATCAGTTACCATTTTATATTTATCTACACCAGTTCTTATCAACTCTTTCTGTGACGGTGCTAAAAAATTAGTTTGTACAATTCCAGATGTTTTACGAATTACCTTTGGCACTACATACAGATGCACGTTATTACTGTTGTGTGCGTCCGAGTATTTCACCTGATTGTACAGCATGCGCGATTCCAAACTAGGGTTCGATATACCTAACTGCTGGTCACAGTACTTTATATGCTCGTTAACATATTCATTATTACTAGCAATATGTACATCATTGAGAATATTGCCGAAATTTCTCATAATATACGTCTTGTAGTCAGTTGATGTCACGAGTCTGTTTTGAGATTTGAAGAATTCTGGAGCAGATTGCCGGATGTTATCGGCTGACTCCGGTGGTGAGTAGTCAGTAGAGGGTACTGTGTTGTTGAATTTGAGAAACTTTACATCATCAAAACTTACATAATCTACATTATCAAGTTGTATGTCCTTACGTATCTTAGTAAAGTTAACCGATGTGTATAATGTTAGAGGCTTACCAGCGATGGCACCAGTACCGACCTTGCCGGTTGGTCCGGTGGTTTTTAAATATATTATATTAACTGTATCTCCTGGAGACAATTGAGTACCGTTAATGTTGTTTCCGAATTTAATTTCATACCGACCGTTCTCATTATATCGTTTCTCATATACCGCTGAGTCTGGTTGAGCCAGATACAAGGAAGTTACTTCATCATACTGCGTGTATGTTCCGGATTGACGATTGTATACATACACATCAATATTCTCATGGTCTATTATAATTCTATTATCAACTGTCAGTACTATTGTTTCGAATGGTTCACCGGTTGCGAATTGTTTCGGGTATTCAATATACTTGCCCTGGTAGAGCATTGTATCTTCTCCTACTGATGTTATGATCTCATCTAGTTCGGTTTGCTTACTGAACGATATATCACGGTTAAAGCTATACGGTACACCGTTGGCTTCTATATATGAATATCTAGGAATGGTGTAAATGCCTTTAGCTAGATGTTTTGTGACCGTTAGGTCGAACGGTAATACGGATGTCCGGTCACCTACTGGGGAGTAATTTATGAGCTTGACTATTCGATTTATATTTTCGTATAGCTCAGATTGAGAGAACATACTCTCATTTGCTGTCCTGTTTAGATAGTAAATTAATACATGGTAACTGTACGCAATGATATCGATGATAGATGACGTGTTGCTGCCTTCATATATTTGATCTGTCAACACATCATTATCAGTTAGTCTATCAATTATTAACCTCTTCAAGCTAGTTGCATCAAAGGCAGCATAGGCATCAGTTGGTAGGTTATATTCTGTAAATTTATTATTACTCATAGATCGTTAGTTTGTGTAAATTGTTCGCGTGATAGCATTCCAGTGAAGTTTACTCTAGAATTACTTAATTTTGGTATCAGTAAAGTCAAAGCTATAACATATTGATAGTTATCATAATCCTGTCTGACATCAATATTGACTATACGGACTCTCTTCTCCCATCGATCGATTCCTTTATATATCGTGTCACCAATAACCTTCGCGGTAAAATCAGTCAATGGGTCAAATAAAAACCGCTTTAAATCTAGGCCGAATTCTGGGTTAAGTATCTTCTGTCCGGGGATTGTGTTGAATATGTTTACAATTGAATTCCGGATTGCACCCTCATCGACGGAAACGGCTATATCTGTCGAATTCGTAGGTTTGTACAGGTTGCTGTTCATTTGTAGATCATTGGGTTGAGCATCCATTGTGATATCAGTATATGTGGATCCTGTTATAATGTCTGTATCTACAGACATCCCTTGTATTTTTATAGCCGGCATATAAATTATTTAAGTAAAGATACTTAAATCAACACGTAAAGACAATAAATAATTATATCATGGACAAATTTCAAAAAATATACGAAGGCGTTTTCACTAGATTTCAGGGCGGAGGTTTCTTGACAGGCGATTTAGTGAAGCTATCACCTAAAATTCTATCAAGTGATTGGATGAAGACGAAGGGAGACAATTGGGTTCAACAAATTAGTAAATTTTTAGAGTCAGGATTCAATATTAGAGTGAGCTCGGTCAAGACGCTTAGACCTCAGGTACAGGGAGGAACTCAACAAGACTCCGGAGTTAGCGAGAGTTATTTTGCTGATATTGCTCTTGAAGAAATTCCCGGGAAGTTTTTGGATTTTACAGAAGTGCCTTGTGAATTTTTAGAGATGATCGACACAGGTATTAATCTATCTCCTATTGCGGATGATCAGAAGAGAGTTGCCAATATTAATATAAAACCTGAAGATGTTAAGACTAACAGTGAAGATGATGTATTCGATGCTATTAAGCAGACCGGAATGGATGACACCCACCATCGCTCAACTCCTACTAGCAATGCTCCGCTACCTGGGTCGATAGGTGCGACTTCTTATACTGCAGGTTACATTAAATAGACTGTGATATCATAACCAGGCAGCTAAAGAAATTTATCTCCTGATCCAACACAAACGCTGATCTGTATATATGTTCAGATATAATCACTAAATGCTGCTGTTTGATATTCTCATTTATATTTCTACAATCACACACATGATTAAACAGTGATCTCAAGAGCTCGACGTAGTCCTTATTAAATACAGATTCATTCTCGATGATTTTTTGTCGTAAAATCATAACTTTACCATCAGAAACTAATTTATATATATTCTCGATAAACTTTGGTGTTTGAGATGTTAGTGTTATTGTCAATTTCCGATCAATTGTCTGTTTCTGTAGCTCATTTATTATCTTCCGGAGATCTGGTGAATACATATCTACCACTTTCTGTACCTGTTGATCTGTAAACTCTACTTGCTCTTGTGTTAGAATATACTGCGCTCGACTAAAACACTGTGTACTAGTAGGTGTCACGTCAAACGCTTGTGCTCGACTCTGCAGAGGGGCAATTACTTTATGATTATAGTTTGCAGTCAGTATGAACCGGCAGTGTTTACTGTATTCCTCCATGGTGTTCCGGAGTGCACGTTGAGCATCTATACTCAAGCCATCAACCTCATCTAATATGATAATTTTGATCTTACCATCCATGCTCTTAATTTGCGCAAACCTAGTGACTTTGTTACGGATGGTGTCTATGCCGTTCTCATCACTCGCGTTTATGTATAAATATTGTGATTTTAGTAGATCGTTTACAGTTATTTTAGCTAAACTGGTCTTTCCTATACCAGCTACACCTACAAATAGTAAGTTGGGGCATGATTGATCGTTTCGATATTCACTAAACTTACTTTTAACCGCATGCGGGAGCATTATCTCGTCGAGACTAGATGGTCGGTACTTCTCTATCCAGAGATTATCAAACATAACTATTGATAAGTTGTCGATCCATCAGATGTTGTTATACTAGATGGTTCTTCTGTTAACATGCTCATACCAGCGAAGGGCGGTCTAGTCACACTATCAGATGATCCGAAGCCTTTCTGACCGCGGGCAGTATCAGTTACCTCTTTCGCCCAACTACATTTAGGTTGTAATAACTCATACATTACTAATTGTGCAATTTTATCTCCTTTCTTAACAACATAGTGATGGTTCGCGCTAAAATTATATAACTTGACACCAAGATCACCACGATATCCGTTGTCAATTACACCTAAATGTGGTTGTATGTTATGTTTAAAACCTAGACCGCTTCTAGGCTCAATCCGGAGCCAGAAACCAGGTGTTATATCGGCTAATGTTAGACCAACTTCTACAATATTACTACCACCCGCGGGTATTTTTGTGTCTTCAACTGCAACAAGATCATATCCAGAATCCCCTGTACCAGTCTCAACGTTATTTGCAATAGGAAGGATGGCATCCGGGTGTGTCGATTTAAATCTAATATATAGTTCTCTATTCATTCAATAATGTTTGATCATCCTTTAAAGCTCGAATATTAACCTCTACCGGCATGGAATTTGTCTGTAACCATTGTATTAATTCGTTCAGTTTATCTGAATGAATCACAAATGATCCGTGACCTTGTACGTTAACTGTTATCATGCTTATATTATAACGTCTACCAGTTGTAAATCAACTATTTGTATTAAATACTTACATGAGTGATGATATTTTCGGTGATGAATCAATTGATGATCTAGTGTCTCAATTAAAAGAAAACAATAAAATTATAAACACAGTTAAAAAAGAACGTACTGAGATATCCGCAGACAACTTAGAGGAGTTTATCATGAAATCATCTGGAGCATTGATTGAGGATAGTCTAGAAGTCATATCAAATGTGAAGGACTACACATCATCTGCACCGGATTCAAGGGAAGCGACATCTCTAGCTGAATTAATTAGAGCATCTGCTAGTGCTATAGATATACTCAACAAAATATTACTTCAGAATAAGAAAAGTGATGCTCAGATGGACATTAAAAAGTTAGATGTTAATATGAAGCAAGGAATAGCGGCTGCGGATAACGCTACAACACTACTAGTGTCGCGTGAAGATATCTTGAACAAGTTAATTGAAGATTCAGATGCAATAGAGGTAGAGGTATCAGACGACACCCAGTAGGTTGTTGGATCTGACGGTCGATTGAATTCTTCTGACCTTATTCTTGAGCATATCAACATCCACCATTTCATTCTCAATAAACTTTTGATACACTATTTTAGGGTTCTTTTGAGCATTACTATTGTTGGATATAAACATCAGCACATCATACATCTTTTGTAGCTCTTGTTGTAACGTTGTATGTATTTTAGGTACAGTTATAGACATCGCTTGATAGTGTTTGACATCTGGTCTGATTGATGAACCGTGATTATCAGTATATGATGTTGTTATTTGACCTGTATCATAATCCATTGCTAGTTTTGCTATGTTGTTAAAGAATATGCTGTGAGTCTTCTTGGATAACTCTAAAGATGTTCGTTTCTCACGGTCCGGCATAATATAATTTAGGGTACCGACGTAAGGGTAAGGTATATCACCGGTAGTGTCTCTTGTAGTTGTATGAGTCTGCTTGATAAATTCAATATTCTTTATACACCCGATACTTTCACTAAAGTCTCTATAAAATTCACTATCTCTCAAGTTAGATAGCACTTGAGATTTTACCAATTCACTACTGGTTCTAAATTTATCTAACCAAAACATTATAAACCAAGTGGAGAGTGATCGGAGACCGGTTTTGGTTGACAGTCCCTGTATTTCTTCTGGAGTAAAGTTTATAGTTTTCCAGAGTTGTCGGTCGTTTATTATCTCATTATTATCAAATTTACTGACTTGTACGAGTACTTCTTTGTAGTTATTACGATACTGTGGGTTTCCTAGAGGATCTAACACAAGATATTCGCCGGATTGTAGTTCATGATATAACCTGCCTATTATCGGGTAGTCATTCTTAAATTTAGTGACACCACCTGATGTGTTATTCTTTATACTTACAGTATCGTTCTCTAAATCTGTGTAAAACTCAACCTCATTGTATATGGAGTCGCATTTATGCTTACAATGTTCGTGAATATTACTAATTACTGTTTCATCTGGATATTCATCAAGTATCCTATCAAACTCATTATATATTTTCTGGAGATCAACACAATCATCCACATGTAAATATACTAATTTAGGGTCTACTGTTTTAACATTCATTTAATGTCATGATTAAAATCAATTGGATTATAGAAATACGGCTTAACACCAGTTATCTCATTGTTGTACCCGGTTTCTGTTATAATATGCTTAACATTAGTGACTAAATATTGACCTAATAGCTTACTATCGTAGTCATTATCCACATATGGGTCCTGTCTATCTATTGATATGTATCGAGCTGCACGTCTGTTCGTGGAGCCTTTTACGTTAAACTGTATAGCCGGTCCGTTAAACAATGCCTTTTTCATTACATCATTCCTACTCTCAATTAAAGGCCCAATCCGGTCATTATAATTTGAACTCTTTAGGTTTACGTTACGATTTTCACGTTTAGTGTTGTTGATAAAAAAATCTGTATATGGTCCGGATTTACCGCCTAACATCTTGTCAGATACTGTCTCTTTAAAGAAGTCATACATAGTCTCAATCGACTGCTCCTTATATAGGAAGTTAAATGTTTTGTTTTTAGAATGATATGTATGTATTGGTGTTGAAACTATGTGCTTTTGATTATCTGACCCAGGCATTTCACTGTATATATATCCGGAAATCAGGCTCAGATCCGGGAAATGTACGTTATTTATTAGTGACCCGGTCTGTTTTGATGTCTTTGCTGGGTTTGTACCAGGCGGTATTAGAGGGTCAGTTTCATTACTAATATAAAATCGTTCATTTTGATATGCTCCTGGTAGGTTTCTAGCATTTATGTATGAACGATCAAAGTAATGACTGTATGGTAGTAATGACCACTCGTTAGTAAACCGTTCTAAGCGTAGTATGCATGGTTGATTTGATGTATCATCACTACTTACATGCATCTTGCTCAAGTTTATCACATCATCGTACGCTTTGCTCCCGGCCGGTGATGTATAGAACACCTGTCTTCCACCATTATCCCATGATTTTGAGAATTTCGCTTCTGGAAACACTTGCTGTAGCATGTCTTTTACTCCAGCTCCAGTATATATTGCTCGATCATCGTCATTTAGTTGTGATAATGGCTTCTTATGAGCAACTAACTTCTGTCGAATGGCTGCCATACCACTATGCCAATATAAATCTGTCTCTAGTAGATCCTGTAACCTGTTATCATAAAACTGTATCTTTTTATGCTTCTCAATCGCATTCTCAGCCGGGACGTCATCGATTTGATGTATGCAGAATATGAATCTCAATGTATAAAAATCGTTTTCCATTTTGTAGTTAGATTGATCCTCGAGGTTAGTGTCAACAGTAGGGTACATCTCAAATATCATATAATCTCTAGCGTCTCCTCGGAAACGGAAGGTGTTTATAGGGGTAACATCTTCACCTTGTTGCTGACCGGTGGCTCTCTCAGCTACATTGTGAGGATCCTTAAATATTAAGTGTCCAGTATGACACATATCAAAGATATTGTCTTCAATAACTAGTTCAGTTATTGACGATTGTCTTAGAGAGAGATATTTACCATCCTCATTAAATAGTATTATTTTGAAACCGAATGATCTATCATCTAGTAACTCCAGACTAGGACCTCTACGGTCACCGAAAATGCTATACACGTCTTTTGCTGATTTCACAAAACTATTTTGTTAATTGATCTTGAATGTTGCTGAGCATAGCTCCAACATGTTGTGGTTTAATTATTTTTAGTATGTCACCGGGTTTTGTCAAGCTGGTTGGGTCGTATATGTTATTAACAGTGCATATCAACCACCATAAGTTCATAGTACCATATATTCTATAGCTCAATACTGAATAAGGCATGCCTCCTGTTAGTGATTGTAGCTCATACAGTCGTGGATCTAGATCATCTGGTATCACAACATGCTGCAACAAGTTGTATATGTTATAACCATCTTCTTTGTGCATGTTGAATATATTTTCATAATGCTGAGGGGTTACGTTATTAACTCCATTATTAGAACCTCTACCTAAATCCTCAATCATCGATTAACCATTCGTCTTTATTGTTCTTAAGAGCACCGGTGGTGATGACGTCCTGACCTTTAGACATATGATATAACATGTTTTGAGATTCACCTACCAACTCAGTCAGTCCGATTGTTATGTTGTATACTTCAGGTATGATTGCTTTAATTGTGTTTTCGAAATTTTGACCGGACATTCCGGCGTCTCCTGGGCGCATGGACATAAAGTCAACACCCATCAATCGTCGAGTTCCTAGGAATTCAATATTCAAAGAGCTGATATAAGCATACTTACTGTACCATACTCCTGGAATGTGTGCTTCATATATGCACGGAGGTAGTACGAGATCTCGAGACATTCGGTTCGGGCTATTTTGGTACATCAACAAGAAAATTAGCTGCCAGTTTCTAGATATTGTCTGAGATTCTGTTAAGGTTCCCATACGACGTGTGTTGCTTATTGGAAAATTGAATTGATATGTTTTTTCTCTACCACCGAATCCATAATATTTTGATTTCTCTATATATTGTCCAGGAGCTACAATATTCATTGACACTCCTTTGGCAATATTAGCAACCGTTTCAGACAACTCTTCACCGAACTGTAACAACCCGCTACCCATTCCACTACCGGTTTCGCCTTTGTCTGTACTAAATGTGTTGGCTATCTGATGATGGTTAGATGAAAAATACGGCATGATGTATCTCCAACCGGTTGGTTTTGTAGTGTACATATTTTGATAAGGCAATAGTGTCTCGCCATTCTCTACCGTATCAAGCATGCTTGTTTCGAGTCCGGCTTCTATTGCAGTCCAGGCGCCTTCATCATCATCATTACGAAACGAACTAGTGACAGATTGAAGCTCATCTTTTATCATATCCGGAGTCATGTCACCACCTACGGATAAATTGGCAGCAATTTGATTCAACATCGGGTTTGCGAGGATATCATGCTCTATCATATCAACATAAGGTACTGTGTCAGTTGTTGTTAAATCCATCTTAGATGCATGCCATGGGAATGTCTCAACCACGTTTATAAATGAATCACTATTAATATGTGTTCGATGATTACCGGTCATGTTACCATCCTCATGATAATGTAATAGGTTTGGGGCAGCTCCCATTTCCGCGCTCCCTCCGAATTTTTTTTCCTGACCACTAAACTTAAATAACCACTTGTTAACTTTCGCACCGGTTTGAGGTGGTGATGGTTTTTTTAGTTCGGTATCTTTTTGCATGCGGTTTTGTGCCATTCCGAACCCGGTGACCGCGGCACCAACCTGTGGGTTAACTGTTGTCGCGGCCATTCCGGCTGGTACCCATGGGGATCCTTTATTTTTATTAAAACTCATATCAGGTATTAGTCATTAATCTAGAGCGGTATGTTGATAAACCGTTACTATTATTTATAACAGATGTCGAGCTGTTGCTATTATTAACAATCGTATTGTTACTTTTAGCCTTAGATGCTGTGTCGTTTAGTTGCTGAGCAACTAGTTGAGATTGCTCATTTGAATGCTTGATAGCTTGTAATTGTTGCTCCGCGACTGCTATTAACTCTGTCAACTTGGTAGCGACCGCGGTTGATGAGAGCTCAGGTGAAGCAGGAGTAGAGAGTTTCAGTCTTCTATCCGATGTAATTTCTTTTGACTTGATAAGCTCAGGTGTCTTGCTCTTCTGCGGAGCAATTTTATTGCCCGGTAATTCAGTTGGTTTAGTTTTCGATGCTGGTGGTGTTTTGGATACCTTATTAATGTTATGTTTCGCGTCGAAATCAGCTAGTTCATCATCTGTTAGATCTCTATACCGTTTACCGAAAAGACCGTGTTCATATGTTCGTAGTTTCCCGGTATCTGGATCAACACTAGTGCGATCTGCTTTCATGTAATCCACCAACCCACCATGTTGTTTAGTTTCTGCGGCACTGCTTTCTTGATTGTTGATAGCTGATGCTCGAAGGGAATCTTTATCGTTATCAGTAGTCACATCCCCGGTTGATATTCTCTTAGATTTAATGTTCGCTTCAGTCGACTCAAAATATTCTCGCGCACAGGTCATCATATCAATAGCCGCGGACCTCATCGTTGGTCCTTCCCTATCTAGTACTTCTATAACACTACCAGTAATACCGTGTATAGCATTAATTTGAGTGTTTAATAAATCTTTGCTGGTGTGGTCTGCAGAACTTGTTTCTTTCTCTATCTTGGCCTCGCTATCTCCAAACCAACCGGAAATTTTTGAATATATATTTTTAAAACTATCAACTCCCATTTTACCTAATGTTGCGAGTGGGTGATTCTTAACATATGTTGTCAGCATGTTGTCAGATGCTTTTTTGGTCGATGCATTAACTTTTTGAGCTCCAGTGCTCAAAGTCTCGCCACTTTCATCTAGTATGTCCCAAACCTCTGGACTATTAGTAAAAAATCCGGAGACGGAATTCCAGACGCTTTTAGCTCCATCGCTTAAAAATTTACCAGTACGAGAAAGTCCATCTGCCACCGGAGCGAAGACTTTGACTACTGTATCACCCGCAAGGGAGATATTCTCCTTTACCTTCGCGGCAGCACCGGAGAAATCTCCGGAGAAAAGTTTACCCAAACCGTCTAGACCATTTGAAAATATACCGGTGATGTTATTGTATATACCGTCCCAAGATTCG
>Ga0222717_10002405_pt1 | contig 14520 bp, 12 predicted proteins | sample C33_18DmetaG_FD_165053 | JGI IMG/M metagenome (GOLD analysis project Ga0222717, IMG submission 165053) | Estuarine water microbial communities from San Francisco Bay, California, United States - C33_18D | ecosystem: Environmental > Aquatic > Marine > Unclassified | place: USA: California...
GTGTTATATACCAAAACTGGTATGGGTGATGGTCAACAAGCAAATAATCCTTGGTTACAAGAGTTTCCTGACCCGATTACAAGAGTGAGTTGGGATAATTACTTAACTATATCAATGGCTGATGCCCTTGGATTAGGTTTAACAAATAATAATACGGCGAACGGAGCATTAAACGGGAGTTATGCTACGGTAACGGTAGGTTCAAAAACACTCAAAGTCCCAGTAATTGTTCAACCCGGTCAAGCAAAAGGAACGGTAGGTTTATCTTTTGGATACGGCGAACGAATGGGCTTAAAGCCTGAAATGCAAACAGGAGTCAATGCCTTCGAATTATATGAAGGTTCTCAGAAAATTCAAGCGGTTGAAATTCAAACAGCTAGTGGAGTGCATGAGTTTGCTTGTGTTCAATTGCACAACACGCTCATGGGGCGTGGTGACATTGTAAAAGAAACCACACTTGAGGTATTTAATACCAAGGATAAAAAGTATTGGAATGAAACGCCACAAGTTTCTAAAAATCACATTGAATTTGATGTTACTTCACCTGAAGTGGACATGTGGCAAGAGTTTGATCGTAGTATTGGACATCATTTCAATCTTTCTATTGATTTAAATTCGTGTACCGGTTGTGGTGCCTGTGTTATAGCATGTCATGCCGAGAATAATGTTCCTGTTGTTGGAAAAGAGGAGGTTCGCAAATCACGTGATATGCACTGGTTGCGTATCGACCGTTACTATTCTTCTGCAACTACTTTTGAAGGGGATAATAAAACTAAAGAAGCGATTTCTGGAATTGGAGATTCTCTAAGCACCTTTGGTGAAATGGAACAAGCTTCCACGAATCCACAGATAGCTTTCCAGCCTGTAATGTGTCAGCACTGTAATCACGCTCCTTGTGAAACTGTTTGCCCAGTTGCAGCAAGTTCACATGGAAGACAAGGCCAAAATCACATGGCCTATAACCGTTGTGTTGGAACTCGTTATTGTGCAAATAATTGTCCTTATAAAGTACGTCGATTCAACTGGTTCTTGTATAATAAAAATGATGAGTTTGACTACCATATGAACAACGACCTAGGGCGTATGGTATTGAATCCTGATGTAGTTGTTCGTTCGCGAGGAGTTATGGAAAAATGTTCTATGTGTATTCAAATGACACAAAAGACGATCCTTGACGCCAAACTAAAAGGAGAAGAAATTAAAGATGGTAGTTTCCAAACTGCTTGTTCCAATGCATGTACCACTGGAGCAATGGTTTTTGGTGACATCAACGATAAAGAGAGTAAAGTAGCAGCATTGCATGAGGATGATCGCATGTACCATTTGTTGGAGAGCGTGGGAACAAAACCTAATGTTATGTATCATGTTAAAGTTAGAAATACCGACGAGGTATAATTTAGTTTAGAAAAAAAGACCGTATGGCATCGCATTACGAAGCACCCATTAGAAAACCACTCGTCACTGGAGATAAGTCCTACCATGATGTGACTGTGGATGTAGCAGCTCCTGTTGAAGGTTCGGCCAATAAGCAGTGGTGGATAGTATTTGGAATTGCACTTACTGCTTTTCTATGGGGAGTAGGTTGTATCATTTACACCATTTCAACAGGAATTGGAACTTGGGGATTGAACAAGACCGTAGGTTGGGCTTGGGATATTACCAATTTTGTTTGGTGGGTAGGAATTGGACATGCAGGAACATTAATTTCTGCTGTTCTTCTTTTGTTTAGACAGAAATGGCGTATGGCGATTAATCGCTCTGCTGAGGCCATGACTATTTTTTCTGTAATCCAGGCAGGATTATTTCCCATTATTCACATGGGTAGACCATGGTTGGCGTATTGGGTATTACCTATTCCAAACGGATTTGGATCTTTATGGGTAAACTTTAATTCACCCTTATTATGGGATGTATTTGCAATATCAACTTATCTCTCGGTTTCATTGGTCTTCTGGTGGACAGGATTGTTGCCTGATTTTGCGATGATTCGTGACCGTGCCGTTATGCCGTTTCAAAAGAAAATATATAGTTTATTGAGTTTTGGATGGACAGGACGTGCAAAAGATTGGCAACGTTTTGAAGAGGTTTCGCTGGTATTAGCAGGTTTAGCAACTCCCTTGGTACTCTCAGTACATACGATTGTATCCTTTGACTTCGCAACCTCAGTAATACCAGGATGGCACACCACCATTTTTCCTCCTTACTTTGTAGCAGGAGCTATTTTCTCAGGTTTTGCTATGGTAAATACGCTTTTGATCATTATGCGTAAAGTATCTAACTTAGAAAACTATATCACCGTACAACATATTGAATTGATGAACATTGTCATCATGATAACAGGATCTATTGTCGGAGTTGCTTATATCACTGAGCTATTTATAGCCTGGTATTCTGGAGTAGAATACGAACAATATGCCTTTTTAAATAGAGCAACTGGGCCTTATTGGTGGGCTTATTGGTCAATGATGACGTGTAACGTGTTTTCTCCACAATTTATGTGGTTTAAAAAACTACGTACCAGTATTATGTTTTCTTTTATAATATCAATAGTGGTAAATATTGGAATGTGGTTTGAGCGTTTTGTAATTATCGTAACCTCACTGCATAGAGATTATCTTCCCTCCTCATGGACGATGTTCTCCCCAACATTTGTTGATATCGGAATATTTATCGGTACGATTGGATTCTTCTTCGTATTATTTTTATTGTACGCGAGAACATTCCCTGTAATTGCTCAAGCAGAAGTAAAAACAATATTGAAATCTTCTGGAGAGAAGTATAAAAAATTAAGAGACGGTAATCATGAGTAACAAAGTAGTTCACGCACTTTACGATGATGACGATGTGCTTTTAAGCGCCGTCAAAGCTATTCGTTCAGAAAAACATCATATAGAAGAGGTTTACACTCCTTTTCCTGTTCACGGTCTAGACAAGGCATTAGGTCTTGAAGATACCCGTATTGCTATTATGGCTTTTATTTATGGGTGTATCGGCTTAAGTGTTGCCGTTGCGATGATGAATTTTATCATGATTGAAGATTGGCCACAAAACATTGGAGGTAAGCCTAGTTTCTCATATTTAGAAAACATGCCTGCATTTGTTCCGATCATGTTTGAAATGACTGTATTTTTTGCAGCGCATTTGATGGTGATTACTTTTTACATGCGAAGTAAACTTTGGCCGTTTAAAAAAGCAGAAAATCCAAATCCATTAACCACGGATGATAAATTTTTAGTAGAAATTGAACTCCATGACAATGAGAAAGCGCTAACCGCTCTTTTAGAAAAGTCGGGTGCAATAGATGTATCAATTATAGAAAAGTCAGAATAGATGAATTACAAAGGCCTTTTAGCGTTACTGATTCTTGTATTAGGAATCCAATCGTGTTCAGACAATTCACGTCCGAATTACCAATATTTTCCTAATATGTATGAGCCTGTTGGATATGAAACCTACGCAGATTCAGATGCATTTGCTAACGGTATAGAAGCACAGATTCCTGTTGAGGGATCTATTGCAAGGGGTTGGGAACCTTATGAGTATCCCGATACAAATGAAGGATATGAATCTGCAAAAGCTAATTTGACTTCTCCTATTGAAATTTCTGATGCTCATAAAGAGAATGGAAAGGAATTATATGAAATTTATTGTGCAGTTTGTCACGGTAAAAAAGGGGATGGACAAGGAATTTTAATGACTAGAGAAAAGTTTTTAGGAGTACCTAGTTATGCGGATAGAGAAATTAGCCCTGGGAGTATTTATCATGTATTAATGTATGGTAAAAATGCGATGGGATCACATGCGGGTCAAGTTAATGCTGAAGAGCGTTGGCAAATTGCCCAGCATGTTATGGAATTAAGAAGTAAGCTTGTTAAATAATATTAAGGAAATCGAATGATGTATACCTTTCCAAATAAACTTAGAAATTTAGCGATCACATTTATGGTGGTAGGTTTCCTAGGTCTTGCATATGGTTTTATAACAGCTCCGTCTACTGTAGAAGAAGCAAAAGAAATGGTTGCTTCAAGTCATGGAGATGGACATGGGGAATCTCATGCTGCTCCAGCCGACAATCACGCTGATAAAAGTGCGCATGCATCCTCCGAAAGCCATGAGGTTGCTTCAGAAGAGCACGCAATATCAGACCACGCTGCGGGACATGGCGAAGAACACAATGCAAGCCATGATGAACATTTATTTCACCAATTGAGTAACAAGCCTTGGGCTGCTTTATACGTAGCTGCTTTTTTCTTTTTTATGATTTCACTTGGCGTGTTGGCTTTTTATGGAATACAACGTGCAGCTCAAGCAGGCTGGTCACCCGTACTTTATAGAGTCATGGAAGGCATCACAGGTTACCTACTTCCCGGTGGTATTATAGTCATTGTCATCTTAGCTTTATCAGGAATGCACTTAAATCACTTGTTCATCTGGATGGATCCAGAGGTTGTGGCACATGACAAATTAATTGCTGGAAAAACAGGCTTTTTAAACCTTCCTTTTTTCTTGGCACGTGCGGTTTTCTTTTTAACGGGTTGGTCATTATACCGTTATTTTTCAAGAAAATTTTCACTGGCACAAGACGAAGCTTCTGATATTTCAAACCATAAAAAGAATTTCAGAATCTCAGCTGGCTTTTTAGTATTCTATATCGTAACAGAATCCATCATGTCTTGGGATTGGGTTATGTCTATTGATCCTCATTGGTTTAGTACACTCTTTGGATGGTATGTTTTTGCTAGTATGTTTGTTTCGGGTATAACAGCTATAGCTTTGATTACCATTTATCTTAAATCCAAAGGATATTTAGAATTTGTAAATGACTCTCATATCCATGATTTAGGTAAGTTTATGTTTGGAATCAGTGTTTTCTGGACCTATTTATGGTTTTCCCAGTTCATGCTTATTTGGTATTCAAACATACCCGAGGAAGTTACGTATTTCATGACCCGAATTGAAGATTACAATTTACCATTCTTCGGCATGGTGGTGATGAATTTTATTTTCCCACTTCTGATCTTGATGAATAGTGATTACAAGCGAATCAATTACTTTATTGTAATGGCAGGGATTGTGATTATTCTGGGTCATTATATGGATGTATTTAATATGATTATGCCCTCAGCTGTTGGTGACCAATGGTTTATCGGAGCAGCCGAAATAGGAGGATTTTTATTTTTCCTTGGACTATTCATATTTGTAGTATTTAAAGAATTAACAAAAGCACCTTTGTTAGCAAAAGGGGATCCTTATATGGGGGAAAGTGAGCGTTTTCATTATTAAAAAATTTAATCGAAAAGATAAATGAATGTTTTATTGATATTTTCTGTTCTTGTTCTAATCGCAATTGCGCTGTGGCAAATCACAAAGATATTTGAGCTGTCGCAAGAAAAGAAAGTGAGTACACAAGTAGCAAATGACAAGGATAATGATTTGAATGGGAAGCTTATGTTTGCTTTCTTGATTTTTATTTATGTCTTGACTCTTTATTCATTTTGGGCTTATAGCGACGTGTTATTGCCTGAAGCTGCTTCAGAGCATGGCGGTGATTATGATCAGTTAATGTGGATTTCTTTTGCATTGATCTTTTTTGTACAAACCATTACCCAGGCTTTATTGCATTATTTCTCCTACAAGTACCGTGGAGAAAAAGGGAAGAAAGCTTTGTTTTATGCGGACAATGACAAACTAGAAATGATTTGGACAATCATTCCTGTAATTACATTAGCCGGTCTTATTTTATACGGTCTTTACACATGGACTGATATTATGACTGTAGAAGAGAATGACGAAGCGTTAGTTGTAGAATTATATGCTCAGCAATTTAACTGGAAAGCAAGATATGCTGGAGATGATGGTGTTTTAGGGGATGCTAATGTTCGTTTTTTACAAGATTTCGACGGAAAAAACCTAGTAGGTATTGATGCAACAGATCCCAATGGATTTGATGATGTAGTGGTTCAAGAATTGCATTTGCCTGTGGGTAGAGAAGTGATATTTAAAATGCGTTCTCAGGACGTTTTGCATTCTGCCTATATGCCGCACTTTAGAGCACAAATGAATTGTGTACCGGGCATGATTACAGAATTTGCATTTACTCCCAAAACAACTACAGAGGAAATGCGTCTCAATCCAGAGATGATTGCTAAGGTTAAGAAAATTAATAAAATACGCTCAGAAAAAAGCAAAGAGTTAGTTGCCAGTGGCGATACAGCTTTGGACCCTTACGAGTTCGATTATCTTCTACTTTGTAATAAAATATGTGGTGCATCACACTACAACATGCAAATGAAAATTATCGTAGAGTCAGAAAAAGAGTATGAAAAATGGATCGCTGAGCAACAAACCTTTGCAGAAGTTATTCAATAGATTAAATTAAAAAAAACAGATATGTCAACAGAAGCAGCGCAAGTACACGAAGAGGATCACGGGCATCATCACAAAGAAACCTTTGTAACAAAATATATTTTTAGTCAAGATCATAAAATGATCTCTAAACAATATTTGATTACCGGTTTATTCATGGGAATTATTGGAATTGCCATGTCACTTTTATTCCGTTTACAATTGGCTTGGCCAGAGCAACCTTTTGGGATTTTTGAAGTCCTTTTAGGGAAATGGGCACCAGATGGAGTGATGGATCCTAATGTATATTTGGCTTTGGTAACCATCCATGGTACCATTATGGTCTTTTTTGTATTGACTGCTGGTTTGAGTGGTACCTTTAGTAACCTTTTGATTCCATTGCAAATTGGAGCTCGCGATATGGCTTCAGGATTATTGAATATGATCTCGTATTGGATGTTTTTTGTATCGAGTGTTGTAATGGTGATCTCCCTTTTTGTTGAGGCAGGACCTGCAGCAGCAGGGTGGACGATCTATCCACCACTTAGTGCACTACCTCAAGCTCAACCCGGTTCAGGAACTGGGATGACTTTATGGTTAGTTTCAATGGCTATTTTCATTGCTTCCTCTCTTTTAGGATCATTGAATTATATTGTAACCGTTATCAATCTTAGAACTAAAGGGATGAGCATGAATCGTTTGCCTTTAACGATTTGGGCATTTTTCGTCACTGCTATTATTGGTGTTGTTTCTTTTCCTGTTTTATTATCAGCAGCTTTGCTTCTGATAATGGATAGAAGTTTTGGTACTTCTTTTTTCCTTTCAGATATTTTTATTCAAGGGGAAGTATTGCATTACCAAGGAGGTTCTCCTGTGTTGTATGAACACCTGTTTTGGTTTTTGGGACACCCCGAAGTTTATATTGTATTATTACCTGCTTTAGGGATCACTTCAGAAATTATTGCTACTAATGCACGTAAGCCTATTTTTGGATACCGAGCGATGATTGCTTCTATTTTAGCCATTGCCTTTTTGTCTACCATCGTTTGGGGGCACCATATGTTTATTTCAGGAATGAATCCCTTCTTAGGTTCCGTATTTACCTTTACTACCCTATTAATTGCGATCCCCTCTGCAGTAAAAGCATTTAACTATATTACTACTTTGTGGAAAGGAAATCTCCAATTAAATCCAGCCATGTTGTTTTCTATTGGTTTGGTTTCTACCTTCATTACAGGAGGTTTGACGGGTATTATTTTAGGAGATAGTACACTCGATATTAATGTACATGACACTTATTTTGTTGTAGCACACTTTCACTTGGTGATGGGTATTTCAGCTTTATACGGATTGTTTGCAGGAGTTTATCATTGGTTCCCCAAAATGTTTGGACGAATGATGAATAAAAACTTAGGATATCTTCATTTTTGGGTAACCGCTGTCTGTGCATACGGGGTCTTTTTCCCAATGCATTTCATCGGTATGGCAGGACTTCCCAGAAGATATTACACAAACACTGCTTTTCCTTATTTTGATGATTTAGCGGATATTAATGTCTTGATAACCGTATTTGCTTTAGTTGCAGGAGCGGCTCAGTTGGTGTTCTTGTATAATTTTATACATAGTATGTTCTATGGTAAAGAAGCAGAAATGAATCCATGGAAATCCAATACGTTGGAATGGACTGCACCTGTAGAGCATATGCATGGAAACTGGCCGGGAGAAATTCCTCATGTACACCGTTGGGCTTATGATTATTCAAAACCCGGTTTTGAAGAAGATTTTATTCCTCAACATTTTCCATTGAAAGAAGGGGAAGAGGAGTTACAGCATTAAAATAATTTTTTAAAAGATAAACAGAGCCTTATTCACTGCAGTGAATAAGGCTCTTCTCATTTTAACCGCTAATGGTGGTGTTCCATTCTCATTTCATTTGAAAGATTCAAATGTCCAACTTCAGGCGACCAAAAAGGAATATCCAATCCAAGCCCTCGAACAAGAATCCAAAGACCAAAAAGAAGGGTAACCCATGGAAGAATTTTTTGAAGGGGAAGGCTTCTGAATTTTTTATTGATTGGGCCAAAGAGAATAATAAACAATAGAATCGGGGTGGTTCCAAGACCAAAAAGCACCATATAAATAAACCCTTCAATCAATCCATCAGATATCATTGCTCCTGCAAGCGCAACATAGACAAGCCCGCACGGAAGAAGACCGTTAAGCATCCCTTTTATTAAAGTTGTTGGTGCTTTTAGCTGAGCATGTTTTTTTAGGAGCCAATTTTCTACTAGATTTAATAGAGGAAGATTGATAGGTAGACGATACTGTTTTAGTAATTCACTTAATCCAATTAAAGTAATGGCTCCTCCCAAAAGAATAGCTAACAATTGATGTCCTCCAGCCAGTGTAAATCCTTTTCCCATAAGACCTGCAAATACACCCAAAAGACCATAGACCGTAATTCGTCCACTGTGATAAATTAAATGTTTAATAATTAATCTTTAAAGATTTGCTTTTAACTAATCCAAATCAAAACCGAATGAACCAATGTGCTAACTGTCCTTTTCATCAAAAAGACAGAGAGCAGTGTCTTTTTGACTTACACCATAAAGATCTAAGCCATTTTAGCTTTAAAAAAAATGAAATTGTTTTTTCGGAAAAGCAGTCTCTAAAAGGAATTTATTGCATTAAGGAAGGTACTTGTTTGATTTCAAAAACATGTAGTAATGGAAGAGATCAGATTATTGAGTTGCTTTCTAGGGGTACTTTATTAGGAACTCGTAGCGTTTTGTGTGAAGAACAAACCAATTTAAAAGCAAAGGTTATTATTCCGATGAAAGGTTGTTTTTTACCCAAGATTCAATTTTTAAAACTATTGAAGGAAAAACCAGAATTTTCACTATTTCTTACTAAAGAATTAGCTAGGTATATCAAAAAAACTGACAATAAAATTATTTCTATGGGACAAAAAAAAATGCATCAACGCGTGGCTGAAGTAATTTCATCAATGTCCATTCATTTTAACACCCATCCTGATGGATATATTGATATAAAATTGAGAAGAGAAGATTTAGCAAATCTGGTTGGTATTGCCACCGAATCATTAATTCGGGTTATTTCCTATTTTCAAGAAAACAATGGATTTCAGTTAAAGGCAGACAAATAAAAATATTCGCTCCAGACAAATTGAATCAATTTTCACAAGGACACCTATCCAAGTAACACGCTATTTTTTAGTAAGAATGGAGTATCTTTGAAAGGATGAATGAAAATCTAGATCCGACTAACGAGCATTTTACTCCTGAAGAGCAAGATATTGACCGTGCCTTACGGCCATTAAGTTTTGGTGATTTTGCAGGTCAAGATGCGATTTTAGAAAATTTAAAAGTCTTTGTCGAAGCAGCAAAACAACGTGATGAAGCCTTGGATCACACCTTATTTCACGGGCCTCCAGGATTAGGGAAAACCACCCTAGCTCATATTCTAGCAAATGAATTACAAGTCGGCATTAAACTTACTTCAGGACCTGTTTTGGACAAACCGGGAGATTTAGCTGGTTTGCTGACCAATTTACAGCCTCGTGATATATTATTTATTGATGAAATCCATCGTCTCAGTCCCATTGTAGAGGAATATTTATATTCAGCCATGGAAGACTACAAGATCGATATTATGATAGAATCAGGACCTAATGCCAGAACGGTTCAGATAAACTTAGAACCTTTTACACTAGTGGGTGCAACCACTCGTTCAGGACTTTTGACAGCTCCCATGCGAGCCCGTTTTGGAATTAGCAATCGTTTGGAATATTACTCTACTGAATTACTCTCTACCATCGTAGAACGAAGTTCAGAGATACTTAATGTGCCTATTGATCAAGAAGCTGCCATAGAAATAGCGGGAAGAAGTAGAGGAACACCAAGAATCTCCAATGCCCTATTGCGACGTGTTCGTGATTTTGCTCAAATCAAAGGAAATGGTACCATTGACATGAAAATTACTCAATATGCATTAAAAGCCTTACAGGTGGATGCCCATGGATTGGATGAAATGGATAACAAAATATTAACTACACTTATCGATAAGTTTAAAGGAGGTCCCGTTGGAATTACAACCTTAGCAACTGCTGTTTCAGAAAATGGTGAAACGATTGAAGAAGTGTATGAACCCTTTTTAATTCAACAAGGGTTTATCGTGCGTACCCCGCGAGGACGAGAAGTTACCGAATTGGCTTATAAACATTTGGGACGTATCAAAGGAAATCAAGGCGGATTGTTTTAATCGTTTTTATCCCATGCTTGACCGAAGAGCGCACTATTCTAATCTTATTAAACACAAAGCTAAAGACCTGGGGTTTCTATCATGTGGAATTGCAAAAGCGAGTTTTTTAAGTGAAGAAGCTCCTAAATTAGAGCAATGGCTTCAGCAAGGCAGACATGGAAAAATGACCTATATGGAAAATCATTTTGATAAACGCCTTGATCCGACGCTGTTAGTTCCCGGAGCAAAAAGTGTGGTGTCTTTATTGCTGAATTATCACAGCGAAGAAAAGCAAAGTGATCCTGAAGCGCCTAAAATTTCCACCTATGCTTACGGTCAAGATTACCATACCGTTATAAAAGAGAAACTGACCCAACTGATGCTTTATTTACGTGAGGAGATTGGTGAAATTGAGGGTCGAGTATTTGTAGATTCTGCACCGGTAATGGATAAGGCGTGGGCAAGTCGTTCGGGATTGGGTTGGGTAGGAAAAAACACCAATTTAATCTCAAAACAAGTGGGTTCTTTTTTCTTTATTGCGGAACTCATTATTGATCTTCAGTTAGAGTATGATTTTCCTGTTGCCGATCATTGTGGAAGTTGCACCGCTTGTATTGATTCCTGTCCCACAGAAGCTCTTTCAGCTCCCTATCAGATTGATGGGAGTAAATGTATTTCTTATGCTACGATTGAGCTAAAAGAATCAATTCCTGAGACCTTTAAAGATAAAATGGAAGGTTGGGCGTTTGGATGTGATATCTGCCAGACGGTCTGTCCATGGAATCGATTTGCAAGCCCCCATCAAGAACCAGCTTTTCAACCTAAGGAGGAGTTACTCGCCCTCACAGCAAAAGACTGGAAGGAATTGACGGAAGAGACTTTCAAAAAAGTCTTTCAAAAAAGCGCAGTGAAGCGTGCAAAGTTTTCTGGCTTGAAGCGAAACATCAAGTTTTTATCTTAAACGAGGATTCTCTGATACAAAGTTTAACAGGAATTGTGGTTGTTGTAAATTCTTCTTTTTCTTCATTTCGAGGTTCTTGAGTTTTGGTAAACACTTCAATTACTTTTTTACCCATTAAAAAACCATTTTGTTCTACACTGCTCAGGGAGGGTTCAGTAAGAGCCGAAATTTTCCAATTACTGAATCCTATTACAGCAATATCCTTGGGAACGTTTAACCCATATTTTTTAAAATAATGTATTGCACCTATAGCGGTACTATCGGTCATAGAAAAAAAGCCATCCACCTCTGGAGCGATTTTTAAAAGTTTTTTTGCGTTTTCAAATCCTTTTTCAAAACGATCTTCTTCACAGACCAAACACCATTCTTTATGAAAAGGAATTTTGTAGTGTTCAAGAGCTTTCTTGAATCCAATAAACCGGTCAATAGACATTTGAGGGATAAGATTTCCTCTAAAGTGCGCAATGTTTTTACATCCTTGCTTGATTAAATGTTCCGTGGCTAGAAAAGCCGCTTTTTGATCATCAATAATAACTCGAAATGAAGGATCAGATTTGGCAATTCGATCAAAGAGAATGATTGGGATTCCCTGTTTCTGAACCTGCTTCAAGTGAACGTATTTATAGGTTTTCATGTGTTTAAAGATGCGAGAGAAATGGGAGTTATTACATTAAATAATGAGAAAAAGTTAATTCTTGTGACTCAAAACCAAGATCGTTTACTTGTTTTTGAAAAAAAGTAAATACCAAAATTCTATTGTTGGAAATTAATTTATGTTTGTAAAAACGCATTCTTGCGTATTCCAGAAAAATAGTACTTTAGCTTCAATAAATTCAGATATATTTACAGGGTATTATTTAAAAATTTAAATCCACTTTTACTTTAAAAAAATTCCCCATAAATGAACCCTAAAAATACAAATGAAATGAAAATAAATGCTGTTTTATTTTTTATGCCTTGCCTACTATTGCTGAGTTGTTCTTCTTTTGAGAGAGATTTAGCTTACAAAGAAAAACTTCAGGACCCTGAGCTTTTTCAGGATGCTATGCAGAATCTAACCAATATAGTGGTCTACGATATTTTTTCCCCTCCAGTGGCTTCAAGAGTTTATTTGTACCCAACCCTAGCGGCTTATGAAGTGGTTAGACAATCGCTTCCCACTGAATTTAATTCTTTGGCGGGACAAGTAAAAGGATTAAATCCTTTACCCAAGGCTAACGAAAAGAACGTTGATTATAACTTAGCAGCACTTTATGCTTTTATAGAAGTGGGTAAAGCACTTATTTTTTCAGAGGATAAGATGGAGGAATTTGAACTGGATTTTGCCAAAAAAATTAAGCAATTCAATGTCCCCAGAAGTGTAAATAAGGATTCAAAAGCCTATGGGTTAGTAGCTTCAGAAGCAATTTTGAAATGGGCGTCAAAAGATTTGTACAGCCAGACCCGTACCTTTCCAAAATATACCATTCGTGAGCAGGATCAATTTTGGAAACCTACTCCTCCAGATTATATGGATGGAATTGAACCCCACTGGAAAGAAATTAGAACCCTCATTTTAGATTCATCAAATCAATTTAGCCCTAAACCTCCATTAGATTTTGATTTGAAAAAAGGGAGTCCCTTTCAAAAACAACTCTGGGAAGTGTTTGAAGTAACAAATAATCTAGACGAAAATCAAATAGAGATTGCAAAATTTTGGGACTGTAATCCTTATGTGACACATCATAGAGGACATGCGATGTTTGCAACTAAAAAAATAACCCCTGGAGGACATTGGATAGGTATCACAGCCGTGGCAACTCGACAAGCTAAAAATACTTTTGCTGAAACCATCAATGCTTACACCAATGTTTCTATTGCATTGTTTGATGCATTTATCAGTTGTTGGGATGAGAAATGGAATACGTTAATCGTAAGACCTGAAACCCTAATCAATCAATATTATGATGAAGAATGGGTTCCTTTATTACAAACCCCTCCCTTTCCAGAATATACCAGTGGACATTCCGTAATATCACGTGCCGCTGCTGTTACCCTTACCGATCTTTATGGAGATAATTTTAGTTTTATAGACACAACTGAAGTGGCTTATGGGTTAGGAGAAAGAAAATACAATTCGTTTATTCATGCCTCAGAAGAAGCTGCAATTTCGAGATTGTATGGCGGCATCCATTATATGATGGCCATAGAAGAAGGCGTTGCTCAAGGGCAAGCTGTGGGAGAGCATATTGTAAATAATCTTCAAACCAAAGTGGACAATTCGATGGCAGAAATGAAGCTTGAATAAGATGCAAAAAAAATTATTACATTTTTGGCAAATTTCAGCCATGAGATTTAACTTTTTTTGTGGTTCTCAACCCAAATTCATTAAAAATGTAATTTAAAAGAGATTTGATTTATGCAAAATGAACAACAACGCAGAGCGGCTTTAGTATATCATGCCAAACCTAGACCTGGAAAGATAGAAGTAGTTCCCACAAAAAATTATGACACTCAAAGGGATTTAGCCTTAGCGTATTCTCCGGGAGTTGCCATTCCTTGTTTAGAAATAGAAAAGACAAAGGAAGAAGTTTATAAATACACAAATAAAGGAAATTTAGTAGCGGTAATTTCAAATGGAACAGCGGTTCTAGGATTAGGGAATATTGGACCTGAAGCCTCAAAACCCGTGATGGAGGGGAAAGGATTGTTATTTAAAATTTTTGCAGATATCGATGTTTTTGATATTGAGGTAGAGGCTTCGGATACTGAAAAATTTATTGAAGCGGTAAAAGCAATCGCCCCCACTTTTGGAGGAATAAATTTAGAAGACATTAAGTCTCCAGAAGCTTTTGAAATTGAGCGAAGATTGAAAGAGGAATTAGACATTCCGGTGATGCACGACGACCAACATGGAACCGCTATTATTTCTGCTGCTGCTTTGCTGAATGCTTTAGAACTTTCCGAGAAGAAAA
>Ga0222717_10002409_pt1 | contig 14515 bp, 9 predicted proteins | sample C33_18DmetaG_FD_165053 | JGI IMG/M metagenome (GOLD analysis project Ga0222717, IMG submission 165053) | Estuarine water microbial communities from San Francisco Bay, California, United States - C33_18D | ecosystem: Environmental > Aquatic > Marine > Unclassified | place: USA: California...
AAGAAAAAAGATTAGCAGAAGACTTAAGTCTAATGTTAGAGTCAGCAATAGCTGTTACTCACTCACAAGATTTAAGTTCAGGAACACATGACGCAGCCGAAGACTGCATACGCTCTTTATTAAAGAGTATGGCAATTTTAGGATACGATAAAGTTACAGATAACAAGGAGCACTAATGGCACAAGCACAATTAACATTAAACATAGCACACCCCAGCGACAAGGGAGTACATCAAGAGACTTTGCAATGGGAATTTCAGATACAAGAAGACGGTAACTGGATAGAAAGCTTTATGGACTATGTAAATAAGGAGGAAAAAGATGATACAAAATCTAAGCCCAAAATTGTTACATGATTTAGAAACACATTACAATCAAATAGCCTTATTATTTACTGAAGGGGAAAACCTAGAAAATATAAGAGAGCATCTTAAAATATCTGACGAGCAAATGTATGCAATAGAAAATATTATGTTTGAACCTTACCCTGTATACTCTGCTAATAATATATTTGATAATAAAGTAAAATACCAGTTGAACACTTACACTGGTAAATCAATGGAGATAATTAATGAAGAATTATAATATTAACTCGCTTAATGGAATGGACGACCTCGAAACCTGTAACGACTTAGGTTTAGATACTAGTCTTGCGTACACACCGGAGCTAAACAATGCAGCTTTAGAAAAAATGCAAGCAAGAAATATAGAAGCAGAAAGATTAGCGTTAATGGCTAAGGGAATCTCTGCTGACGCAGCCCATAAACAAGCAATAAAGATATCTGAAGACTACAGAAAGATAGCAGAAGATAATCTTAAAGCAGTCCAGAAAGAGCGAGGTTATTAAATTAAAAATACCCCCATAGATTAATTTCTATAGGGGTTATTTTTTTTTTTTTAGAACAGATTCTGGAGTGATTTAAATAAATCTTTTTTAGCTTCATCAGAGAGCTCTGAATCTTTTATATCTTCAACAACAGTATCTTCATCCATTAGTTCTTCTGTACTTCTTAAACCGGGTTCAACTGGAACATAATCGTCTCTACCCTTCTTCATAGCTTTAGCTTTAGCCTTCTGAGAATCTTTAGAAGGTATATAGGTATTATTCCAACCAAGTTGTTCAGCCCAATCATTTAAAGTATTTTGACCCTTTAAAGTTTTAGAGTCTCTAGTAGGAGAAGTTATACCTTTCTTACCACCTGACTCTATCTTGGCTATAAGAGTACGTAACCTATCTATTTTACCCTCAATATCTGTTACATCAGAATATAACGGATGGTTTTTATCTAACTTTATTGTTCCCATTGCTTTACGTACTTCTGCTTTCCCAAGATATGTTTCAAATTGATTCAATAACATTTTAAAGAACCTATTTTCTTGCATAACTTTTAAGAAAGCCTTGTTATAAGCGTCAGTAAATTTCTGGATCATAAGCGGGCTTATCCTTCCTGAATCCCATACTGATAAATAAAATTGGAACGCATCTGGCTTACCTGTCTTACTAGCTTCAGCTGCACTCATCTTCTTAAGCTCTGTAACTGCCATAGAAAGAATCAAATCATCTAATCCGTGAATAGTTATAACAGGAAATCTAGTAACACCTGTAGATTGTTCTTCAGCATCTCTAGCCATAGCATCTACTTCTGTTTGTAAGTCAGGTTTTGATTGACCTTTCTCATAAAACACCTGTATAGGATTACCGTTAGCATCCATCAATTCACCCATAGTCATAGTTGCCCATTCCTCTGGAATAACTTTGTCTAACATAGATGTCCTTAATCCTGGTACATAAGGAGTGCCACCATACATTTGATGATAAGCTGTACCAGCAGGTTCATTATAAGTAAATTGAGGTGCATCAAATGCTATACCTTGTTGGCTTGCAAAGTCAGCTAACTTAACATAAGTTTTAAATACATTACGCATCTCTTGAGAATACTTTAATATATCTGGGTCTGCTTTATTCATACCGATAACAAAAGCATCAGCATATTTTCTTAATTGTTTTTGTGCTTCACCTCTAAAACTTATTCCACCATTTTCATTTATAGATACTACTCGTTCTCTAGCTTTACCATCTTTTAAATCTTTCTTGTTATAAAAACCAAACTCTGCTTCCAAAGCAGCTATACGATCTGTTGCTTCTTGTGCTGTCCAATTATCTTCAGTCCATTCTGTTAGTTCTTCCATTACAGATAATATAGCACCTTCTTGCCCTTGACCGTAACTAGCTCCTTGTACTGCACGTTTAGCAAATGCTTTAGCTTGAGACCAAACACCACCTTGAGCACTAATAGCTCCACCTTCAGGTGCACCGAATATAATCCTGATAAACTTATCTAATTGAGCATCTTCTTGGGTTTGACCGTCTAATATTTGTCTAGTGTTACCAACGGTTGCTTCATAAAGTTTTTCTAAATCTAATCTGTTACCAGCTTTTCTAGCTTTTGTACTACGAGGCATCCAATCAGGAGTGTTTAAACCACCTCTCATTGCAGTTAATATGTCTCCCATTTGGAAAGCTTGAATACTCTGTCCTGATTGAGCAGCATCTACTGCAGTAATAAATTTAGTTTGAAAAACATTTTGACCGTTCTCTTTAGCACTTAAGTAAGAATCTAACGTTCTCAAGGCTTGTATACTGTCTAAACCTTCTACAATAAATCCAGAATCATCTAACCTTTTAGCATTCATTGTTGGATCACTAGGTTGTTTTTGCGCTCCTAACTCATTAAAATATCTTCCAATAGCTCTAGCTTCTTTAGCCCTAGCATTTTTACCTTCAAACAAATCTTTCATTCCTCTTTCCATATAAGAGAAAACTTTGTCGTCATAACCTAACATCATACTCAAAGAAACCATTAGTAAATCTTCTTCTGCAGTTCTCTTTTTACCTTTTTTACTTAGAATTATATTATCAGAATGCGTAGCACTAATCGTCATAGCCCTCATAGGCTTCATGTCTGCCATTAAAAGACGTTGTGTTCCTTTACGACCAGAGTTTCTGTACTTACTATCTAAGTAAAATGTCTTACCGTCTTTAGCATTTTGAATTATCCAAGCATTTTCTTGAGATATTATATGCCAGTGTTGTGGTTTAAACTTTACATTATGATTCCAATACTCATGCCAGTCTTTATTATTGTATAACTGGTCAAAGATATTAATCATAGCAGGATCTAACTGCATACCCATGTTTTCTGTAATGTTCTGTTCATTAGTTCTGATTGGACTAATACCAGAAACTTTAGAGCCTTGAACTTCCTCGTCAAGAGCTCTTTCTTGTTTTACAGGATTAACACGAACATGGTTTCTAAAGTTAGGTTGAAGTAAATCTCTTATACCCTTACTGTCAGCTAAAAAACGACTTAATGCTCTGTCAGTAGAATATCCTTCTACCTTATACATCTTTTGGTCTTTACCTTTTTCTATATATCTTTCTACTTTACTAGTTGTAAGAGACATTCCAGCAGGAGCAGGAGCTCCAGCCCAAATATCATGTGCTTCAAAATCTGTTTGAGCAACTGCTTCTAATAATAGTTGTCCTATCTGAGACTTACTTTGAGTGCTACCAAAGTTTGTTCTAGTAACTTCCTCAATATAATCACCTATACTTTCTTCTAAAACTTTTCTTTGAGGTGTTCTAGCGTTTCTATTACGATCTCTTCTCCAAAGATTCGGGTGTCTCTCACCTTTAACTTGAGCATATTTCTCGTGAGTTACTTTTTCTTCATCTGAAAAGTCAGCCCAACTTGCTTCTTCCATTGCTCTATAGTAAGCTAATAGCAGAGCCAAGTTTAACTGAGGACTGTGCATTGCGTTAGGTTCGCCTACCCATTTGTCAAAAGTTTGTGCTACTCGTGGATTAGAAGCAGCAAAGTTCATCAACATATTTTGTAACTTATTTGCGTTGCCATATAAATCTGATACAACAGTAGTAGCTTCTTGAGCTGTTAAAGGTATGTATTGCCCTCTATCCATAAAAGCAGGGAACGATTCTGATTCTTGTTTTTGTTTATTTCTCCAGTAGTTAGCTCTATTTGTAGCAATAGTTTCACTACCTGTGCGTTCTAAATAATGCTTGTAAACTAAATCGTAAGTGTTTTGGTCTTCCTCATTTAATTCACCAGAAACACTTTGTCGTTTCTGTAATTTCCTAGGAATCCCTCCTACTTCACTAACAGGCAAGTAGCCTTCGGCTATTAAACCTTCTATATATCCCTTTTGTTCATCTGCAGGTAAAGCCATGCCTTCTGCAAATTGAGATAGCTGTGGATAGGCAGCGTACATGTCTCCTTCTTCGTCATAAGTTCCCGTACCTGTACCATCAGCACCAAGTCCAGGTGACAATCCCATTGCACCCATCCTTCTAATTAACTCTGGATCTAATCCTTTTAAGTTGTAATCAGGAGGTCTTATTGTTGCTCCTAACTGTTGCATCTGATTAGTACGATAATCCATATTTTGTTGGGCTTGCGTAGAATCTCTAGGAGAAATTATTATATCTCCGTTATCATCATACCCAATAAACTGACTTATATTACCTGCAGTAGCTTCAGTATTTCTTCTTTTACCGGGAAGAATAGCCTCACCTGTAACATATGGTGATAAGTCTGGATACTGTCCTGTGATAGCACCTGCTTCTTCTGCTTTACGTCTCTGGTCTTTTTGAAATTGAACTATCTTAGCAGCTTCTGCTTCTGTTTCTGCATTAGCAGCTGCATCGTCAGCTAATTTTTGAAGAACAGCTCTTCTCTGTTCATCCTTACCAATCTTAGTATTTAGCGATCGTTGTTTTTGACTGCCAATATTAGAAAATTTTGCCATTACTCATCTCCAGCGAATAAAGAGGCTGCACCTTGCCTACCTCTTGTTACAACACCAAATGGTGCTATCTTTAAAAATTGATTCCATGCTAATTCTTCTTCACCTGTCATAGCATGAGAAGTTCCTTTAAGTAAGGCATCTACTGCTCCAGATGCTGCACCAAACTCTGCCCAAGCCTTATCAGCTAAAGTGTCTGATTCAGAAGTATATAATGGAAACATTAAATTAAATACTCTTTCTGTTTGACCCATTATACCTGAAGCTTGAACACCTCTTTGAACATATTGTGCATCTGAAAGCCAAGAAGGTCTATCACCATACTTGATTTCATCTTTGAAAGCTAATCCTAAAAACGCTAGTGCCATCATAGTTAATGTAACTCCAGCAGCGTTAATCTGGTCTTTAGGTGCTCCTTTACCTGCTAAATCTCTCAATATAGGTCGTGCTATTTGAGCAGAAAAAGTAGCTAAGTAACCTTGAAATAAGAATAACAACCTCATTCTACCATCACTATAAACAGGAGGTCTCTTACCGGGATCAGGGTTAACTAATGAAGCATCTACAAAATTAGAACGCATTATATCTAAGTGTTCCATGAAGCGGGTTATGTCACTATTACCGCCTTGTTTCATTTTAGCTTCTAACCAATCGTGAAACATAGGGTTACTCATTTGAGATTTATATTTATAATCTCCATCTACATACATCTCTTTAACATAAGCTCTTTGTATTTTATCATACAATCCTAGAACTTCCATAGGGCTTCCACCTAACTGCGTCATAGCCATCCAAGCCCTTGCCTCTTTTTGAGTCATATCAGAGCTTCCAAAGAATTCAGCTGCATCCGCTGCACTCATTGGTTGATTGCCATTATCTTTGTTGCCTCTCTTCATAAGTTTAGCTCTCATCTGGTATGCTGTCATAGCATCCATCATATAAGCACCTATTTCTTCTACACTGGCAGTATCTCTTAATATCCTCATCCAAGTTGTCAAAGGAGTCAAGCCAATAAAATTATAATAACGAGGCATAATCTCTCTTTGCAAGAAGTTTTGTTTATCGTCATCATAAGCAGCATCAATAACGTGACCGGCACCCATGTCATGAGTAGTTAATCCTCTTTTAACTTGTTGCTGAAACATTTTTTCTCTATACTCTGTATTAGCCCAATCACCTTCAAGGTCTACGAATTTTTTCATATGAGCAATAGCAGCTTGTTTAGTATACAAAGCCATTTTCATAGTGGCTTTAGAAAATTTCTTTTCATCATCTTCATTTATACCAACTACGTTTCTAAATACTAATCCGCCTTCTGCAAAGGAAGAAAAAGTAGCTAACGACATAAACGCTAGTGATAACATAGAACCAATGTTACTAGCAAGGTGTCTTAAATTTTTATCTTTAAGTTTATGGTACTCTCCTCGATGCGATATGTATTGATTAAATATTCTTTCAGATATCCTCGGCATCCAACGTTCTGCCATCTCTTCTGCTTCTTCAACAGAAGCACCCTTTTGCCTATAGTAATCTATAAGCTGCTCGTTTATTCCTTGGATCCTTGAGTGTAAAGCTTGACCACCAAAACCAAAAGCCTCCATGTCACTTATATAATGAGCTGTTTCTGTATGTCTGTGTTTAACAGCAATATAAGAATTTTCTTCCCAGAAATCTTTAAAAGCAGGGTTAGAAAAATCTATTCTTCTCTTTAAACCAATAGGTTTCTTACTTAACAACTCTGTATCAGCCCAATCTTGATAATCATAACCAGAAGGAGCGTCAATAATAGCAGCATATTCTCTTTCTGCTTGTGCTCTAGTCATCTTAACTTGATTCCTTAACTCTTTTCTAGTTCCAAGTGATAGATTACTATTCAAATAAACAGCTTTGTTTTGCATTAAAAGCTTAATAAATTTTTCTTTACTATCAAGTACTTTATTTTGAGATACTTTTCTTTGCGTTAAAGTATGCCAAGCAGGTGCACTATAATTCTCATTAACCCTCTGGATTATTGCTGCTTTCTCTGCTTCATGAGCTAGTATAGCTGCTAAAGCAATATCATAGGCTTCTTCTATTCCCTTTATATTTTTGTATTTAGAAGGTATGTGTCCTTTTTCTTGTAGAATTAAATCAGGTGGACCAAAACCTCTTGATTCTAGATTATCTACAAGCATATCGTAAGCTATCCCTCGATGCTTCTTTCTATTAGGCTTCAATCCAGGTATAGTTCTCATAAAATTTTCTAAGATACTATCAAGCCTGTGATGTAATACACCTTCAATAGCTCTTCTGTTCTGGACAAATGTTTTACCAAATGTAGTAATAGTGTTTACAAATCCAGAAAAATCAAGCTCCGCTCTCAAAATAGATTGGGCGTTATAACCGTCTTCCCCTTCTTCTCTTTTAAATTCATTAACAAGTACTTGATTTCCAGTAGACAACCATCTAAACTGAGAAACATATTCCCAAGCTCTAGAAAAACCTGACTTAGCTTTCTCTTGGGCTTCATATTTTTCTTTCCAACGAAAAGTATCTTTAGAATTACTTTCAGGAGTATGTTTCTTTGGTGCTTCAGGTTGGGGTTCAACTGCTTCTTCTTCTTGATCGTATGAAACAGCTTCCTCACTAAAATTACTTTCTACTTTTTCAAATAACTCTTTAAAAGACTCATTTTCTTTTAAGCCCTTATTCATTAAAGCATTTACCGCTGCTTGTTTAGATCCATTTTTATCAGGAAGAATATCCTTATTTATAGCAACAAATCTTTCTACAGACTTTCTGGCTTCTTCTAAGATAGCTTGAGCCCGTGGCTTGTCTTTTATAGTAACATCTTGTTCTATGCTTAGTAACTCTAACTTTTTTCTTTGAAGTTTAATATTACCCTCTAAATACTTCATCTCTGCAGCATCTAAAAGCTGCTTTTGTTCTGGAGTATTTCTAGCACGATTATCATACTTCTTTTTTATATCTAAAAAAGCTCGTCTAAGTTTCTTAACTTGTTTCTCTAATAAAGTTATACTGTCTTTAACCTCTTGTATTTCCTTCTCTTCTTTTTCATCTAAACCTTTTTTACCAGCAGCTATAAGAAGGTCTTCAAAAGCTCCACCAATGCCTCGTCTCTTTGCTTCTTCTTGAGCAGCCTTAAGGTCTCTTCCTTGAGCATAGTAAACCATTCTACCACCCTTACCTGCTTTCTTTTGCTCCTTCATTTTTTCTACAGAAACTTTAATGAAGTCAAGCAATTCTTCGTCTCCAATATCCTTTACTTTTATGTCTTTGCCATTAGCTTTGCGTGTTTGCAATACATATTCTTCATCTAAAGGATTGGCTGACATATATTCACTATCAGCAATTCGATCTTTTCCAGTAATAGGGTCTTTTATTCTAAAGGCATCTCCCTTTCTAGCAGTAACTTCAACTTCATAACCATTACCATCGATATCATAAACTATTTCGTATTCTTTATCAGGGTCTTTGTTATCAATGTTCTTAACTTTCTTTTTAACATTACTATTAGCGCCTATTTGTTTAAGAAACGCTTTATATCCAACTACTTTACCTGTAACAGGATTTATTACTTTTAAAACCTCACCAGTTTTAGTATCTATTGCAGCAACTTGAACCTCTGTTTGAACTCCGTCAATAACTTCATGAATAAAGTCTGTTTCTTTAGGCACGTAAGGTGAATCTGGATTACCTGTATTGCCTTTATAATTTTCTGGAGAGATATACTTGCGACTAGCCTCATCTAATATTGCTTCCCTGCTCTCAGGGTCTGTAACTACGTACTTACCGTATATATTTTTTAAACGATCATGAGCTACTTGTCTTACATTAACATCGTAAGGATTAGGAGTAGTAAGAACACCACCACCACCTCTTACACCAGCACCTAGTAGTCCACCAGCAGCTGTTGCGTTAATAATTCTACTTCTGAATTCATCTAAATCAAATTTCTTTTTACCTTCTTCTGAACCAAGCCAAGCACCAATATATTGAGTTGATTCTTGTGCGCCTTCAGTAAGTGATTCACCTACCATTCCAGATAGAGCTTTATCTCTTACTGTCTGTGCCCACGCTTGCCATACTACTTTATTTTGATTGAACTGTTTTAAAGTAGCAACTATCTCTGCTTCTCTAGCTTCATTTAAAAGTCTTCTGGCTTCTGCATTAGTAATATTTTTCTTAATAAAACGACCTGTAGTAGGGTCTCTTTGTTGTACTGAAAGTTTCTTTATAGCTTCTCTTACTCCTTTTTTAGAACTAAGCATTTTAGGAGTAGCGCTGTTACCAAATACTATCTTACCACCTAACCTTTCAAACATAGATTGCATAATACCTGCGGTCAAAGCAATTCCCATTGATTTTTTATCAGGAGCTCCTTCCATTTCATTCCAAGTTTGACCTGAATAAATCAGAGCCATTGAGCCCCAGGATACTTGTTGTACTCCTGGAATAGGTAAAAAACCTGCAGCCATAAGACCAAAGTAAGGTAAGCTACCGCCTAAAGATCCCGCTGCCCAATCAGCAAAATCACCAACAGAATTAACGTCTTCTATATTGTTAACCCATTCAGGCATTTCTGCTTCAGAAGCCATGTTGTGTAATACACCTGCTTCACCAGCACTTCTAAGATAGTCAATATCAAACTTGTGACCCGTCATTTCTAAGACACCGTAAAGACCTGCTTGCATTGAGTCAATACCACCACCAAGACTAGACCTAAAAGGACTATTAGCTTGGTTATACATGTCTCTATCACCATGCCTAAACATAACACCTTTGTTTATAGCAGGGTCAAAGCCCATTCTTTTACCGTCTACTGTGTAACCTTCAGTAATAGCTGGTTGCTTAATAAAAGAGTCGTCTCCTACACTAGCGATAGCTAGGTCATTTCTCAAATTATCAAAGTACTCGTCTTTTCTTCTACCATTTACTATGCGATTAATTGTTCCTTGCTTGTAAGCTAACTGACCTTCTTCAGTAAAGTTTCTGCCTCTTAAAGGAGCTAAGCCTTCATAGTACATAGTGTTTACTACGTCACCACCACTGTCATTCCCTAAAGAGATTATTTCTCTTGCAGCTCCTGTATCTCCTCTCTTGTCAAACTCACCAGTAAAATTTATATTAGAAAACTTTTTATTTTTTATTAAAGATTCTAGTATTTGTCTTTGAACTTCTCCTTGCTTAGAACCAAAATCTCCGCCTTCTATTCCGTGGTCAATCTCATAAGTATCAATTCCACCTATACGATAACGTTTATTAGCTTTGTCTGCTATAGTATCACCATCTATTATTCTATATTCCTTACCATCACTAAGTGTATACCAGTTCATAAGCTTTCCTGTGTTTATTTATTCAATAAGTTAGTTGCAACTTGGTCTGCAAAATAAAGAGGATAGTTACCACTATACTTACCACCTTTACCTGCAAATTTAGTTACCCACTCCTTATGTATTCCTATTTCAATATCCATTCTCTTGTTTCTGTCAGGGTATTGGACATTAACAATCATTTTAGCCTGACCAACTCTTGCAAGAAGTTCAGGATCGTCTTGAGACAATATAATAGTATTTTTACCATCACTGTCTACAAGACCCATTGCATTATTAAAGAACGTCATTGGAAACATAATTCTGGTATCAGCGTCTTCATATTCATCGCTGTCTTGATATGCCCAAAAATCAGTCATAGCTTGAGAAACTACATAAGTCCATCCGGGATCTCTAATATCAAAACCCATCTTTTGATATTGAGAATCGATTGATATTTCATTCATCATATGGAAAAATAATCCGTGGCTTCCTGTTCTGTCTTTCTCACCATAACCCTTTATATCATCCCATAAAGCATTATTAGCAGCACCTATTTCTGCTGTACCATAAGCTGCAGCTTCTTCACTTAATAATTCATTCTTTTGAGATGTATAAATAGCTTCATACATATCTCTTTCATAACCATCTATTCCAAACTGATTTAATAAAGAAGTAAATACAGTTGGATTCATATATTTAGAGTTATCCATCATCGACTTGAGCATTTCCTTATCTCTTTCTTTCTTCTCTGCTGCTTCTTTCTCTTTAAGCAATTGAGCTCTACCAAAAGAATCAGCTACAGCACCACGAAGCGATTGCCCCATCATTAGTCCTGCACCTACACTAAATAATGCTTCCCATAACTCTTCTTTATAAGGCTTAATATAACCTATTTCTCTTAAATATTGTTGATAAGCTTGGTTTTGAAGAAGTGGATTACCTTCTAAATCTTTTAATTCTTTTTCCAGTTTAGTAGTAATTGCTACTGCTTCTTCTCCAGCTTCTTCTACAGTATCTTGAGCATCTGAATCAACTTCTTTTTCTACCTCTACATCTTTTTCGAATAAACCTGCATATTGGTCTGTAATATGGCTACCAACTACTTCTGCTGCAGCCATTCTAGCATTTTGAGCTTTCTCTAGGTTTACACCACCGCCTCCGTGACCTCTTGCTTTGGTGTCAGGAGTAATTTCATCAGAATATTTCTTTACAAGACCTTCTTCTTTTAACCCTTCTGCTATTGCTAATAAACGGTTATTATCTGTTTCACTACCAATTTTATCAAGCATAGCAGCCTGATCTAACTCGTCTTGACCCGGTGCTGGTAGAGTTGAAACATCTCTTCCTATAGCGTCTCTCAATACACCTTGATTGTCATAATATTGACCTTCTTTAGGTGGATTTTCATAAAACTTTGGAGTAGATTCAAATATACTTTCAGCTAAGTCTTCCCCTCTTTCAGTAGGAATACCAGAACCTGAAGGACCAAATGGAGAATCTGCTGGAATCAGACCACCACTAGTGTATGTATATTTTGGTGTCTTTATATCATCATTAAAGATACTTTCAGCTAATTCTTCCCCTCTCGGAGTAGCAGCCTCAGCCGTTCTAGCTAAATTTTTGTCTAGCTCATACGCTTTTTCTGCTTGCCATAGCAAATGATCTTTTTTAGACATACCTGTACGCTCACCATAACTAGCGTGAACTTGATCCATTAGTCTTTGTCTATAAGTGTCTTCTCCAATTCTCTCTCCATAAGAACTCATAGCTTTTTCCATACGTTTATTAACATCAAACGTAGAACCTGGAGCACCGTCATTTGTAAGAGCCTCTATATTAGATAAATCTACCATATTTTTTAAAGGACTTTGATAACCTAACTCTGGTGGTCTTGTATCATAATCAAATATATCTTCTGCTTTTTGTTCTCCTGGACCTCTCTTATACTCCGTTATCATCTTGTCACCATTTTCTAAACTCTTTACTTCTTTTTCAGATGTAGAGCCGTCTGCTTTTTCGGTAGTTGTTGTAGTAACAGTGTCTAATAATGGTCTGTTTTCGACAGAGTTTTTTACCATTGATAATATATCATCATTAGAAAGACTTTTTCTCCAATCATTCATCCTAGACTCTTTAGTACTAGGCATGGTCATTGTACTACCCTGTCTATTTATAAAACCTCCGGGCTGACCATAATCGGGAGTAATTGCATCCCATTCTTCAAAAGTCATAGTGTCTCCTATTGTTGTTTGGTTATTACATTGCCATTTTGGTCAAATTTAATATTGTCAAATACACCACGAGCAGGAGTAGTTGGTTTAATATGCTTCTCCCAATAACCATAAGGATCTTTTTCAAAAGCTTCTACAAGATTATAATTAACTACTCCTTTAGGAGCAAAATGAGATTGAAAACCCCAAGGACTAGCAGTTCTACTACTTATCCAACTCTTATAGTCCATCATGTCATAATGTGCTTGTTTTTCATCTTGTGGCATAAACCATGACATCATAGGTAATGTATTTTTCCATTTATAGTCTAAACCTTTTTGACCTGAATTTAATATTCTGTCATTTAAAACATTGATTTCTACAGGAACACCTAACAACTTACTAGCGTCAGATACATTTTCCATATTAACCGATCCTGCAGGTGGTTCAATCGTTGTATTCTTCTCTGCTGCTGCTTTTTCAGCTGCTAATTTGGCTGCTAATTCTGCCTCTTCTGCTGCTTTAATCTCTGCTTGTTTATCTAAAACGTCTTGTCTAGCATGTAACTCAGGTAAGTTCCTAGCTAAAACTCTATTTTCCCCCATAGGATAATCAAACATATTGTTAGCCCAATCGTTTACTTTATAAACTGATTGACCTGTCCTATTATCTATATGAGAAAATTGAGGCATACCTTTATTCTTAGCATATCCCATAGCTAATTGACCTACCATTTTACCTGCTGGAGCATACATTTCTGAATAAGGGTCTGTATTATCTATAGCCATTCCACCGGGATTACTATTACTATTTCTATCTGCAAATCCACCCCATGTTAATTCAGATGATGCTGGACCCCATACACTTTTTACATTAGCCATTATACTACACTCCCTGATAACGATATTGGTTTACCATATCTGTCAAATCTAGATTTATATTGATACCTGCCGTCTTTATTATTTAAAATATAATTTTTCCATGCTGGTGTATTATTATTCATATCGAGGTCAGTAACAGTCATTGGAACAACTGGATTTAAAGGCGCATTAGAAGCAACCATATTAGATGTGTCTATTGCCAGTGGTCCTCCTTGAAGAGGCGAACCTGCAGGACCAACAGCCATTTGTTGCTGAGGAGTAGCTCCTGCAGCAGGCATTTCTTGAGATTTATTATAATTCTCATTTATACCGTCAGCCACTACTTCACCTGCTTTTCCACCTATAGCAGTAGCACCTGCTTTTAAAGCTGCTTGTGCTATTTGACCTACTAAACCCGGACTATTGTCTATTTCACCTGCTGTGGGATTTTTATGTCCTAATCCTTTTAACAAATCTTCATCATCTAACATAGAAGGTTTAAAAAAATTCATTACTTACCTCCTTGACCTTGTTGTGTAGTAGTAGTAGACTTATCTGCTATACCATGAAACAATGAAGCATACTGTGATAAACCTTTGTAAGGAGCATCAGCTTGATTTTGAGCTTGTTGTTGTTGTCCTGCACCAATACCTGCTAACATTTGTGCACCTTGTCCTTGAGCTGCAAGAGCATTTTGTTTATTGGCAAAGTTTTGTGCTTGAGCTGCTTGGTCTATTTGCCCAAACTTACCAGCTAAATCGTTAGCAATCGATTGTTGATTAAGCATCTGTCTAGAACCACCTAAACCACCGGCTCTACCTGCGTTAGCTGCATTTATTCCTAATGCTTGTTGCGCTTGTTGTTGAGCAGCAGTACGCATACCAGACAAATTAACACCTTGATTTGCTTGAGCAGCCATTGCTTGTTCTAATCCTGTTTGAGCTCCAGCAGAAGCAATACCTGCTTGTTGGGCAGCTATTTGTGTTGGATTAAATCCTGCTACTTGTCCTAACTGTCCGCTTTCATAAAGGTTTTGACCTGTATTAAGCATATTACTTATTTGAGGATCGTACTTGTCAGCAAATCCTGTATTAACAGTAGTAGATTTATTATCACCACCTTTTGTATAAGCAACATTAGAAGGATTTACATAGGTAACCTCACCGTGCTTTACTATTTCACTAGTGCTCATATCTATAGTAACACCATCATAAATTTTAACCATCTAAATTCTCCTTTAAGCTTTTTCTCATAGTAGTATATTGTTCTTTCCAACCTACTTTAGTTAAATGTTTCACAAATCCTCT
>Ga0222717_10002411_pt1 | contig 14511 bp, 28 predicted proteins | sample C33_18DmetaG_FD_165053 | JGI IMG/M metagenome (GOLD analysis project Ga0222717, IMG submission 165053) | Estuarine water microbial communities from San Francisco Bay, California, United States - C33_18D | ecosystem: Environmental > Aquatic > Marine > Unclassified | place: USA: California...
TTGGATGTTTTCCAGCCAACCGGATTGAGCGTTTACAAGTAAGCTTTGCAGTTCAAATTAGTCAAACAAATACGGATGCGGATACAAGGTTTCGCTAGAGCAGAATATCGCCGAAAGTTCCACTATAAATCCCCTAGCAAATCAGTGTTGCATAAGCGTCCGTTGTGAAACGTGCGCCTATCTGTAGAGAGAGACTAGGGGCAATATAGTGGTGGTTGCAAAAACAAACTAAAGCAGCGCCCGGGTTGACATTCTGGGCGTTGCACTAAAAAACTGTCTTGACTATACGATTGATTTGATCGTATGCTCTAGGAAGTTCAACACAATGAGGTGACACGATGACACAATACACTCGCAACATTCTTGCTTGCTTCAAACAAGCTACACAAGATGAGATTGATCACGGTCTAACTTGGTATGCAGACGCTAAGTCTGACGCTCAAAGTATGGCTGACAAGTATGAGCTACCCTTGCACATTGTGGTTGGTGTCGTAGCGGCATTGTCTCCCACTAACCGTTGGGAACGTAACCTTATTGACGCTGACAATATGCTCAATACGTTTGTCTCTGGTGGTTACGTTGAAGACTGTACACCTTGCACCTATAAGAAGATGCGAGACAAGGCTTGGGATATACTGCAGACTACACCACACAATGCAGATGATGTTGCCTTTATACTTAGAGGCCCAAAGATTACAGACTTCTTCTGGTGCATTATGGGTGAAGATGTGTGCGTCATTGACGGGCACGCTTGGTGCATCGCTAACAAAGACAGACGCACAATGCAGGAAGTACCAAGCATAGGTAAGAAGCTAAGACTAGAGCTTCAACAGTGCTACAGTCGTGCTGGTAAAAAGCACGGTATGACAGCCTATGAAATGCAAGCTGCGACTTGGGTTGCTTGGAAGCGTATACACAATGTGTAAACTTTCACCAGATCACGAAAAGGTTTTTCTTCGCCTTGTGGCTTGTGGCTACATAAACGATGAAACTATAAAGAATTACTTGCCCCAAGTACAAGCTTGGTACTGGGGCTTGACAACCTCGACTAAATCAGACTAACCTTAACTTATCTTAACTGTCTTAGAAAGGACATCACTATGTTTTACTGCATCGCTACTAAACCGCTTAATGACCGCACTAATGGTTTCCGCTTCAACATCCTTGGCATCAAGGGCTTGACACGTAAGCGGATCAAGGCAAGTCGGGGCTTCAAGATTGAGGCGGGTAACTGTATGACAGCCTTGCACCTTGGCAAGCGTACTGTTTACTTTGAGCGCAAGCCTAACCGTACTACTACTCGGCGTGTACGTCACTTTGCGGGGTGATTGCTATGACTAAACTAGACTTCAACAATATTGTGGTGCGTCATAACGGGCGCACCATATCTATCGCCCAACATTGGAGCCGTACCTCTGATGGTGATTTTCTAAACGCACAAGAGATAGCAGACGTTGGTGAACTGTATCACGATGATTATGACCCCATCAGGTTTGATGATACTATTGATGGACTTATCAATGCACTGCAAGCAATTAAAAAGGATATAGAACTATGACATTCGACAAATCACACCTAAAACTCATCCGTCAATCTATGCAAGATGCACTGGATCAGGCTGGCATTAAAGATGTAACTATCAAGGTTGGTAACTGTAGCTACTCTGGCGGTGAAGCAACCTACAAAGTAGAAGTCTTGCTGGATGGTGCAGAGACACAAAAGCAATCATCCCTAACTCAGATGGCAAGTCTTATGGGGCTTGATACCAGCAAGATTGCAAAGATCAGTGGTCAATCTGTGACGCTTATTGGCTACAATAACAAAGCTCGCAAGATGCCTTGGCAGGTCAGATCTTTGACGGGTCACGATCAGTGGAAGCTTACCGACGATCAAGCCAAGCGTATGTTTGGCAAAGTAGACGCCTAATGTGGTACGTAGCTACCATTGACAATCAGGGTTCACATCGCAATCAGATGTGGACGCCTGACCGTGATAATGCACTTGACAGAGCAAATGAATTGCTAGATGCTGGGTACAAGGTAATAATAGAAGAGGAGATTTACAGTGAACGTTCTTAGTTTATTCGATGGTATGTCGTGCGGTCAAATCGCACTAGACCAACTCAATATCCCTGTAGAAAACTATTACGCAGCTGAGATTGACAAGTTTGCAATCAAGGTAGCTACGGCTAACTTTCCTGATATGATCCAGCTTGGTGATGTCACTACTGTAGATCCAGACAAGCTACCTAAGATTGATCTACTAATCGGTGGCTCACCTTGTCAGGGCTTTAGCTTTGCTGGTAAGCAACTTAACTTTGACGATCCTCGCAGTAAGTTATTCTGGGAGTATGTGCGGCTACTCAAGGCGCTAAAGCCTAAGTACTTCTTGCTAGAGAACGTGCGTATGAAGAAAGAAAGTATGGACGTTATCACTGAGGCGCTGGGCGTTGATCCTGTACCTATCAACAGTAACCTTGTCTCTGCTCAGAACCGCTACCGTTTATACTGGACAAACATTCCTATGGATGGCTTGCCAGAAGACAAGGGTATCAAGCTTAAGGATATCCTAGAAAATGGTATCACTGATCGTGAGAAGTCACACTGTCTTGACGCCCACTACTTCAAGGGTGGCAACCTTAAGACATACTTTGAGAAGCACCGTAGGCAACTTGTATTCAGTGACGATGGTATGTGTCACGTTGGTGATGCTGGTATCAGTGACAAGTATTCCTACATCAATCGTGTGTACCATCCAGACGGTAAGGGGCCATCACTTGTAGCCTCTACTGGTGGGCACCTACAGCCTAAAGTATTAGAAGTGGCAGGTATGTCCGACACAAATGGCTGGGATCAGGAACGTAAAGTTTACGATCCAGAAGGCATATCACCTACGCTTACTGGTCAACGTGCCAGCAATGTGCCTAAGATTAACAATGGTGAGAAGACTTGGCGCAAGCTTACTCCGCTAGAATGCGAGCGTCTACAAACTGTGCCAGAAGGTTACACTAATCACGTATCAAACACTCAGCGCTACCGTATGCTTGGCAATGGTTGGACTGTTGAGGTTGTTAAACATATTATGAAAGGGTTGAAATAATGGCTAAGATACTAGAATTAACAAACAGTCAGCTACAGATGATGAAGAGTATGATTGAGAGTGATGTGTTCTTATCAGAACAAGACATACCTAACTACAAGGATCAAGAGTCTTTAATGTACTACCTTGATCGTTGCCAAGTATACAACCAAGTTTTAGAGGAGCTAACACAATGAAACTACTACTTAACACAGAAGCCTACCCAGACTATACACAGGAACAACTTGTAGAGTGGCTTGGTATCTTGCCGCACTGGGTAGCCGAATATGCCGCCGTTGAAGATGGTGACTTAGTAGAGCATATGACAGACTGCTATGGCTTTGGCAGCTTGTACAAGTTCAAGGGTAAAGTCTTAGATGATGGCACCTATACCTATCCAGAAGATGATGACCTTGAGCCTATCGCTAAGGTGGAGCTTAAGAAGGGTGATGTTTACTTCTACCCCTACGCTATGATTGCCTTACCTATCAAGGATGGTCACTATGTAACGAGGATGGACTGATGAATCACATATACAGTGTAGAGTTTTATGATAAGGAGACAGATGAACTGGTGTGTTATTACAGCACCAACAACCTAAATAAAGTTAGGCAGATGGAGAAAACACCTTTACAAAACGCACAAGTTCAGGTTTACCGTATTAACGGATATAGAGTTTAACACAGAAGGGAAGAACTAATGGAAAGCCAAGGTAACAAGTATGTAATGCCCCTATCACAATACCACAACAAACTAATGCAGGATATTGATGATGCGGAATGGATGTCAGACTTTGAACGTGCTGACAGAATGGCAGATGAAGAGAAACAGATACGTCAAGACATTGAGTCTGGCGCTCTATGGTATCCTTTGTTCTGATGTATATATTCCCCATATTCTTATGTATCGTATATGTCGCAGCTGGAATCATATTTACTTATAGAAGCTGGAAGGAACTCAATGGCAAGAGATGAAGGAGAAAAGGATGACCCCTGTGATGACTGGAGTGATAGGCCAATACCTAAAACGGTGCCTGATCGCACTCAGCGTCCTGTTAAACGTCCTATTAGGGGGCGCAAACAATCAGACTTTCAGCGCCAGAAACTACGAATGGCAAAAACAAAAGAGGTTTAATATAGTGTTCCTTATTGATCTTGTGATTGGTAAGGGCCACTGCCTAGAGTGCTGGGTGTACTGGAAAGTGAGGAAGAAATGGTAAAAGGGAATAGCAGATTATTTGAGGTAGTAGCCTTCTACTATGACACACCAAAGTTTCTAAAGCTACGCCCGGGAACTCAAAAAGATTACGAATACCAGATTGGCAAGGCTCTAGCTACAGTGCTTAGAGATGGGCGAACCCTTGGTGATATACAGTTTGAGTCCATCAGGATAAAGCATATCACTGAGGCTTACAATCAGTGGCTACTGTCTGGTGTTCGTACAGCAAATATAAGAGCCACCTATTTGTCAGCGGTATGGGGTGTAGCTAAACAGTATGAAATTACACGCTACACCAACCCTGTATCACTACTAGATCGACAGAAGGAGAAACCTAGAAAGGTTATGTGGACAGAGGAACACGTTATCAAGTTTCTTGATGTTGCATATAATGATTTCAAGTGGCGCAGCGTAGGCTTGATCGTTCAGATGGCTTACGAGTGGGCGCAACGTATAGGTGATATGAGGCTACTAAAGTGGCAACACCTTGACTTAGATGCCCAGCGCCTTGACATAGAACAGAGTAAGCGTGGAGTAGATGTACACCTGCCTATTGGTGACAGTCTCAACAATATGCTAAAGATCCAGAAGGAAGCCTTTGGGTTTCAAGAATGGGTAGCACCCAAGCCCTATCCCCGGGCAGGTAAATTTGTAACTTATGAGAAAAGGGATATATCTATTGTTACCAATGATATACTCGCCACAGCTAATCTGCCAAGTGACCTATGCGCTATGGATTTACGCCGTACTGCTATCACAGAAATGGTTGAGGCAGGTGTTGACATAGCTGGTATTATGCAAGTGTCAGGACATCAGAATCCTAGTAGCGTAAAGCCTTATATGGTAAACACACTGGCTGGTGCTACTACAGCCTTGGATAAGAGGAACAAGAACAAATGATTGAAGCGGTAACAGGTGCATCTATACTTGCATTCTTGATTATTGGTTTTATATGTATCATATTAAGTGAGGTAAATAAATGATTGAAGTAACTTACAAAGGTAGTATGGGTAATGATCTTACAGTCTGTAACGCTGCGAGAGTTTCATTCGGAAAAGAAACTGAGTGGGATTATGAAGAGTCAGATGCTTACAGCTTTAAGCAACACCTTAAAAAGAAAGATGAGAAGCTTATACAATACCTAGCCAAGCACAAACACATCAGCCCATTCGGGCATTGTTTTGCTAGTTTCCATATAAAGGCTCCAGTCTTTGTAGCTAGACAGCTAGTCAAGCATAAGTTCCTACGTTGGAATGAAGTATCAAGACGATACGTAGATAGTGAGCCTGAGTTTTACGTACCTGATACCTATCGTGGACGTAGCCTTGATAAGAAGCAAGGTAGTGCGGGTAAAGTAACTGTATCGGACAACGGTTTTAACGAGATTGCACTGACAGAGTATGAGTACCTACTAGACTTAGGTGTATGCCCAGAGCAAGCACGTATGGTACTACCACAGTCTATGATGACTGAGTGGTACTGGTCAGGTAGCTTGGATGCGTTTGCTGATATGTGCAAGCTACGTTGTGCGTCTGACACACAGGCCGAGACACAAGAGGTAGCCAAACAGATTAGCGTCAATATGCACAAGTTGTTTCCTGTTTCTTGGATGGCATTAGCAAAGGATAAAAGATAATGGCAGGTAACATTAAAGGTGCAATCAAGGCATCAGCTATAGTCGCATTTATAATAGCTGGTCTACCTATACTGATTGCTATGACGTATGACGAGTTTCCTCGCTACTGTAAGCAAACTATTCTACTACCTTGTATAGGAGTAAGTGATGAATAAACGTATACCAATGAAGGGCGGTGATGAGTATGATGGTCTTACTAAGGGGCGCAGATTTCTACACTGGAAGACAGGTCAACTAAAGAAGATCAAACGTGCCTACAACAAAAGGTTCCGTAAGTATAACAAAAAGGTAATAATAGATGAGTGAATACATAAACAAACCAGTAAAAGTAACAGATGTAGAAGAACACGAGGATGGTAGTGCCACATTACAAGTGGAGTGTGACCCTGAGACATTCGCAGCTATTTTTAACGTAGGGTTTGTAACACTAATAAAAAGAGGTTTAGAAAATGAAAAGTGGCAGACTTGTGTAAGCTGCGGTGGCCCTGCAATGAATAAGATGTGCGGGTTTTGTTTAGAGGAAGAGTGATATGAGCCTATCGGAATGGATTCCATACTTAATAGCATTGTCAGTAATACTAATGAGCATTGGATTTATTCCCGGGGTTCTGTTATACCTTGTCGTAATGAGATTGAAGAGGATGTTTAAGAAATGAGTATGGCTGGAACGATAGAAGATATGCGTTGGCAAATAAAGCAACAACAGAAAGAGATAGATACACTCAGAAGGTTCCTAACTAAGAATAAACTTATTAGAGAGTTTGATGATGAAGAACGTAAGAGAGCATTAGAGAGATACGAGGCTAATCAGATATGACACAAGAGATAGCGCATCAGCCTTGCCCATACGTAGAGTGTGGGTCTTCTGATGCATTTAGTTTCAACACGAGTGGGTTTGGCAAGTGTCACGCTTGTGACAGATCTTACCCATCTAAGTACCAGAAATTTGAGTGGGCAGCTGAGAAGTACCCCTTACCACAAGGATCTACTATGACATCTAATGTAAGAAGCCTACCCCAAAGATCAGAAAATACCCAAACGGGTAGTTATATAGCTATGAGGGGTATAACTCAGAAGACTATGGAAGACTACGGTGTTCTTACCTATCCTGATCGACAAGAGTATGTATATCCTAGTGGTGGTAAGAAAGTTCGCAGACTAGAAGATAAAGTTTTCTACACAAAAGATAACTTCAAAGGTGATGAACTGTTTGGTATGAACCTATTTACGGCTGGGTCATCTAAGATGGTAACGATCACTGAGGGTGAGCTTGATGCATTATCAGTGGCTCAGATGCTTAAGAGTAACTACACTAACCCTGTGGTGTCTCTGCCCAGCGCAACACCTTCTAAGAAACTGTGGGAGAACTGTTCAGACTGGTTAAATAGTTTTGAGAAGATTGTTCTATCAGTTGACAATGATGAAGCTGGTAATGCAGTAGCTGATAAGATAGCAAAGCTATTCCCTAACAAAGTCTACCGTGTTCCTCACGATAAGTTTAAGGACGCAAACGAGTTCTTAACTAATAGGGCTAGTAACGAGTTTAAGACTGCTTGGTGGAATGCTAAGAAGTACACACCAGAGAATGTTCTTAACAGTACACAAGACTTTATATCTCTGTACAAAGATACGCCAGAGCATCAGTATATCCCTACAGGTATTCAAGCACTGGATGATAAGATCCTTGGCTTAATGCAAGGTCACTTTACAGTTATCAAGGCTCCGACTGGCATTGGTAAGACAGAAATAATGCGGTTCTTAGAATACAATATGCTACAGCATAAGGTTCCATTCGCAGCTTGGCACTTGGAAGAGACTAAGCTACGATCACTGCTTGGTCTTGTGTCTTATGAGCTAGGTGATAACTTGACACGCCGGGATCTGATTGCTGAGAAGAATGCTGATGATGCGGTGATGGATGCTATTGAGCGTATCACTAAGGATGAACTGTTTTATCAGTTTTATTTAAGTGACGGTCAGGGTGCTGATGCATTGTGTGACCAGATACGTTACTTTAGTCAGGCGTGTGGCTGTAAGTTTGTCTTCTTTGAACCTATCCAAGATGTTGTTTCTGGCTCATCTGAGGAAGGGAAGGAGCAGATGTTAGCTGATCTATCAGTACGTCTGTCTAAGTTATCCGCTGAGTTAAACGTAGGTATTGTTACTATTGCTCACACTAATGACAATGGTGACCCCAAGTACTGTAAGATGATTGGTCAACGTGCCTCTGTTATTATTGATCTCAGTCGTGACAAGGAAGCCTCTGACTTTGATGAGCGTAACACTACACACATATCTGTACAGAAGAATAGACCCTGCTCAGAAGAAGGCTTTGCTGGTATGATGCGGTTCAATACAGAAACGTTTACCCTTAGAGAGGTTATCTGATGCAGGAATCTTTGTGGAATGATCTACCAGTACATATTAAAGATGTTGAAGATAACAATTCTTATAAAGGTAGTGGTCAAACTAAGGTTTGTAAGATTTGTAATATAGAAAAACCTATAGAAAACTTTGACTCTCAGTATTTTAAAAAGGATGGTAGCAAAAGCCACAGAGGTGATTGTAGATCTTGTACACAGTTCAATCAAAGAATAGTAAGAAATTTGAGAGAAATACACGGCCCACCACCTGATCTATGTGAGTGTTGCGGTAAACCACCCAATGGTGTTACAGGTCTTGTAACTGACCACTGTCACACCACTTATAAGTTTAGAGGCTGGTTATGTACCAGTTGCAATCTAGCTAATGGGCATTTAGGAGATAAGCCCGAAACAATAATGAAATTATATAAATATATGACAAAGGAAAAGTAATGCCAGTTTTTGATATTGAAACTGATGGCTTGGATGCCACAAAAATACACGTACTGTCTTGGGAAGATGACTCTGGTAAGATTAAGAGTACTCACGACTATAATACTATGCGTACATTCTTTGAACAATCCGATACACTTATTGGTCACAACATTATCAGGTTTGATATACCTGTGGTTAATAAAGTATTAGGTATAAAGGTTAAAGCTAAGTTAGTTGATACCTTAGCCCTATCTTGGTACGTTAATCACACTAAGCCAAAGCACGGCCTAGAGACTTATGGAGAGTATTACAATGTAAAGAAACCAGAGGTTACGGACTGGGTAAACTTAACTCAGGAAGAGTATGCTCATAGGTGTAATGAGGATGTAAAGATTAACTCTCGTTTATGGCGTGACTTGGATATCAAGCTTTCAAAGCTGTACCCTAACGATCAAGACAAGTGGCAGTTTATAAAGTACCTATCATTCAAGATGGAATGCGCTGCGGAGCAAGAAGCCTTGAAGTGGAAGGTTGATATTGAGTCTGCAAAAGGTTACCTGTACGTGTGGGAAGCTAAGAAAGAGTTAAAGATAGTTGAGCTTGCGGAAGCTATGCCAAAGCAGATCTTGACTAAGGTACAGCAACGTCCAAAGGTTATGTACAAGAAAGATGGCGAACTGTCTTCTCACGGGGAAAAGTTTGAAGAACTGCGTAAACAGTACAAACAACCAGACAGTGTTCAGTCTTTTGTTGTTAAGACAGGTGAACGTCAGGGTAACCCTAACTCACCAGAGCAAGTAAAAGAATGGCTCTACTCTATTGGCTGGGTTCCTCGAACATTTAAGTTTGTACGAGGGCCAGACGGTGTTGAGCGTCAGGTTCCACAAGTACGTAAGGATGGAGAGCTTTGCCCCTCTGTAACTAAACTTATCTCTGAAGACCCTGCAGTCGCTATCCTAGATGGACTGTCTGTCCTTAGCCACCGTATCGCTGTGCTTAAAGGTATCATAGACTGTGAGTCTGATGGTTATGTACAGGCTACGATTGCGGGAATGACAAACACCTTACGGTTCAAACACGCAAAACCTTTAGTTAACCTTCCCTCAGTAGAGAAGCCCTACGGTAAAGAGATACGTGGACTACTTACTGCGCCAGAGGGTTACGTTCTATGTGGGGCTGATATGACTAGCCTAGAGGACACGACTAAACGTCACTATATGAAGCCTCTTGACCCTAACTATGTAGCTGAAATGTCTAGGGATGGCTTTGATCCTCACCTTGACCTAGCTAAACACGCCGGGATAATTAGCCAAGAGGATATTGACAAACATAACTCAGGTGAGAAGTCTCTTAAAGATCTACGTAAGAACTACAAGGTAGTAAACTATTCAGCTACCTATGGCGTAGGAGCCGCTAAACTGGCTCGTGAGACAGGTATGTCAAAGAAGGAAGCTCAGAAGCTACTAGATGCATTCTGGTCACGTAACTGGTCAGTACAGAAGGTGGCATCAACACTACGTAAGCGTGAACTGTTTGGTGGTATGTGGGTTCAGAATCCTGTATCAAAGTTCTGGCACAGCCTACGCAGCGAGAAGGACCGTTTCTCTACACTAAACCAAAGCACTGGAGTTTATTGCTTCGATGTTTGGGTTAAGAAGTGTCGTGACAAGGACGTTAAGACTGTAGGTCAGTTTCACGATGAAATCATAGCACTTGTAAAAGAAGGAAAGCAGATAGAAACAGCAATGAATATGAACTACTCTATAGAAGAAGTTAACAAACAACTACGGTTGAATGTTGATCTCGGTGTTGATGCACAGTTTGGAAAAACTTACGCAGACATACACTAATTTACTTGACACTACTTAGCTAATAAGCTATAACTAGGTTTCTTTTTTAACGCTCAGAAAGGGCATAAGTATGAATACGGAATTAGCAACTTTTGGTGATGATCTTGAAGCAATGATGGGGATCATCCCGGCTAGTACAGACCAATCGTCTACACCAAGTATAACTAGGGTTACTCAGATCCATAAAGCTATTATGGGTATGCAAGATGTGGGCGGTAAGCAAATAAAAGCAGAGATCCTACCTGTTGGAACATATCAAATCACACAGGGTGATGAGGTTGTGTACGCACAACAAATTACTATTCGCATTATGGCTGTTCGTATGCAATGGTCACGGTGGAATAACAACACAGAACAAATGGAAAAATCAATTATGGCACCCAGTTTAAAGGGTGACTTGAAGGATAACATTGGTAGTTACAATTTAGGGCGTCCTTCTGGGGGCTATGTAGAAGACTATGACAGCTTGTCTGATGCTATGAAAGAGCATATGAAGTCTGTCAAAAGGGTTAAGGTTCTTATGGGCCACCTGTCTGTAGATTCCCCTGTAGATGAAGAAGGTAACTCTGTAAGCACTACTATCCAAGATATTCCATTTATTATGGACGTTAAAAATCGAGACAGTTTAAAATCTATTGATTCAGTCTTAGCTAGAAAACGTCCTATAGAGGTTCTCACTCAGGAGATTAACTTAACAGGTGATATCCAGTCTATCCCTAATGGGCCTGACTATGGTGTTATAGTTGCCTCACCGGGACCAAAGGTTGACATTCAGCCTACTGATAAGGAGAACATTCAAAACTTCAGTGATTATATTGACTACGTAAATAATATGATCTTGGAAAAGTATAATGAGAACTGTGAAGATAACACTATTGAAGGAGAGGTGTTCTAATGAATCACCCTGCAGAGTTATCTGTCTACACGTTCTTGCAGAAAGCTATGGCGGGTGAGGTTGCAATGGCAGAAGGGGTGGCTGATAAAGTCGCCTCTGATGTCAAGGCAGCTATGCTAAAGCAGTTTGCCAGTGGCCCTCGTGATAAGTTTAGGTTACGTATGTCTAACATAGGTAAGCCTAAGTGTCAGCTATGGTTTGAGAAGAATGATCCAGAAGGTAAGGAGCCTTTTCCACCTCACTTCCTTATGAATATGATTCTTGGGGATATTGTTGAGGCCGTATTCAAAGGTCTGCTTACTGCCTCTGAGGTTAGCTTCAAAGATAATGATAAAGTTGTTCTAAAACTCCCTAACGGTCAAGAGATTAAGGGAGAGTATGATATGGAAATGGACGGAAGGATTGATGATGTAAAGTCTGCTTCTCAGTGGTCATACAACAACAAGTTTGAGTCTGTTGAGGAAATGCAAAAGAGTGATGGATTCGGGTACATATCTCAGTTAGTTGGTTACTCAGAAGGCGCTGGTAAGGACGTAGGTGGCTGGTGGGTTATCAATAAGAACAATGGCGAGTTCAAGTATGTTGATGCATCCGGGCTAGATAAACAAAAAGTTCTTAAGGGTATTCAAGATGTCGTAGATTACATTGACAATGACGAACCCTTTGAGCGTTGCTTTCAACCTGTTCCAGAGACATATCGAAAAGTACCTAGTGGTAACATTGTGTTAAACGATGGGTGTAAATTCTGCCAGTTTAAACATAAGTGCTTTACCGATCTAAAAGTTCTACCCTCAAAAGTATACAAGGGTAAACTAACGCCACCCCTAGTTAATTATGTTGAAGTAAATGGCTAAGAGAAGACATAACACTAGGTTATATCGCAGTGGTCTTGAAGTTGAGGCCGCTGCTTTTTTATCAGAGCATCAAAAAGAAGTTCGATACGAGAAGCTAAAGATAGAATGGGAAGATCTAAAATACCGCACATATACACCAGACTTTGAGTTGGACAATGGTATTATTATAGAAACCAAAGGTATCTTTAGCGCAGCTGATAGAAGAAAGCATCTTGAAATACAAAGACAACATCCTAAGTTAGATATAAGGTTTGTCTTTAGTAATGCTAACTCTAGACTATACAAAGGTGCAAAGTCTCGTTATTCAGATTGGTGTAACAAGTATGGTTTCAAATGGTCACATAGACTAATACCAAAGGATTGGTTGACAGAGCGTGGAAAACCTTGTAAAGAAGTTAGAATAACTGTAAAAAGAAGGAAAGCCTAATGGCTCGTTATGAAGTTAAAGAAGATGAAGCGGCATTGGTTGTTAAGCCTGTTATAGAAGAAGATGGAAGTTGGTCAGGAGATATTGCTACTGGTATATATGTTTCTCCACATCTTGATGAGGATACACAGGCTCACTTAGTACACGTTATAACTCTTATGTCAGCTTTTCTAGACTGGGTTGAGCAATACCCAGATATCTTAGATGAGATTGAAGATCATCGTAATATGTTAATGGAAGATTATATGGAAGAGAAGAAGAAACCAGAGGTAACTAGAGAAGGTAATGTTCTTCGCCTTACTAGATGGACAAAGACAGAGGGAAGTGCATAATGACAGATTTTGCTATAGAGGAACTCTTTGAAGGTATGGAAGAAGAGTTTACTAAGAAAGAGCCACCAGTAACGGGTCACAACCCAGTAAGTAAACCTGTTCATTACAATCAGGCAGGTATAGAGTGTATCGAAGCTATACGTGCTATGACTTGTAAGATGGATGGTACTAGTGCTTATATGGCTGGTAATGTGTTGAAATACGTTTGGCGTCACGAGTATAAGAATGGGCTAGAAGATTTAGAGAAGGCTCAGGTATACCTTGGTTGGTTAATTGAAAACTATAAAGGAAAACATAAATGAGAAAGTTTAGTATAACTTTTCTTCTTAAGCTTGATGAAGATAATCACATCCTATCCTCTGTACAGGAAGCTCACGAGGAAGATGTTTATGATTACATCAAAGACTTGTTCTATGACTCAGAAGCAATTAAATTAGAAAACTTAAACATAAAGGAACGGCAATGATTAACGAGACAGATCTAGAGGCATTCGGATATTTTGATATGTTTCAGAACAGCCCTGACTACAATAAAGACCCTGTTAGATTTTACAGTCAGTTTGTTGAGGATAAGGTTTTCACTAAAGGTAGGGAGCGTTTATTAGAAAACACTTTAGGTCTATGTGGTGAAGCAGGTGAAGTGGCTGAAAAGATCAAGAAGGTATTTAGAGATAAAGGTAAATTTAGTGATGAAGATATCTTGAAAGAGTTAGGTGATGTACTATTTTATGTAACGGCCTTATCAAATATCTTTGGTGGTAATCTACAAAAGACTATGGAAATGAATATGGAAAAGCTTGACGATAGAGAGCAGCGTGGTGTTTTAAAGGGATCAGGAGACAATCGATGAATAACTATCTACCAACAGACTACCAGAGCTTCATTGCTCTGTCACGATACGCCAAGTACTATGACGGTCAAGGGCGTGAGACTTGGGGTGACACAGTTCAGCGATATGTTGATAACGTAGTACACCCTAAGACGGGTAAAGATAGCTATGTTAAGCGTATTAGTGAAGCTATTATGAACCTAGAAGTTATGCCATCTATGCGAGCTATTATGACTGCAGGGCCAGCACTTGACAGAGACAACACTGCCGGGTATAACTGTAGTTACTTACCCGTAGATGACCCTAAGTCCTTCGATGAGGCTATGTACATTCTCTTGTGTGGTACTGGTGTCGGGTTCTCCGTCGAGAGGCAGTATATCAGTAAACTCCCAGAAGTTCCTGAGTTGTTCGATAGCGATACTGTTGTCGTTGTCAAGGACAGTAAAGAGGGTTGGGCTAAGGCGTTCCGTCAAGTTCTTGCACTCCTCTGGGCTGGTGAGATCCCTAAGTGGGATGTTTCTCGTGTACGTCCTGCAGGTGCTAGGCTTAAGACGTTTGGTGGTAGAGCTAGTGGCCCAGCGCCTCTAGTAGAACT
>Ga0222717_10002415_pt1 | contig 14494 bp, 12 predicted proteins | sample C33_18DmetaG_FD_165053 | JGI IMG/M metagenome (GOLD analysis project Ga0222717, IMG submission 165053) | Estuarine water microbial communities from San Francisco Bay, California, United States - C33_18D | ecosystem: Environmental > Aquatic > Marine > Unclassified | place: USA: California...
TGCAGATGTGCATGGGAGTGGCCTTCAATGCACTGAAAGATGGCGTTGTGTTCACTGTCGGTGGGGAGCAGGCGCACGCCGTTGCGCTTGGCAGCTTCGATTACGAAGGCGCCACCGAGCACGAGGAGCTCTTTGTTGGCCAATGCGATGTCTTTGCCGGCTTCGATCGCGGCGAGGGTGGGTTTGAGGCCACAGGCGCCGACCACGGCGACGAGCACGATATCGGCCTCGGGCAAAGTGGAGACTTCGAGCAGGCCTGCATCGCCGCAGTGCAATTGGGTACTGCTGGGGAAGTTGCCGCCTGCTTTGGCTGCCGTGTAGGCGCTTTCGCTGGAGAGGGTGGCGTGGGGCACGTGGAACTCTGCACAGATTGCGGCGAGCTCATTGTGGCTCGAGTGAGCCGCGACGCCGACTAGCTCGAGGCGATCAGAGTGGGCCCGCAAAACACGTAGTGTGCTAGTACCGATGGAGCCCGTCGCACCCAAGAGCACGACTTTCTTTTTAGCAGACTCTGCCATTTAGAAGATGAAGTATTTGAACATCAAATAGCCGAGCGGTGCGGTGAGTAGGAGGCTGTCGGTAAGATCGAAGATGCCGCCGATCCCAGGGATGATATTACCCGAGTCTTTGACGTCGGCTTGTCGTTTGAAAGCGGACTCAACGAGATCGGAAGCGATCGAGGCAATGCCGATCGGGATCGCCATGAGTGCCGAGCGCCACCAAGTGAAGCCTTCGGGTGCATAAACATTAAAGACACCAAGAATAAAGAGGCCGATGAGCATGGCAAAAACAATCCCGCCTGCGCCCCCTTCGACTGTTTTTTTAGGGCTAATCACGGAGAGTGGGGTCTTACCCATTTGCATCCCAACGAGTAGACCGCCGACATCAGTACATTTGGCGACGGCGACGATCCAAACAGTGAGGAAGATACTGGTGGCATCGCTGTAGCCGTTCAACTCCGCAAGTTTAACGACTTTGACGAAAAAATGCAGCATGAAGGGCACATAGAGTAGCCCGAAGAGTGTCGGCATGAAGCTGCGTAAGCGGCCTGCTTGTAGATCTTTGATGATGATCGTCAGTGCTAGGGCCAAAAAGCAGAAGATAAAGATGTCGGTACCCGCATCAAGACCGTCCATGTAGTAAGCGCAGAAGATCAGAATTGGAGCGCAAAGAACACCCAGCGATTTGTAGGGCTTGAGTCCCATCTTGTCGAACAATTGGTAGAGTTCCAGCTGTGTAAAAAAAGCAAGTGCTGCGATGAGCCAGACGCCTGCATCGATGCCGAATATAAGGAGAGAGACAGTGACGATCAACCAGAGGATCGTGAAGCTGAAGATACGTTGCTTCATAGAAATAAAAGAGTTAAGGTGAGGGTAATAGGTTCGGTGAAGAGTTACGATTGGCAGCCTTGTAATTGCTCGGCAGTTTGCCCATAGCGGCGTTCGCGTGCCGCATAATCCGTCAGGGCTAGTTTAAATTGTTTTTCGTCAAAATCGGGCCAGAGCACGGGAGTGAAATAGATCTCAGCGTAGGCAGCTTGTAGCAGCAGAAAGTTACTTAGACGCGCTTCGCCAGAGGTGCGTATTACAAGGTCTGGATCGGGCAGGTCTTTGGTGTAAAGGTGCTGAGCGAACTGCTCGTAGTCGAGCTCGTCTGGGTTGATTTTACCTGCTTGGGCTGCTTGGGCGATGGCCCGTGCGGCGTCGACCACTTCAGTTCTGGCGCCATAGTTGAGCGCGAGTGCGAGGGTGTAATCAGTAAATTCAGCGGTGGCCGCTTCGACGTGACTCAAGCGCTCGCGGATATGCTCTGGGAGCTCTTGGTAGCGACCGACGACGCGCAGGCGAATTTTACGTTTAACGAGTTCAGTGAGTTGGTCTTTAAGAAAACGATCCAACAGCTGCATGAGTGCATCCACTTCATCTTTTGGCCGATTCCAATTTTCCACGCTAAATGCATAGAGAGTAATGATTTTAACGCCGTTTTCCTGAGCAGCTTTGAGTGCGCGCTTGACGGCGTCAGCCCCACGACGATGCCCCTCAATACGGGGCAGGCCGCGTTCATTCGCCCAACGCCCATTGCCGTCCATAATGATGGCAACGTGCTTTGGAGTATTATGTATTGCAGATGAAGATGATTTCACGGTGCTGAATCAGAGAAGGCGTAAAGAATAGTTCGTTATAGTGTGTGTACTAAACTCAGTATGAAACTTGATAAAAAGACCTCTTCGCTCAGGTGCAAGGGTAGAGCACCTCGACTTGCAGCTAGCTTTGGCTTTTATTGAGGAAATAACAAGTGCCAGATCTTCGGACTGCTGAATGGCTGATTTGGGTCGCTGTGTGGCTGAATGTGCGCTTACCCAATACGCATTTAGCGGTTAGATCTGGTAGTCAGATCCAGCGTTAGATTCGTGCAGTCCGCACTCGCGCTTGAGACCGCCAAAACGCGTTTCTTCGGCATTCATGCCTTGACCGAGCTTGCTGGTGCTGTGCCAGTCGCCGACAGAAACATAGCCCTTTTCCCATAGTGGGTGATATGGTAAGTTGTTCTCAGTGAGATAATTGTAGATCTCTCTATCGTTCCAATCGATGATTGGGTAAACCTTCATTATCTGGTTTTGCTGCTCTATCACGGTACGCTTTTTACGCGAGGAAGATTGGTGCCTACGCAGGCCAGAGAGCCACGCGGTTGCACCGAGTTCTTGGACGGCGCGGTTCATGGGTTCCACCTTATTGCTGAGATTGTATTGAGTGAGGCCATCGATGCCTTGTTCCCAGAGCTTGCCGTGGACCGCTTCTTGGTGAGCTGCAGATTGCTTGGGTAGGTAGGTCTTTAGGTTTAAATCAAGCCGCTCTGTGAGTGCTTCAGCGAAGTGGTATGTTTCAGTAAATAAGTAACCCGTGTCGATGAAGACGACTGGAATTTTTGGAATTTGTGTGGTGACTAAGTGCAGCATCACAGCGCTTTGGATGCCAAAGCTAGTGCTCAAAACTAGCTTTTCGCCATATTCCTCGTACGCCCAACGCACACGATCCACAGCAGACGCATTTTCCAAGTCCGGCTGTGTGGTGCTTTGAGTTTCAACTGCTTGTACCTCTTCCATTACCCCTTATCTTTATTTCTTGACTCAGAAAGTCAAGATTAGGAATAGTCTATTTTAAAAACAGTTAAATCATTGATTATTAGAGCTTTATGGGATATATACTTAAGCTCGATGAATCCCCTGGAGATGCCTTGCGGGCTTCTAATTCGAAAATACGCGAATTTGTGGCACACGGTTACGAGAGGCCGAGGCGGCCATCAGTGTTGGGGCGCTTAGGACTGCGCTAAGCGGTATTTTGATTACTTCAATGTCAGATGAAGCACTCTCCACTGCGGTTTTATCAATCAGCGGGCGACACTCGCAGCGGTGCTGTGGTAATGCCATCGACAGTGCGGCAGGAGTGAATTGCAAATTCATCCGCAAATGCGGGATGGCAGATTGGATAGGCTGCCTCGACTGTCGCCTTGAGCGCATCAAATGTATCTGCTTTGATCAGTGCGCCACTGGCTCCCTTGTCGCCACCACCGAGCATCCGTTCGCCGAGCACGCCGGGCACGCTGCGGGCGATGTCGCACATCGTCTCTAATTCGGGGCCACTGATTCTATAGTCATCACGGAGGCCAATGCCATCAGCTCGGAAGTTTTTACCAACTTGTTCAATGTCGCCACTGCGCCACGCTGCGAGGGTTTCTGCGAAGCGTGTTTGGGCTTCATATAGATACTTTAGACGGCCAACACTGGCTGGAGCTAGCGCTTTAATATAAGCAGCAGCTGCAGCAAACTTCTCGGCGGTGTTGACTTCTGCGAGTGATGCGTAGCCAAATTTTTCAGTGAGCAGTGCCTTCATCTGATCACACTCATCGCGGCGAATTTTGTAAGTCGATTTCTCTAAGCCCGGCCGTTTAGTGCCTGTATCCAAACTGACAATACGAAAGTCGTCTGTATCACCTCCGAACGGGATGTGATCGATTGTGCCTTTGTTGGGGTTGAAGTAGGTGCCCATGCCCGCTTTTGCGAAGTAGATCATGATCTGATCGAGTTTACCGCACGGTGAGCCAATGTAATCCGTCTCAACCATCTGCGCGAGATCCACGATGCGCATGCCATCTTCGACTTCGATTTGGTTGACTACAAAAAAGGTCAGGATCAAATTTAGTGCAAGTGATGCTGAGCGAGACATACCACCCCCGGGGATGTTACCGTACAATACCGCATCAAACCCTGTGGTGAGTACGTAACCTTCGCGGCGTAAGATGGACTCGACCCCATGTGGGAAACGCCCCCAGCTATTTTTCAATGCTTCGGGTTGTGCAGATTCACCAAGGGCAAAATCGACCACACCATCTGCAGGAAAGTTTTCACTCAAGATACGCACCCGTCCACTAGCGTTTGGTTTAAATGCTAACCAGATAAAGCGATCTGTGCCGACACCGAAGAGCTCCATACCATTGTAGTCGCCGTGTTCAACACCGAAGCAGAAACGTGATGAGCTGCGGCGCACTTGACCGCCTTCAATATCGAGGCCAAATTTTTTCGCTGAACGCGCGAGTTGGTTGTGAATAGCTTGTTCCATTGTATGTTGTTCGATTAGTCTTGGTAGCCTTTGGGGTGTGCTTGGTGCCACGCCCATGCGCTGGCAATGATCGATTTTAAATCCGGAAATTTTGGCTCCCATTTGAGCTCACGAGTGATCTTGCCACTGGCTGCGATTAGTGTCGCGGGGTCGCCTGCACGGCGCGGCTTTACGTCTGCAGGGATTGCGTGACCAGTGACCTCGCGTGCAGTTTCGATGACTTGCTTCACCGAGTAGCCTTGGCCATTGCCGAGGTTGTAGATTTTATCTTCGTTCTCGATCGCGCCGAGTGCGAGGATGTGTGCCTGCGCGAGATCGATCACGTGGATGTAGTCACGCACGCAAGTGCCGTCTGGAGTGTCATAGTCGTCCCCAAACATGAAGATTTGTTCGCGTTGGCCGAGTGCGACTTGAAGTACCAAGGGAATGAGGTGTAGCTCGGGAGTATGATCCTCGCCACGTTCAGGGCTTGCGCCTGCGGCGTTGAAGTAGCGCAGTGCTGCGTAGTTAAAGAATGGGTATACGCGCGACATCCAATGCAAATAGCGTTCGATGATATACTTCGACTCACCGTATGGGCTGCCAGGAATAATGCGCTCATCTTCAGCGATTGGCATACGTTCGGGGTCGTCGAACAGATTGGCAGTGGAAGAGAGGATGAAACGTGGCACCTCGAATTCGACGACACATTTGAGTAGGTTCAGTGCGTTGGAGACATTGTCACCCAAATAGAGAAAGGGGTCTTCCATTGATTCGCCGACTAAGGATTTAGCGGCGAAGTGCATGATTGCCTCTGGCTTGAAACGTCCCATCGCTTCGCGGATAGAATCGATATTCGCCAAGTCGCCAACGACTAGCTCTGCGTCCGGATGCACTGCGGTGCGATGGCCGAGCGATAGATTATCAAATACCATCACATCATGCCCTGTTAGGACGAGTTGTTCCACTGCGACACTGCCGATATAACCGGCGCCTCCTGTTACAAATACTTTCATACTATTTAATCTATTTTTTGGTGTAATGAATTTCTGAGAGTGCCGCTAGTTGAGTGGCGGCCTGTTCTGCAGTTAAATCACGTTGTGCATTGGCGAGCATCTCATAGCCCACCATGAATTTCTTAACGGTAGCAGAGCGCAATAGTGGTGGATAAAAGTGCGCATGCAACTGCCAATGATCGATTGCATCTGTTTGAAATGGAGCACCGTGCCAGCCCATTGAGTAGGGAAAAGATGTTTCGAATAAATTGTCGTAGCGCGTGAGCAAACGTTTGAGGATGTCGGCTAAGTGGTCGCGCTGAGAATCCGTTAAATCGCTCAAGCGCTTGATCGGGGTACGCGGTAGTAAGAGTGTCTCAAAGGGCCAAGTCGCCCAGTAGGGAACGACGACTACCCAATCGTCATTGATTGCGACAATGCGTTGGTTTTTCTCTATTTCGGATTGCGCATAGTCTAGTAGTAAGTTGCTCCCATGCCTTTTCAAATAAGCGGCTTGGTGGATGTCTTCCTTGGTCGCTTCATTCGGCAGAAAGTCGCTGGCCCAGATTTGTCCGTGTGGGTGCGGGTTTGAGCAGCCCATTGCCGCACCTTTGTTTTCAAAGATTTGTACCCAGCGATATGTATTGCCGAGTTCTGTGGTTTGATCTGACCAGAGATCGACCACCTCTCGAATCGCGGGCAATTCCATCTCCGGTAGGCTTAAGTCGTGGCGCGGGGAGAAGCAGATCACGCGACATTCACCGTGCGCGGCTTCCCGCTGAAACAGCTCGTCTGAATGGTTGTGGTTGGACGCGGTGTCTGTGGCGGTCAATAACGCGGCAAAGTCATTTTTAAAGACATAAGGTCCGGTATAGACTGGGTTTTTTTCACCACCAATACGCTCGTTGCCTGGACAGAGGTAGCATGTTTCGTCGTAGGCAGGTTTGACCTCCTTAGAAACCGTCTCCTTCGCGCCTTGCCAAGGGCGAAGTGCGCGGTGTGGCGATACCAAGAGCCATTCACCACTGAGTGGATTATGGCGGCGGTGCGGATGATGCTCGGTCGGGTTCATTGCTAGCATGGCATACAGTTTTGTATGTATGGAGCGTTTAATATTAATGATTAGGGTCTATGAAGACCGATCTAAGGTTCCTTTAGACTAGACAATAGCAGATAATTAGGGCTCTTTTTAAGACACAATTGGCTCATTTTTTTAAGTAATTAGGTCAAATTGATTATGAAACGTATTGCGATACTAGCCGAAACCTCGCTCGCATCAGGGCGACAGATTGTGACGGGAATCTCCCGTTTTCTCGATGAGCGCACTGATTGGTCGGTTTTTCAGCATTCTGGTCCTTTAGGTGCGATGGATCCGAACGCGATCAGTCAATGGCAGGGCGATGGTATTATAGCGCGTATTGCGAATCCTGACTTGCTCGCGCTGATTCAAGCAAAAGGACTACCGACGGTAGATGTACTAGGCAATGTGAGTCCACAAGCGTTCCCCTTAGTTAAATGTAACGATCAATTGATCGGAGCTTCAGTTGCGAAGCATTTTATCACGAATACTCACCGGCACTTTGCATTCGTTGGTTTGGGGAATGAGCGCTGGTCGGTCGAGCGTGAGAAAGGGTTCAAGGATGCGCTTATGACGCATGAGGGGTCGGTGCAGACCTTACACATTGATCAACAGCGATCGCACGATCAGTCTCTGGGTGATAGTTTGCATAGGGTTAAAGCGTGGCTTTCAAAGTTGCCGGCTCCCAGTGGGCTAATGGTCGCCAGCGATCAACTCGCTCCGATTGTGTTTGAAGCGTGTCATCAACTCGGTCTAGCGATCCCGGAGCATGTAAGTGTGGTGGGCGTTGATAACGACCGACCATTTTGCAATCTCTGCCGTCCACGGCTCAGTAGTGTCGAGCCCAATCATGAATTGGTCGGCTACCGCGCCGCACAAACTTTAGAACGGTTGATGCATGGCGAAACGCTTGAGCACGCAGTGATTGAAGTCAGCCCATACACTTTGCATCAACGACTTTCTAGTGACTTGGTTGCGATTGATGACCCCGCGCTGTTAAAAGCGCTCAATTACATTCGAGAGCACGCGAGCACGGGAGTTAACTTAAATACGATTGCTCAAGCAGCGGGACTTTCGCGAAGCGTGCTGCAGCGTCGCTTTCGTCACAGGCTTAACCGCACGGTAGGAGATGTGGTGCTCAACGAAAAACTTCGCGTTGCGCGGGAGATGTTAACTGAGACAGAGCTCTCGATTACACTCGTTGCGGAACGCAGCGGATTTAATTGCCAGGAATACATGAACCACATCTTCAAGAAACACCTGCAAACGACTCCACGTAAATACCGTCTGCGGTAATATTGTATTTTGGTTTTATCTTGTTTCAGATGAGCAGCGTTGCCTCGATTCCTACTAGCTGTCGGTTTAATTAAAAGTATTAGTGTGAAATTAAGGACGGCGTTAGCTTGTTTACCGTGAATGTTTTACAGCATAGCCACGGTGCTTAGCGATCAAGGGTGGTGGGCCGATTATTCTTTTTTCTGAAATTTATTTTTGCCAGCTGTGTATTCGTTCCATGTACGAAGACAATGGATATACGTAGAATGTTGGGACTAAACAGTTAAATGTGGTGATGTAATATATGATAATTCATAATAGACAGATCTATAGTAGCTTCAACACAGATCGCAAGCACAGGTGTTCAAGTAAAAGTGGATCTAATTAGCAGGTTAGATTCTAACAGAACTCTTTGTAATGATTCACATTTTCGAGCTTCCGTCTTATTCTGGTTCGCAGTAATAACTTTCAGTATGTCAAAATCTTTTCCGTCTAACCGCCGTCAATTTGTTAAACAGCTCGGGCTTACTGGTATCGCAGCTACTTTAGGAAGCAATGCTGCGGCAAGCGAACATCGGCGTGAACCAAAGCCAAGGTTGGCGAAGAATATGATTTTTTTGGTAGTCGATGGTATGTGCACCGGCACCTTTGGCTTCGCACATCATTGGAGTCTTCGAAATTGCAATGCACCCTTGCAATGGATGCAGCTCTTTGAGCAGCCAGACCTTGCGCGTGCGCTACAAGATACCGCTTCAGCCAGCTCACCTGTGACTGATTCTGCTGCTGCCGCAAGTGCGTGGGGCTGTGGTCAGCGCGTAATGAATGGTGCGATTAATGTGGATGCTGAGGGGAATTCGTTAACGCCATTACTGACGCATGCAAAAGCGGCTGGTAAGGCAACTGGCCTTGTCACAACATGTCGTGTAACACATGCGACGTCAGCGGGGTTTGCGGCCAATGTCGAACAACGCGCAATGGAAAATGAAATCGCGCAGCAATATTTGCAGCGTGATGTTGATGTGCTGCTGGGCGGCGGTTTGGATTATTTTCAAGGAGAGTCGTTGGTAAGTATCGAAGATTTCAAGGCAAAGGGCTATCAGTGCGTGCGGAATCAGGCCGAGCTCATTGCACATGCGACCCACCCGCAGTTGTTGGGACTCTTTGCTAATTCGCACATGCCTTATGTGATAGACCGTACCAATGATGCCAGTCTGGCAGAGGTGCCGAGCTTGCCGGATATGTTTCGTGCGGCGTTGCAGAGCCTCAGTCAGGCACAGGATGGATTTGTCTTACAAGTCGAGGCGGGGCGCGTCGATCATGCAGGTCATGTCAATGATCCTGCGGCAATATTACATGAACTATTAGAGTTTGATGAGTGTATCCCGCTCGCGCTGGAATACATAAAAAATGATCCTGATACACTGTTGATCATTACCACCGATCACGGCACCGGCGGCTGTCAGCTAGATGGAGCAGGTGCGGCGTATGAAGACAGTGGCCCAGCCTTGGAGCGGATTAATACGATGACAGCCAGTTTTGAGTCCATGGCGCGTGCTTTCAGCGCGACTGGTCGATTTGATCCGGATCTTTTTGAGCAGGGTACTGGTATGATTGCAACCAAAGCTCAAGCAGATGCGATTCAAACCACCATCGATGACCCAGAGACAGTGTATCTCTCTAGCGCGATGGCGAACATTGTTGGAGACTCGCTGGTGGCCAAGACGGCAGTTGGGTGGAGTTCGAATAATCATACATCCGAATGTGTGGATGTATTTGCCTGTGGCCCGGGATCTGAGCGCTTACCGTCTTTTATCAAGAATTACGAATTGTTCGGCATTATGACTCAGGCACTTGGCTTGAGCACATGAGTGTCGCGGGTTGCAGTGACCCGATGCGATCAAGTGATTGTGGCTTGGATTTGTTCCAATGTTTGAATGCCACTTGAGGTTTCAAAGTAGAGTGCGTTTTACGGGGCTTCAAAATCGCGCAGCAGATCGTTATCGATGAGCATGAGCGCAGTCGACCACGCGTCGGCCAGTGCAGAACAGTTGCAGGGCCACGGTCGTATGATGCGATTGTTGGAGGCTTATATGTATGACAATGATGCGTCTGAATGGGAGCAGTGTCATACTCATGTATTGGCCTATGTGCAGTAGTTTCGGACGCTTTCAGCAGCTGAGTTGGAGCAGCAGCCTCAGGCGGTGCTCAACGCCCACAATGCACTGTCTTATCTAAAGCACTTCTCGATGATTGCCGCTAATTATACGCCAGAAACCGAGTTAAAGAACATCGCCGTTCGGCAAGGATGGGTAAAGTCTGAGTAACACGGAATGTGCTCGCTTTGAGGAGAGCGGCATTGAATTCGAGGATTTTTTGCTAGGCGCAGCCCAATCTTTCCGATACACCTCCCGCTCAATCTATGTCGCACGCAGACGTGCGATTGCGTGCTTCGGGAGCAATCCGACTTTTTGAGCAGGCATCTATTATCCAAGCTGAGGTTAAATACACCCAGCTAGCAAAGAGTCGCATGATCGGAGAATCGCCTCATTTAAGGCGAGCAGAGCGTCTCAGTACTCAAAGCACATCGTTATGTTATTTTCTGAAATGGGACTACTTCCCGAACTCGTAGCAGCTGTTGAGGCGAAGGGCTATACCAAGCCGTCGCCGATTCAAGCACGCTCCATTCCTGCGGTCCTCGAGGGCCGCGATGTCCTCGGCGGTGCTCAAACCGGTACGGGTAAGACTGCTGCCTTCAGCCTGCCATTGTTGCAGATTCTATCGAAGTCCGAATTTAAAGGGCAAAACAAGCGCCCCCGTGCCTTGGTTCTGGCACCGACCCGCGAGCTCGCAGCTCAGGTGCATCAAAGCATCCTTGATTACGGCAAAGGCATGCACATGCGCTCGGCGGTGATCTTTGGTGGTGTTGGTTTTCAGCCGCAAATTAATCTCTTACGCCGCGGTCTTGATATCATCGTCGCGACACCGGGACGCCTGTTGGATCTTTGCCAGCGTGGCGATGCACAGCTCTCTGGGGTTGAGATTTTGGTACTCGATGAGGCCGACCGTATGTTGGATATGGGCTTCATTCACGACATTAAGAAGATCCTGCAGCTGATCCCCGAGAAGCGACAGAATTTGTTCTTTTCTGCCACTTATTCAAAGGACGTGAAAAAGCTCGCGGATTCGATGTTGCACAACCCTGTCGAAGTTGAAGTGGCGGCGCGTAATGCCACAGCCGATCGCGTTGACCAAGAGGCCTATGTCGTCGGCCAGAAAGCTAAACCAAGGTTTCTAATCGATTTAATTAAAGGCGACAACTGGTCGCAGGTACTCGTCTTTACGCGCACCAAACACGGTGCCAACCGTTTAGCGACGCAGCTTGATAAATCGGGCATTGGTGCGATGGCGATTCATGGTAATAAGAGTCAATCCGCTCGTGAGCGTGCACTGGCATCTTTTAAGGCCAATAAGATTCGCGTACTGGTTGCCACCGATATCGCGGCCCGCGGTTTGGATATTGCCGATCTCCCACATGTGGTGAATTACGAGCTACCAAATATTCCTGAGGACTATGTGCACCGTATCGGTCGTACTGGACGAGCCGGTAAAGCAGGCAACGCGGTATCACTCGTCAGCGATGTTGAGGAAGGCTATCTATGGGATATCGAGAAGACGATGAAGAAGCACATCCCGCTCTTCAAAATCGACGATCGTGGCGAAAAAATTGCGCTGCCCCGGCCGGCAACACGTTCAAAACTTTCGCGTCCTGCGCCCGGGCAACAATCGCGTGGCGGTCGCAGTCGTCAAGGCGGCGGCGGTAAAGGTCGTCCGCAGGGTGGCGGTCGCGGCAAGCCGCAGGGCAAGCGTAGTGGCGGCGGTCGACCACAAGGCGGGAGTCGCTCTGGTGGCGGCGGTTCTAGATCAGCTTCATCGCAAGGCGGTGGGTCCAGCACAGGCCCACGGAAGCGTAATCGCTAGAGAATCTTTGATAAACGTCCGCCTAGAAAAGGCGGGCGTTTTTTATGGATTAGTGTGGACGTCGTGAGTTATATTCACGGATCGAAAATGTTTTATTAAGGTAGCTTCAAAGGAGGTGCATTATTAGTCCTCACAGCGGGTAGACAGTGCATATTTAGCCTGCTCAGGCTTACATGTTTTTTAGTTTAGTTGTGAGATCAGAACTCATTTTATTCAAACCCTCGGCGTTATTGAGATATGTGAGTGCTCTATGGTGTTTCATGTCGGATGGAATGTCGCTTACAGATTGTGCAACAGGAATCACTATCTTTCCCAAAGTATGCGCAATGCCTGTTTCATACATAACATTAGGATTTTTGGTGGAGAAGTCTACTATTACAATTTTAGACCTGTAGATTAGGTTGAAGATGTCTTGTATTATTGTGTGCTCATCCCAGATGTTATCTGCTCTTAAACAGTCTTTTCCTGCTTCAATACACGCTTCTTTTATTGCTTTTTGTACAGGGTCGAAGTCCGAGTCATATGGCATCATCAGTGCCACTAAATTTGGATGTATTTCAGTTTGCGGTATGGAGAATACATTAGGTGCAAATGTTATTTTCTTTTCCGATGGTTTTGCTGAAATGTAAGTTGATTCAATGCTCGTAAAGGTCGAATCAATATAGTCTTGGATTTCTTGTAGGCTTTCTGGCCGAGATTCGGAAATGCGTCTAAGAACTGCTAAAACACAGCTTCCATAGTCTTCGTCGCCAAAACTTAAACTGCGAAAAAGTCTGCTATGCCCAGATATAAGGTCCGAGCCCCCAGTGATGAGGCCGATTTCTTCCCAATTTGCATGGGTGAAATTTTCTTCGATGATAGGCCTGAGCCTAATGATTTCTTTACCGATGGAGTTGTTCATTTTCTTTCACCTATTGCCGTGATCGTATTTATTGCATGCGCTTATTCTATGTCAAACGGTTTTATGAGTAGATAGATCAAACTTTTCTTCATCCCTTTCTTGGTGATCTGACCAGTGGGTCCTGCGCTTTTGATTCGCCAAATGGGCAGTCGCTATTTAAGGCAGTAAGGGATGAGTTCTATTGATGATTTATTACAAACTGTCGCAGCGCTGCGTGAGCCAGAGACAGGATGCCCTTGGGATATTGAGCAGGATCACCAATCGCTGGCGGAGTGTCTGGTCGATGAGTGCTGTGAGTTGTTACAGACGATCGATCGGCTCGACATGAATCATATGGAAGAGGAGCTGGGCGATGTGCTATTGCAAGTGGTGATGCATGCGCAGATTGCCAAGGAGTCAGCACATTTTGATTTTGAGGCGGTTTGCCGCGTGGTGAATGAGAAACTGGTGACGCGCCATCCGCATGTGTTTGGTGATAATGCGAATTTGGGTGACTCGGAGGCTGTCCTTAAGCAGTGGGATGCGATCAAGGCCGCCGAGAAAAAGCGTGGTCCGCAACAGGTCGGACGTTTTAAGGACCTGCCGAAGCAGCTGCCCGCGTTGATGTTTGCGCAGGATGTGTACAAGCAGATACAGAAACAGCAGATGGATGCGTCGGAGGTGCTGGATGAGGGTGGTATTGCGATGACTGCCACAGCGCTGGCAGCAGATGAGGCTGCCCTCGGGAAGCAATTGTTCGAGATTGCGGCTGCTTGTAGAATTAAGAAAATTGATCCAGAGTCGGCGCTGCGTCGTTATACCCAAAATGTGATGGATCAGTTGGAAAAAGCGCATTAGGCGTTTCTTCGAATGGCTGATTAGTAAGGAATCATGGGGAATGCATTTCATTTTACGGAGGGACGACCTCGGTGTTGTCCGTGCAATGGCTTGAACTTACGCGGACGACACGGAGGTCGTCCCTCCCGACTACTGTTGAATGTTTAGCATCTTGATCAACGATGAGCCGGTGCCAGTCGAAGTGAAACGGCGCAAGCGCACACGGCACTTGCGGCTGAGCTTGAATCATCATAACGTGGCGGTGGTTTCGGTACCGTGGCAGTGCTCGGATCGAGAGGCGCTTAAGTTTGTTGAAAAACAGCGTGCGTGGTTGGAGCAGCAGTTAGCGCGGACGCCGCAGACACGCACTTTATGTCAGTGGCTGACAGAGCATCCTCAGCTTTCGGGGAGTGGCGATCGATTTGTCGTGCGAATTGAGTCTGCAGAGCGTTTGCGGGCAGACTATATTTTTGATGCCGGGGGAGCGGAGATTGTGTTGCGACTGCCTAAGACGAGTCACGATACTGATTTGGCATTATTACAGTTGGTGAAGCGTTTCGCCAAAGATGCGTTGGGTTGCCGTGTCGCTTATCATGCCAAGCGGCTGGACTTAAAAGTTTCGAAGTTGAGCGTACGCGACCAAGTCAGTCGCTGGGGTTCGTGCTCAACCAGCGGCGGAATTTCCCTCAATTGGCGCTTAGTACTCGTTGCGCCCGAGTTGCAGGACTATGTGATTCTGCATGAGTTGGCGCATTTGACCGAGATGAATCACTCGCTTCGCTTCTGGTCACTACTGGATCACTACGATCCAAATCGAGCGGTACATGAGGCGCAATTGGATGCGCAGACTGCCGAG
>Ga0222717_10002418_pt1 | contig 14484 bp, 13 predicted proteins | sample C33_18DmetaG_FD_165053 | JGI IMG/M metagenome (GOLD analysis project Ga0222717, IMG submission 165053) | Estuarine water microbial communities from San Francisco Bay, California, United States - C33_18D | ecosystem: Environmental > Aquatic > Marine > Unclassified | place: USA: California...
AAATACACACGCAAGAAGCGTAACCCAGACATGATAAAACCCCTCACTGCCCGAAGGTATCTAGCAGGACAAGCTCTTGCTGGAATGCTTTCGAATAGTAGAGGGGCTTTAAATATGTCTGAGGTAAGGCGTTCAGCATATGAGTGGGCAGACTTTATGTTAGAGGATGAGTGTGATTAGTTTTTATTACCTTCAACTTTATCTTCTTCTCTATCAGCCAGTAACATAAGAAATTGACGCCGTTTGATTTCATCAGTAAGACTTATAGATTCAGATAAGTATTCTTCTGCAGTGTTAAATTCACCGCCGGGAACAAGTTGTGCTGCAACATCATAACGTGGTTCACCATCTATGTCTTGCTTGCCTTGTATCATAAACATATTTCTGATGTAACCTGCTGCAGATTTAGGCGCTGCGGCTGAATAAGTTTTCCAATCTTCATCTGTACTTTTTGCTACTTCTTGTATTTCTTTTTTTATAAACCTAGTAAACTCTGCTTGTTGTTGGTTAGTAGCCAACTCATCATAAGTTTTACCTTCATAGTTACTCAAAGGTGTATCTCTATGGCGCAACCAAGACTCATTTAAAGAAGAGGACAATCTTTTTTCTATTACATATCTTGTTGTTGGATTAGGTACAGTAGAGTTTCTATACAAGTCCCATTCTCTAAGATTTAATCTGGCAATTTCTTTTTGTATAGAAGATTGTTTACGTACATCAATACCAATAATTTGTTTCATTGCAGGGTTTACTGTACCAATAGGGCGTGAGTTAAAAGGTGAGTACCTTGGTAGACTGTCTGCACTGTTAAGATTTCTAGCATGATTTAACCAGTCGTACTGCGGTATGTTCTTGCTTACCCGACTTTTAAACTCACCCCAAGTTTGTAGTTCAGTAAATATATTACCATCACCTTGAACATCGGGGTTGTACCAAGTGTAAGATTTTTCAGGGTCGTATTGACCTAAGAAGTCTTTTGCTACTGCAAGGGGATAAGTTCCTGTAGAGATAACATCAGCAAGTTTACGTTTAGCTACATCTGTATATTCGCCTTTTTGAAATGAGGCGTACAAAGCTTCAACTAATCCCGTATTAAATCCTAGTGTATTCATACCCGTTAAAACTTCAAGAGAGTCAGATAAAAGTTTACCTCCCGAGGGTAAAGGTAAGTCATTGTTATACCTGTATATTGCATCTGCAACTAACATATGTCCATTAAAAGCCCCAAGGATAGGTGCCATCTTACTTACGTCACCATTCTCAGAGTATTTAAAGTCTGAAAAACCTGTCTCTCCACCTTGTGATGCTCTTAAATGATAAGCACCCAATAGCATTGAAGCACCTGTTAGTTGTTTAGACCAACGTTCCATCTGCCCTTTATCTTTACTGAATAAAAACTTAGGGTCGTAAACTAATTTAGCTGTACCTTCAGCAAGACCTTTAGCAGTACCTATGATTGGCATGTAGTCATGTATAAACTCCATGTGGTTTGCAACGTATCTTGGAAATGGCATACCACCTAATCCAGATACAAAGAAAGGTAATTTTCTATTTAAATTAATAACAAAGTTAGCACCTTGTCCAAAGATTGTATCAGAGTTTTCATAACCTTTTTGGAAAGTAAAATCTAATGCATCTCTTCCAGCACGATCAAGCAGTGCTGACCCTTTACCATCACCTAGTATTGCATCAAGGTCTAAGAAAGTCCTACCCGATTCTGCAAACTCTTTAAAGTTATAACCTAGTCTTGGATCAGCAAGTTCTGCTAGTTGTCTATCAATAGAGGCGTAAAAAGCTGCTTGTTTAAACACGTGATCAGTAGCACTGTTAGCAATGTTTACAGCCCTTGAAGTTTTAGCAAGCCAGTTGTCTGCACCTGTGGCTACTTCAACTCTGGTTGTATCCCTAAATAATTTTTTGTATACGGCTGGCATATCTGCTTCAAGCATAACTCTGGATACTAACGCCATGTTTTTATCTGTGGTCATGCCCCTTAGCATAGAAAAAGTGTTTCTAGCTGGAGTGTAAGGCACAGTTTCTTTACCAATTAACTTACCTATACTAACTGTCCCTGCTGAAAGAATAGTTTTAAACACTTGATCTGAAAAATCTACACCAAGTCTTGCTACAGAAAACCCCACGTTACGTGCAGTGGTAGCAAGTTGAGAAGTCATAAATGCAATTCTTGCAGCGTCAACTTCTTGTAAACCTTTATAAAGCATAGTGCCTACATTAGATTTACTTGCGGCATCAACAGTTTGTTGAGCTAAGATATCGTCTATGGTTGACACACCAACTTTACCCATGACAGTTATATCATTTAAAAGTTTTTGAGCTTCTAGTTTTTCTGATTTTTTAAACGCCTTACTTACTTGAGCAGCTTGACCAAGTGTTCTACCAGCTTCAGAAAGTTCAGCTAAAAATACGTTACTAAACTCTTCTCTTGTGATAGCATATTTATTTAGTATGTCTGTCATTTCTCCAGTAGTTATAGAGGTAGGATCAGATGAAGGTTTACTTAAAGCTCTTGCAATAGCACTACTAATTCTTTCATCAGGACTTATGTCTAACTTATCAACTATATCAGATGCAGCGGCAGTAATACCTTGAATAGTTTTGCCAGATAATCCACCAATAATATTTGTTTTCGGTTCTTTAGCAAAGATTTCTGTCAAGATCTTATTGCCTTCAGCAACCCTAGTAGGATCTAGTGCTTTACCATCAGTAGGGATAGCTTTCTTTTCTAGCATGTTAGTCATCTTAACAATACGTGTTAAAACATCCTGCATTCTTTTATCTGCTTGTGGATTCTTAAGTTTACTCTTTAACGCAGTAACTGCATTAATAGCACCAGCAGTCTGACGTGAATCAATAATTTCTTGCTGGCCTAGCAGGGTATCTATAGCTTTATTGGCTTGCTTTACATTCATCCAAGAACCAAAGCCAGCTAGTGTACCACCAAAGGCTGATTGAAATCCTACAGCAAGAGCCTTGTCACCAGCACTTTTACCCACATAGTTTTCTATAACTTGATCACGGGTGGCTTCTTGTGTTTCAATTTGACCATATCCAAGTGCGCCTTCTACAACAGCACCTGCAGCAACACCTTTAAGTGTAGTAGCAGTAACATTTTTCTTTAGTACTTCTGCTGCAGTTTTCTTTGCAATCACACTGGATAAAACTTTACGTAACTGTAATTGCACACCTTTTTTTGCAGTCTGTTTAGCTAACTGTGATGCTACAGTACCAGCCCCAAGAGTAAATGGCAATGCAACAAGACTTGTCCAAGTAGAAGGTGCCGACAAAATACCAGCGGCATAGTCTCCTACTGCTGTACCAAGGCTAGTACCTGCATCCTCAGAGCCATCCCAAGCAGACATTAATCTTCCAAAAGCTGCAAGTTCTTGTGTGCTGTTATTACGATTATCTTTAGCATAGTACAAGTCTTTAATTGCAGTGGCTTCATTAGTATCTTGAAACCTCATATGTTCTACAAATTTTTCAGCTAAACCTTCAGGCCCTAACTCAACAAGTTCATCTTTAGAATAGTTATACCTATTACCATTAAAAAAATATAACAAATCAGTTTGAAACTGACTGTCATCTTTAAGGTCCATAAAACTCATACCTTCTACATTCTGTACGTAGTCTTTTGTAGGATCAATTTTAGGTATAGGTTTCTTCTCAGCACCTAGAGTAAGGTCTGTGCTTTGGTCAAGAAGATTCATTGGTGATACAACTTCACCAGAAGAATCTTTTAATAGAATACTGTCAGCCATATATGGATGCCTTTATTAACTAGCTACTGGTGTAAAAGGTAAACCAGGATTAAAACCGGGTAAATTTATATTGGGTGTTGGTACTTGATTTCCCGGCGAACCTTCCGGTGAACTTTGTACAGTTGGGAGGGGAAATAAGTATCTTTCTCGTTTAACAATACCCACACCCTGATTAAGATACTTAAGTATATCAGATTTACTAAATCTATTCTGAACCATTTGCCTGACTTGACCTACAACCATGTCTTTATTACCAACCATATCCCCATAACCTTGCTCTAGTCTAACTACAGCACGTGATGTAGCATCCATAATCTCTATAGTGCCGTCTTTACCATACATTAAATCTGCATTTGCCTCAAAGGTAGTTGTACTACCACCACCATCAAGCTCTGTAACTGTGATGCCACCACCAAAAATAGGTGCCAAAGATTGTTTAGTTAATGTATCAATAGTTTTTTGTGTACTGATATCAGTCTGCGTCATACTTGCAAAGTTAATTTCATAAGGATCACCAGAGCCAGCAAAAGGTGTGCCAATGCCTAAGTCAAAGTCTTCCATACGTTTAAACATCTGTTCTTCATTTTCAGCACCCATTATTGCAGTTGTCATAGCAAGTAGTTGCCCTGCATCAGTTGGATCATTAGCAGCAAGACTTGTTCCGTTAAGGATAAGTCCTACCCTATCCTCTACAGATAGTTCAGCACCAAACCTTTCATTGATACGATCTTGAAGTTGTGCATAAAAAGTGTTTCTAAGTACACCACCATTTTTTTGAGCTGCATCAAGAACTATATCTGCTTGACCAGATTTAATTATTCCCAGTGCTACATCTTTAGGTATATCTAAGGCTCTTAAAGAACCCAAGCTGCTAGTAATTGCCTCCCTTTGTGCCCGATTCTTTTCGTGAATACCTATAATTTGTGGTAAAATAGCGTTCCTTGTATCTATAAAGTTTCTTACCTTTAATTCGGTTTGTCTATCTTCACGACCCTCTTGATACCTTTGTTCTTCCTTTTCTAATACTTCTTGTCTTTCTCTGTACTCATTAGCAGCAACTTGTTGCCTTCTCATACCAGTCCAAAAACCTAAACCCATTTTTAAACCCTCGCCATTAATCCAGAAGTTTTTTCTGGTGTTTGTTCTTCAATATTTTCTTCAGGCTTTTTATACATAGCTTCTTCAACATCATCTACATCTTCAAAACCCTCTTTAAAAGGTATACCAGCAGCTAAAGGAAGACCTTTAATATACTCATGTATAACAGGAGCAATAATTAAACTCACATCTATAGAGTGTACACCATTAATTACTGCCGCACGTAAGATACCTTCAACTAAAGTTCTAATATCTACATTACCTTCAATAAGTTCTAGTATATCTTCCATTGCTTTAGGGTTGCTTAACCTTTTAAGATGAACATCTAAAGCTTCATCTGGTGATGTTATAGCAGGAGGTCTTTCATAGGCGTGATTCTTAGGGGTGGTTGTTAAAGACTGTCCCGGGATTGGTTTATTAAAAAGTATCATTTTTTACCTGTTCTTTTCATAAGACCTTCTGGCCTTAGTTTAGGTTTTGCATTAGCATAACTTGTAGTTTTATCTGTAAGTGTGCCTTGATCTATTCCAGAGGTGTTTATATAGGTATTGTAGTAAGCTTGTGACCTTGCTTGTCGTTCTCCATAGTTTGCTGTTTCTTTTCTAGGCCTTAAATAATACTTAGCTACTACGTCTGAAGCTTCAGCTACATTTTTAGCAGCCTTAAGTCTTGCTAGTTGTTTCTTTTCGCCGCCTTCAGTAAGTTCATGGATAACATAAGCTACACCAGACTTGCTATCTTCAATAGGTAAATTGTTTTCAGCAACAAAGTTTTCATAACTTTTTCTTCTTGAACCAGTAAACTGCATTAGTCCGTACCCACCTCTACCACCTTTTAAATACTCTTTACTTCCTAACTCTTGATTAAATTGAAAACTTCCTGTTTCATAGTCAGCATTACCAACTAAAGCTGCGGCTTGAGCAGAACTTAAACCTAAGCTACTTTTAAATTTATTAAACATATACTCAGTGTCTGCCTTTGCCATCGCATTAGTACCTTCAAAAGGTAAACTTTTTCTACCTAGTAAAAAGCCACCAGTACTTTCATCTCTACGGCTGTAATCTGGTGGGGTAGGCCTAAATTTTGGCTTCAAAGATTTTTCTACGTTAGCAACTTCATACTCTTTATTCGCAGCCATAAAAGCTGCCATTGCACCTGTGCCATAACCAAGAGTTTTATCTATCAATAAATTTTTTCTTTTGTCTTTACCTTTTCTTAAATCTTTTTTTAAGCCGGTAAAGCCAGAATCAAAATTTATTTTTGCTATATCTTCTCTAACCTGTTTTATATTGTACATTTTTTACCTCTATTAGAATAGTTCTGTAACTGTTTTAACTAAGTCCAAGCCATCTGAACCAAACAACATTTGAGAATACCACGCAGATTTTGCAGCGCCTTCTTCAAATACAAGTTTTTCTCTTGCAGACTGTGCGTCTTGATCACCTAATAATACTTGCAATGCCCTGTCATTAGCACTTTCACCAGTTGCAACAGCCCATGCCATTATGTCTCTTTCTCTCTGCCAAATATCATCTATAGATTTTTCAGTTAAACTATTAATGTTAACAGCATCTATTTTATTAGCCTCGTTTTGTGCAGTGCTATCTATTGTAGCAATGTTTTGTCTCCAAACAGCATTAGCTTGAGCAACAACTAAAGAATTACTTGCATTAAACTCAGCCCTTTGCTCTTTTAATTTAGCAGTGAATATTTCAATAGCATTAGCTTCTTCTGCATTAAACTGATTTATAGCGTTTGTTTGTGTAGAGTTAAACCTTGCAATTTGAGAACCTAAATCCCTCATAAATTGGTTTGTTTGATTTTTACTAGAAGCATTAAATTGTGCGGCAGCATTCTCTGCAGCAGCATCTGCAAGTAGTCCTTGTTGAACAGCCTGAGCTTTAAACAAAACTGTTTGTTGCTCGTTATTTAATTCAGATAAATCTAATTGTAAAAACGAAGCTGCATTTTGAACAGCAGCTTGTTGTAAATTATTTAGATTAGCCATATCCATGCTTGCACTTTGTGCTGCAATTTGTAGGGTAGTAGCTTGTTCTGAATTAAGGTTAGCAAGACCAATGCTTTGCATAAGTTGTGAATTATAAAGCTCTGTTTGTTGAGTTGTTGTAAAGGTTAAGTTATTTGCCTCTGCAAATTTTGCCGCATTAAGTACAGCTTCTTGTTGTTTATTATTAAGTTCTTGCCCACGAAGAGATGCTTCTATTTGAGCGTTAGCTAAAGATGTTTGTTGTTTGTTAGACATCTCTCCCATATTAACGGTTAATTTATTTGTAGAATTAAATAGCTTTGTCTGTTGCTCATTTGTTAGTTCTATATTACGTTCTTCAAGTTGTTTAGAAACATTAAACAATTGTGTCTGTTGTCTAATATCCATAGCCTTACCTTCAAGAGCTGCTTTAGCTTGAGCGTCTTGTAAGAAAGCTTGTTGTTTTGCACTAGCATCAAACCCTGCCTCAGCAAAAGCTTGGGTAGAGGTAAGCATTGCTACCTGTTGTTCATTGCTTAACTCTTGACCTGTTAATGCTGCCCTAACTTGTAAATTACTTAGAGCAGTTTGTTGCTCATTATTTAAGTTAGACATATTAACTTGCAAGTTTTCTGAAGAAGTTTGTAACAAAGCCTGTTGGCTATTTGTAAGATTAATTTTATTTATTTCAGCATACTTAGCTGCATTTACTAATGCTGTTTGAGTATTAATATCTAATACTTTTCCTTGCAAAGAAGCTTTCATAGTAGCGTTTGCTAATACAACAGCCTGATTATTAGATAAATTTTGTACTTGTACTGCAAAAGAGTTTGTACTGTTTGTTAAGAGGGCTTGTTGTTCATAGCCTAAATTTTGAAGAGTTAAATTTTGTTGTGCTGCTGCATTAGCAATAGCTACTTGCTGTCTATTAGCTAAATTAGACAGTCCCATTTGTTGATATATTTGTGCATCTTGTGCTGCTATAGGAATGGCAGACTCCATAGTTGCTTGAACAATGGCTGCACCTGCCATTGAACTTGCACCCATACCTCTTGAAGACATAGCTGCAGTAGCAGCCCTCATAGCACCTGCAGCCCAAGCTGGTGTACCATCTCTAAATTGATCCATGAGTTTACTCATTTGACCTTGTACAGTCTCATAAGGATTAATGACACCCTGTTCTGCTACAGCCAAAGCTGTTTGAGAAAAAGTTCCAGAAGCAGCAGTCATTTTTGATGACTCATCTAAAGATTCTATAGTGGCAGCAATAGCTGTAACAGCTTCTTCTGCTTTAACTATATCTTTTGCTTCTACTAATTCTTCTTTTCCAACACTTCCTTCAGCACCTTTTAGGGTAGATTCAAAGTTTGATTTAGCCGCATCTGCAGTGGGTATAGTAGAAACTTTTGCTGCATCTTGTACTTCAGTAGTTCTTTGAGTTGCTGATTCAGTTGGAGTTAAATTAAAATCATCTTTAGCTACAGCTTTAGGGGTGGCGCCGGTAAATTTAGTAGCCTCTACATCAGAAACCCTGTCACCAGTTGCTGCTTCAGATTTAGGTATTATATCAGCAGTTGCTGCTGTTACTTTTTCATCGTCAGTAACTGTCCTTTTTTTTGTAGCATCTACAGTGTCTTTATATTCAGTATCAAAAGTAGCCGCATCAGGTTTTGAATCTGTTGAAAGCTCACCCTCTTCACCTGTTACTTTAGCATCATCAGAAAGATCTTTAGTAGCAGAACTAACAGTCTTTAACTTTTCTTTTATGTCAGCAGAAGCTGTATCTGCAGCCATTACTTCAGCACTAAGTGCTGTAGGGGTAGCAGCAGTGTCTATTGAAGCTTCTTTTTTAGTTACTGTTGGAGCTGTACCAGTAAGTTTTCCAGAACCTGTAGCAATATCCTGTCCTGTATCAGTTGTATCAATTTTATTTACACTAGTTTTTTTAGCCAAATCTTCTGGTGCAGTGGCAGCAGTATATGACCTCTCACCAATAGCTGCGTCTTTATCTGCAGCTACCTCTTCTGGAGTTCTTGTATCTTCTTCTACAGTTTCTGTATCTTCTTCTTCTACATCCCCACCTTCATTATAACTAACGTAACCACCTTTAGCTGCCATCATCATAGTTTTTTTCTTGGCCGATTCAGACTTGACAAGAACATTATTTGTTGCTTTCATAACAGCAGGTGTTCTTTTTACAAAAGAATCTAAGGACTCTTTATTAGAATCCCAACCCATTTTTGTAGCAACTTTTTGCATTACTGTTAATTTTGCCATCATTAAAATCCGTCCTTTAATCCGTCAAGTATATCTTGAACTGATACTTTCTTCTTAGCGTTAGGTGTGTATCTACACATAAATTGTTTTGGGCATTCTTTAAAACTATAACTAGGATAGTGATACCCTATTGTACCATTAGGTCCACGGTAAATGCAAACCTTTTCTTCTCTTATCTTTACTCTTTTTGCTAGTTGGCATATTACAAACTCAGGGTTGCTTAATAAACCTGCCAACACTAAAGGCATAACTGTAAGTACACTCATTAACTAACTCCTAGTATTACTAAATAAATGCCCCCACCTAATGTACCAAGAATTAGGAACGACAGAGTGGCTATGGCTAGGTTATTTTGTATTTGTCGTTTAGCTTCCATAGCCTTGTATACAGTCTCTTCACGTTCCTTACGTATCTGTCTACGCATACCTAACATTTCATCGTATGTACCTACACCAAAACGAAAGTCTAACATAAACTTTATTTCTTTTTCTTTCTCAAGCAATGTTTTCTTACGAACAATAATGTCCATTGCTTCTTGTTCTATATTCTCAGAGCCGTGTGTCTGCTTGTCTAACCACGTAGGGTTTTTACGTTGGGACTCAGCCCTAGTAATGTCAGCTACTGCACCGTACCATGCACCTAGTTGCTGTGATACATCTTGTATCTCTCTGCCAGCACCTACTAGCATCTTGACCCCTTTGAAGGCTGCATTCGCTGCAGCAAAAGCTGTAACGGGGTCAATCATTTAATTAGTTCTGTGCGTGATTAGTCGTAACCACATTCAATGCATCCTTGATTGCTTCTACATTTGCGTCAATACGTGCAATCATAACGTCATTTTCATGTACGTCATTAGCTAGTCTCTCATTATTTATACGCATCTCTGTTATAGCAGATTTATTATATTTAATATCAGAAACCATACTAGATACCGACCAGACAATAGCAGCACCTTGAGCTAACAAGGCACCAACTATTGTTACTACTGTCCAGTTAATATCCATTAGCTAGGCTCCACAGGCCAAGTCACACTTGTAGGAAACCCAGCTTGTGCGGGTACGTCCCGCAAAGCCTGACGGTAAGCCGTTTGCTCCGCTGTCATTGTACGGTCTGATGTTGCCCACCAATCAGTTTGCAGTAAAAGAGCATGACGGTGATTCTTTATTTCATCATGAGATAAGCTGGCAAATCTTTGCTTTTCTTTAATATCGTTTAGATACTTTTCCTTTTCCTCTGATATGGGGATCAAATCAGCCGAAATTAAATGATCTTGAGAGCCATCTGCTTCATAAGCAAAAGTGTCTCCGTTTTGATTCTTATAGACTTTCATGTTCTCTCCTAACTTAGAATCCATGTTCCTTGTATTGACGATCCTGAGAATGAGTATGTTTTACCCGGAGGAACGATAACAGTAACCGTTTCTCTATTCGAGTAAGCAGCTGTCATATTGTGAATCTGAACACCATTGACAGTGATTGATATAGACCCATTGACACCGCCAGTAACTTTAAACATAATTGGATAAGACAAAGAATTTGTATAGGTTGTCCCACTACTTCTTGAAACACTCGCCCAAGAGGTTGAAGAGTTGAACGAACTCGCAGCACCGTCAATCGTCACACTGCCGCTAGTAGCACTAATGTCATTCGTCTGATGATTAATTGTTAGGCTCATATCTAACTCCTATGCCGCTGAACTACCGTCCATATCATTTTGAGCCATGACCCAAGCATAGCATTTTGCTAGAAATGTAGCACCAGATGCTGCTTCCACAGCGTCCAGCGGTGCGTTATACCGTTTGAAATCCACCTCACGGGTGTCATCATCAGGAGTTGCAGCATAACCAGACAGGTCAATCATGACGCTGAACTTTGGATCAGCACCACGTTGCCGACTGACTGCAGTTGTAACAATGCGGTAGTATGCACCGTTAAAGGCAATACCGTACTGTGAATTTTCTGTAGTGATGTTATTCGTAATAGCCATTTTATTTTGCTCCTTTTAAGCACGACTGTTTAAGCGTAGATCGTCTCTACGGTTCGTATGTTTGCAACCCACCTAATGTTATGTGATGCTTCTCCCGTTACGGTAACAGCTAATGAATTGTTGGTGTTGTCGGCACTTAAAGCCAAACCCCACGAACTTGAATTATTTATAACCGTGATTGCGCTGGTAGGTACTGTTGTAGTCCCACCATCATTAATAATTATCCCCTCAACCCGCCAACCAGCGTAAGCAGCTACCCCATTCTGACAGGCGCTTATGACCCCATCAAATACAACCACACTGTCTGTAGGGACTTTTATTTGATTGGTTCCTGATGCGCTGTTAGAATCTGTAGTTAATACCGTTGCAGTTGCGTCTGTTGTCGCTTCTCTAAGGATGTATTGACGGCCTTGAGCATCTCCATTTGCAGACCCAAAGTAACCACTGGCATAAGCAAAACAGCCAACAACGTCAGCGTAAGACCGATAGCCGAAAGCCTTAGACTCTTCTTGAGTAGCCTGTGAATCTCTGCCATAGGCCATCGACATAGTACCCGAAGCAGTTGCGCCTCGGCCTATTGCTATTCCGAGAAGTCCACTAGCAGCAGCACCATCGCCAATTGCTACACTACCTGATCCAGTAGCCGCTGCACCGCCAACATATGTTTTTGTGGAAAGTGCTATGCTACCTGCACCAGATGCTCTCGCCTCTTTACCCATAGCAATACTGTTAGAACCAGCACCTCCATAGGTGTTAGTGTGAGAGTCGATATTTACAGAAAACCCTTTACTGCCCCCGCTAGGGATATTAGCCTTTCCTAGAACAATTCCGCTGGCTTGAGCATTGTAACTAGCATCGTTACCGGAAATGTTTACAGAACCCTGACCCGTACTTTTCCCTTTGCCTATGCCAACAGAGGAACCCCCTGTTGCAGAAGAATCAGTGGACCCACCTGCAATAGAAATAGAATAACTTCCTGATGCTACTGCCCCAGCACCCAAAGCGGTACTATGCTCACCCACTGCTTTAGCCTCATTACCCAACGCTACAGATTTGCTTACGTTTGTACCCTGCGCCCCTGCCTGTGTACTAGTACCAATAGCTATAGAATACTGAGACATTGCTCCCATGTTAGCGGCATTACTGTCTACATTTATCGCTATACCGTAATTACCAGCGGCTCTGGATTTTCCTAGTGCAAGCGCACTTACACCACTAGCAATAGCTAACTCACCTATAGCAAAGGTATCTGCACCAGAAGCCGTAGCACTATCACCTATGGCTATAGCATTGGCACCAGTAGCCGAAGGTTGTCCTGCAGGACTGCTTTCATTAGCAGCATATAAGTCAGCACCGCCACCAACAGCACTACCACCTAATAAGAGATTCGTGCCATCACTGGATAACGTAATTGCTCCACCAGAGCCAGTATTGTCTACATTAATAGCACCCATTATTTATTACTCCTATGCATACGTCACCTCACTGGTCTGAATATTAGCAACCCAACGGATGTTATGGCTGGCTTCTCCTGTGACCTGTACCTTGAGTGCGTTGTTCGTATTATCGGCTGATAAGGCTACTGCCCAACTATTACCGTCATCAAATGTCTGGACGTTTGAATTAACGAGGGTAGTTGTACCGCCATCGTTTTTAAGCAGTCCTTTAATCTCCCAACCACCTTGATCAGCAGCACCATTCTGCATAGCTACAACTGTTCCAGAAAACATAATGCAAGTGTCAGATGCTGCTACGATTTGATTAGTTGCTGCTGCTGTTGCATTGTTTGTAGTCATAGCTTCTGCTGTAGCGTCAGTAGTGTCTGAACGCAGAACAAAATTACCGCCTTGAGCATCACCTTGGGAGGCAAATTGCCCAAAACCATAAACATATTTACCTTTTTCTGTTGCTTTTAATCTATGTCCAAAAACAAAAGAATATTCCCCGTCAGCATTACTATTACCTCCGAAACAAAAACTATCATCTCCTGCTGCATCAGCATAATTTCCTATTGCAGTTGAATTTGAACCATCCGCATGCGCATATGAACCAATAGCGGTTCCGCCACTACCCGAAGCATGTGCGCCTTGGTGTAGTGCTACTGTATTACTTGCAACGGCTCTTGCTGAAGAGCCTTGGGCTAAAGAATAGTTACCCTGCGCCCCGTAACTACTTGTGTTATTATTAATACCTAATGCTATACTGTCTGTGCCAGAGGCGTAGGAATTACCTAGCGCAACTGCTGCTGTGCCGTAGCCTTTTGCAGATGCTCCTATACCTACAGATTCAGCAGAGTTAGCAGAAGCATTATAACCTATAGCAATACTGTTAGCACCACTAGCATGAGATGAAGACATCATTCCTAAAGCGTTATTGCCACTAGCTCTTGCACTTGATCCACCAATAGCTGCAGATTCACTAGCTTCCGCTCTAGCATAATACCCACCAGCCGCAATGGACCTATATCCTGTAGCCTCTGCCCTTTGCCCAAACGCAATACTTTGATCTCCACTAGCAACAGGTTGAAAATAACTACTATTATCTGTGGTTAAAACATTAGAGGCTAATCCAGAGTTACCCGTATAGACTAAAAAGAAATTACTGCCATCGCAGACTAATTGCACCCCCATATCACGGTACAATGCATATGTTGTTCCACCCTCAATGGTTTCAGAACCATTTCCGTCTATGGTAACTATGTCCCCACTGGCAGCAGAGCTATTTCGTATATAACAAAACCATCCTGCACCTAAAGTTGCGGCAGCAGTAAGGGTTAGTGTAACATCATTAGCAGTTACATTTATAATTTTTCCAAGATCACCAGCAACAATTGTATAGTTTGCAGTTTTGCCACTAATAGTATAAGCAGAAGCACCACCACCGCCAATAGCACTGCCACCTAGTAAGAGATCAGTGCCATCAGAACTAAGGACAACACCCCCACCAGACCCTGTATGATTAATTTCAATTTGACCCATTATGCGTATGTAACCTCCGAAGTCTGAATATTAGCCACCCAACGAATGTTATGACTAGCCTCGCCTGTAACTTGTATCTTTAAAGCATTGTTCGTGTTATCCGCACTGAGTGCCACTGCCCAGCTAGAGGCATTTGTAGCCGCCATGTCAGATACGTTACCAAGGGCTAAACTTGTAGTACCGCCATCGTTGACCAACATGCCTTTTATCTCCCAACCAGCATGGGCTTGCGCCCCGTTTTGCATTGCGACTACAGTGCCGTGGAATGTAATGCAGGTGTCATTCGTTGGTGCAGCAATTTGATTATCAGCAGCGGCAGTAGAGTTGGTTGTGGTCATTGCTTCTGCTGTGGCGTCTGTTGTATCTGAATATAAGATAT
>Ga0222717_10002419_pt1 | contig 14478 bp, 16 predicted proteins | sample C33_18DmetaG_FD_165053 | JGI IMG/M metagenome (GOLD analysis project Ga0222717, IMG submission 165053) | Estuarine water microbial communities from San Francisco Bay, California, United States - C33_18D | ecosystem: Environmental > Aquatic > Marine > Unclassified | place: USA: California...
AGGAACAAGTATTATTCTTTATTAATAGAAGAGGTTTTGCACCGTATTTAATTTGTCAGAAATGTGGATTTAAACAAATTTGTTCAAATTGTTCTATGTATTTAACTTTTCATAAGAAAAAAAATAAAGCTATTTGTCACCATTGTTCAGCAGAAAAAGAAATCAAGAATAAATGTAAAGAAGAAGGCGATTGCAATTTTATAATGTATGGACCGGGTGTAGAAAAAGTATTTGATGAAGTACAAAAAATTTTTCCCGACAACAAAGTAGAAATATTTTCTAGTGATTACATGAAAAAAAAACAACAAACAGAAGATTTGTTTAATAAAATTAATAACAATGAGGTAGATATTTTAATTGGCACACAAATGATATCCAAAGGCTTCAATTTTCCAAAATTAAATTGTATTGTAGTAATTGATGCAGATTTTTCAGGAAGAGGGTATGATTTAAGAACTACTGAAAAAAATATTCAATTGTATCATCAATTAAGTGGAAGAGCAGGAAGATTTAGCTCAGAGTCATTAATAATCTATCAAACGTTGACACCTGAAGACTCGACGCTAAATAAACTAATAGAAAATAAATCGGAACAATTATTAAAAAAAGAGCTACTTACGAGAAAAAAGAATAAGCTACCACCATTTGTACGATTGATAGCTATAATAATTTCTTCTAATAAACATGATTTAAGTATAAAAGGGGCAAAAGAAATTAAAATACAGTTAAAAAAAATCAGTAATATTGAGGTATTAGGGCCTGTAGATTCACCTTTGTTAAAAATTAAAAAAAAATTTAGATCTCGTCTTCTTTTAAGGTTTAAAGGTGGATTTTTTGTTCAAAAAAAAATAACAAATCTACTAAATACCCTTAAAATATCATCTAAAATTAAACTTACGGTTGATGTTGATCCAGTAAATTTCAGTTAATTATCTATTTCGTAACTTGATCAACATATTCTCTTGTGATACGAAACGCTCATTATTTCACAAATATTCTTAGTAAATAAAAATGAGCACAAACAAATCTTTCTCAATAGAAACCTCAGAAAGGTACGCGCGCGCACTTTATGAAGTCGGTAAAGAAAATAATGAATTAGAAAAAATCGAGTCAGATGTAAATAATTTTCAATCTCTTTTTGAAAGCAATTCTGAAATTAAAAACTTTTTTCAAAATCCAACGCATGTTATTAATGTTCAAGATAAAGTACTAAATTTATTATCTGAAAAATTAAACTTTACTAAAGATTTAAAAAACTTTTTTTTATTATTAATTAAAAAAAGAAGAATCTTTTTTGTAAAAAAAATTACTGACGCTTTTTTAAAACTATGCTCTAAAAATAGAGGTGAAATTAAAGCTTCATTAATTTCATCTAAAGAACTATCGTCTAATGAATTAATAAATATTAGTAAAGAATTATCTTTATCTATGGGTTCAACGATAAAATTTGACTATAAAGTTGATCAAAGTTTGATTGGCGGACTTAAATTACAATTAGGTAGTTTTATGATTGATACCTCTATTAAAAATAAATTAAAAAAATATGAACAAAGAATGTTAGAAAACTAGAATGTCAATTAACCCATCAGAAGTTACAAAATTATTAAAAGACCAAATTAAAAACTTTGGTGAAAAAGCGGAAGTTTCTGAAATAGGAAAAGTTTTATCAGTTGGCGATGGTATTGCTCGTGTTTATGGACTTGATAACGTTCAAGCAGGTGAAATGGTTGAATTTGAAGATGGTTCAAAAGGAATGGCCTTAAATTTAGAAAGTGATAATGTGGGTGTTGTAATTTTTGGCGATGATAGGAAAATTAAAGAAGGTGACACAATAAAAAGAACAAATGCCATAGTAGATGTACCGGTAGGCAAAGAACTTTTAGGTAGAGTAGTGGATGGATTAGGAAATCCAATTGACGGTAAGAGTGCTTTTTCAGGTAAAGAACGAAAAAGAGTAGAAGTTAAAGCTCCTGGTATTATTCCAAGACAATCTGTTAGCGAACCAATGCAAACAGGTCTTAAATCAATAGACTCTTTGATACCTGTTGGAAGAGGACAAAGAGAATTAATTATCGGTGACAGACAAACTGGCAAAACAGCTGTAGCTATTGACGCAATAATTAATCAAAAAAAAATCAACGAATCTTCAGATGAAAAGAAAAAATTATATTGCGTATATGTAGCCATAGGACAGAAACGTTCAACCGTAGCACAAATTACCAAAACATTAGAAGAAGCCGGTGCATTGAAATATACAACTATTGTTGCTGCTACAGCTTCAGACTCTGCACCTTTACAATTTTTAGCTCCATATACGGGCTGTACTATTGGTGAGTATTTCAGAGATAATGGTATGCATGCTTTAATAGTATATGATGACCTATCTAAACAAGCAGTTGCTTACAGACAAATGTCGCTATTACTTAGAAGACCTCCAGGCAGAGAAGCATACCCAGGTGATGTTTTTTATTTACACAGCAGATTATTAGAGAGATCAGCTAAATTAAATGACGCTAATGGAGGGGGTTCTTTAACAGCCTTACCAATTATTGAAACTCAAGCAGGTGATGTATCGGCATACATCCCAACAAATGTAATTTCAATTACAGACGGCCAAATATTTTTAGAAACAGAGTTATTTAACCAAGGAATAAGACCAGCAGTAAACGTCGGTTTGTCAGTATCAAGAGTAGGATCTGCGGCTCAAACTAAAGCCATGAAAAAAGTTGCTGGTTCCATTAAATTGGAGTTAGCTCAATATAGGGAAATGGCAGCATTCGCACAATTTGGATCAGATTTAGATGCTTCAACACAACAGCTATTAAATCGAGGTGCAAAATTGACTGAATTATTAAAACAAAATCAATACTCACCAATGACTGTGGCAGAACAAGTAATATCTGTGTTTACCGGTGTAAAAGGTTTTCTTGATGACGTAGAGTTAACAAAAATTAAAAAGTTTGAGAATGATATTATAGAAAAAATTAAAACAGAAAAACCAGAAATTATTGATGCGATACAATCCTCAGGGAAGCTTGAAGAAAATACAGAAAAACTATTAGTTCAAGCAATCGAAGATTATAAGAAAGCTAACAAATAATGCCAAGTTTAGATGATTTAAAAAAAAGAATTAAGAGTGTGAAATCTACTCAAAAAATTACAAAAGCTATGAAAATGGTCGCAGCTGCAAAATTGAGAAAAGCTCAAGAGAACGCAGAAAAAGGGAGACCTTATAGTCAAAAAATGCAGAACATTATTCTTAATTTAACCAATTCAATTAATGATCCTCAAAATGCGCCAAAATTATTAGTAGGTAATGGAAATGATAAAACACACCTGTGTGTCGTGTTAACAGCGGATAGAGGTTTATGTGGAGGATTTAACTCAAATATATGTAAGTTAGCTAAAACAAATTTTAAAAAGATATTAGATGGAGGAAAAGAACTAAAAATAATTACAGTAGGATCAAAAGGTCTAGACCAAATTAAAAGAGAATACGGAAAATATGTTATTAAAAAATTTAGTTTTAAAGACAAAAAGAAAATTACATTTGTAGAAGCCGAAATTATTGGCAAAGAAATAATAAATTTATTTGATAATAATGAATTTGATAAATGTATTTTATTTTATAATAATTTTAAAAATGTTATTACACAAATACCTCAAGCCCAACAGATTATACCAGCTGAAAAAAAACTAGCTAAAGATGATAATAAAGAGTTAATATCATATGAATTTGAGCCAGATGAAGATGAAATTTTAGAGGATCTTCTTCCTAAAAATATTTCCACACAAGTTTTTAAAGCTTTTCTGGAAAACGCAGCAAGCGAACAAGGGTCAAGAATGACGGCAATGGATAACGCTACAAGAAATGCAGGTGATTTAGTTGATAAGCTTACAATCAACTATAATAGAAGCAGACAAGCTTCTATAACTAAAGAATTGATTGAAATTATATCTGGGGCAGAAAGTCTATAATGAATAAAAATGGAAAAATAACACAAATTATTGGCGCAGTAGTAGATGTAAATTTTGAAAATGAATTACCAGAAATATATACAGCACTTGAAGTAAACAATTCTGGAAATAAATTAATCTTAGAAGTTGCTCAACATTTAGGTGAAAACAGTGTCCGTACAATAGCGATGGATGCCACAGAAGGATTAAAAAGAGGTGATGATGTTATAAATACAGAAAACCCAATAAGTGTTCCAGTAGGACCGGAAACTCTAGGAAGGATTATAAATGTAATTGGGGAACCAATTGATGAAAAGGGAGATGTAAAAACAAAAGAAAAATGGCCTATTCATAGAGCCGCACCAAAATTTACTGACCAAGCAACAGAAACAGAACAATTAGTTACTGGAATAAAAGTAGTCGATTTATTGGCTCCATATGCTAAGGGAGGAAAAATCGGTCTTTTTGGTGGAGCTGGTGTTGGTAAAACAGTTACGATTATGGAATTAATTAACAATATTGCAAAAGCCCATGGTGGTTTTTCTGTATTTGCCGGAGTAGGTGAGAGAACTAGAGAAGGAAATGACCTTTATCACGAAATGATAGAATCAGGAGTTATTAAGCCAGATGGAAAAGGCTCAAAAGCTGCACTAGTTTACGGGCAAATGAACGAACCACCAGGAGCTAGAGCTAGAGTAGCTTTAACAGGTTTAACAGTGGCAGAATATTTTAGAGATAAAGAAGGACAGGACGTTCTTTTTTTCGTAGATAACATATTTAGATTTACGCAAGCTGGATCTGAAGTATCGGCTTTATTAGGAAGAATACCTTCAGCAGTTGGTTACCAACCAACTCTAGCTACAGACATGGGTAATTTACAAGAAAGAATTACTTCTACAGACAAAGGTTCAATTACATCAGTACAAGCGATTTATGTTCCAGCAGATGACTTGACAGATCCGGCTCCAGCAACATCATTTGCACACTTAGATGCAACTACAGTATTGTCAAGACAGATTGCAGAAATCGGAATTTATCCAGCTGTTGATCCTTTAGATTCAACTTCAAGAATTTTAGACCCAAGAATAGTTGGAGAAGAGCATTACAGGGTAGCTCGAGATGTTCAAAAAATTCTTCAAGCTTACAAATCTTTACAAGATATAATAGCTATTTTGGGAATGGACGAACTTTCTGAAGAAGACAAGTTAACAGTAGCACGAGCACGAAAAATACAAAGATTTTTATCTCAACCTTTCTTTGTTGCAGAAGTATTTACAGGGTCACCAGGAAAATTAGTAGATTTAGATGATACAATTAAGGGCTTTGATGCAATATGCAAGGGTGAATATGATCACTTACCTGAAGCTGCCTTTTATATGGTTGGTGGTATAGAAGAAGTAATAGAAAAAGCAGAAAAATTATCTAAAGACAGCAAATAATGTCCGGTAAATTTACAGTTGAGATCATAACGCCAGATAAATCAATTCTTAAATCAGAAGCTAATGAAGTAACCATCCCATCTTATGAGGGCCAAATGGGTATATTAAAAGATCATATTCCACTTATAACTTTTTTAAGGCCAGGTGTGATTTTTATACTAGATCAAGATGAAAAAAAATATTATGTCGAAGAGGGAACAGTTGAATTTTCAGATAATAATTTGTTAATTTTAACCTCAACTGCAATAGACCTAAAAAATTTAAAACAAAATTCTATAGCGGATTTATTAAAACAAGCTGAAAACAAATTAAATGAAAATAATTCCTCAGATAAAGAAAAATATCTTCTATCTTATAAAATAAGCACCTTGAAAGACATTAGCCAATAACTAATTTTATCTCCTTTAATAGCTTTAAGTATAAATCTTTTTTAAATTTAACAATTACATCAGGCAATTTTTCCGGGTCAATCCATTTCCAATCAATAAATTCTGGATGTTTTGTATTTAAATTAATTTCATTTTCATAACCGGTAAATTTAGCGATAAACCATTTTTGTTTTTGCCCTCTAAATTTACCTTTCCATATAATACCAACAAGATTATTTGGCAGTTCATATTCGTATATTTCTTCAATTTCTTTTAAAATTTTAATATTCTTAATACTGGTTTCTTCGACTAACTCTCTCTTCATTGCAGTAATGAAATCTTCACCTTTCTCAACCCCACCTTGTGGCATTTGCCAGTTATCTACAGGATTATCCTTACGTTTACCAACAAAAATTTGATTTTTATTATTTAAAAGAATTACGCCTACGCCAGTGCGCAAAGGAAGTTTTTTATTATCCATAATTTATGAATTAAAAAGTTTAATAGCGTAATTTAATTGATTGTCTTTGTCAGATTTAATTTTAAAATCAACTCCAGTTTCTTCTATTAGTATGTCAGGTGTTACACCTACTTCTGATATAGATTTACCTGAAGGTAAGTAATATTTTGAAATAGTTAATCTTATTCCTCCACCATTTCCGAGAGGAATAATAGATTGAACAGAACCTTTTCCATAAGAGTTTTCACCTAAAATTACAGCTCGTTTATGATCTTTTAAAGCTCCTGCAAAAATTTCGGCAGCAGACGCAGAACCATTATTGATTAAAACTATTATGGGTTTGCCATTAATCTCATCACCTTTTCTTGCAAAAAATTTTCTTGTCTCTGAAATATTACGTCCCTTTGTTGAAACTATTTCTCCATCATCTAAGAAAAAATCAGTAATATTAATAGCTTTTGTAAGTAATCCACCTGGATTGTTTCTAAGATCAAAAACATACCCTTTAATTTTTGGGTTCTTTTCAAATTCTTTTAATGATTTTAAAAACTGCTTATCACTGTTTTCATTAAATGATTTTAACCTAATGTACCCCAAATTTTTATCTTTACTTATGATTTCTGCCTTGACAGACTGAACCTCAATAACTTTTCTTGTAATTTTAAATTTAAGAGGTTTTTTTACATTTTTTCTTCTCACAGTAAGATCTATGGAGGTGTTTACAGGCCCCCTCATTAATTTAACTGCTTCCATTAAGGACTTTCCTTGAACTTGCTCTTTACCAATTTTTACTATGTAATCTCCAGCTTTGATTCCAGCATTGGATGCTGGCGTATCATCAATAGGAGATATTACTTTTACCACTCCAGCTTCCATACCTATTTCAATTCCTAAACCACCAAATTGACCACTCGTATCAGTTTGCATTTCTTTAAATAATTCTGGGCTCATGTATGCCGAATAAGGATCAAGAGATTGCAAAACACCATTGATTGCTGAGTCCATCATTTCAGCTTCATCTACCTCATCTACATAGTCCTTTTTAATATTTTCAAGCACTTCACCAAAGAGATCTATTTTTTCATATAAATCATTTTTAGAGAATGCTGGTAAATTGAAAAAATTTACAAATATAAATAATAAGATAATAATTTTTTTCATATCATCGCTTTTTCTTTAGGGATTTCCTCTGACCACATTTTTTCTAAATCATAAAATTCTCTTTTTTCAGGGTGAAATATATGTACAATAACATCATGTGCGTCGACCAATTTCCAATCACTACTATTTCTTCCTTCTATGCGACATCCGGTAAGTCCAAGTTTTTTTAATTCTGTTACCAAAATTTCAGAAAGAGACTGTAGATGTCTAGAAGATGTTCCTGAAGCAATCACCATATAATCAGCTATATATGACTTATTTTTCAAATTTATAGAAATAATATTTTGGGCTTTATTATCATCTAAAATCCTTTCAATACTGTATTTGATATCTGATATTTTCATCAGGATTCTTTAACTAATTTTTTTTTTATAGATGAAGACGAAACAACTATCGGTTTGTTTTTTATAAAAATAATGTTCTTTTTTTTTAAATATTTTACCACAGTTGAGCTCTTACCTTTCTTATCATATCCTTTGCGAGAAAAAACAACTAATTTTGTTAATTTTACTAATTTTTTCCAACTTTTCCACTTATGTAATTCTATTAAAATGTCAGAACCAATAATAAAATAAATATTGTTTACTTTTTTTTTGATAAAATAATTAACTAAATTGATAGACTTAGAAGATTTTACCATCTTGTCTAAATACAAAACCTGAATTTTATTAAAATTTTTGATTATTTTTTTTGCCACTTTCATTCTCTGATTTAAAGAAAAATAAGCCTTTTTCTTGAAAGGATTTTTTTTTGTAATCAACCAATAAATTTTTTTTAACTTAATTTTTTTTAATGCAATTTTTGAAATAGCTAAATGTCCTTTGTGAGCAGGATCAAAACTTCCACCTAATATGCCAATAGTTTTATTAGAATTTTTTGCCATTAATTATGGTCTTATTATACCTTTACCAGAAACTACATATTTATAAGATGTTAATTGGTTTATTCCAACGGGACCCCTAGGCGGCAATTTATTTGTTGAGATACCAATTTCACCACCAAAACCAAATTCACCTCCATCAGCAAATTGAGTTGAAACGTTATGCATTGCAATAGAACTATTTACTCCGTTTAAAAAAATTTTAGCATTTTTTGAATTTGTCGTAATAATACTATCTGTATGCATTGTCCCGTATTTAAGAATATGTTCAACACCCTCATTTACATTTTTGACAGTTTTAATTGAAATAATGGCATCCAAATATTCTGTTGCCCAGTCTTTTTCTTTAGCCTTTTTTAATTTATTTTGAAATAATTTATTAATTTTATTGTCTACTCTTACTTCACAACCAGACTCAATAAGAGAATTAATTATTTCCTTAGCATGTGTTTTAAGTGCCTTTTCCTCAATTAAGAGTGTTTCAACAGCTCCACAAATACTTGTTCTCCTCATTTTTGCATTTATAATAATCTTTTTTGCCACGCTTAATTTTGCACTTTTATCCACAAATATGTGACACAGCCCCTCAAGATGACCAATTACATGAATATTGGAAAATTTTTGTACTTTAGAAATTAATCCTTTTCCTCCTCTAGGAACGATAACATCTATATAATTATTCATTTTAGATAATAAATTGTCTACAATTTTTCTATCTCTAGAATTTATAAATTGTACACAATTCTTATTAATTTTATTTTTTTGTAATGCTTCTCTAAAAAGGTGAGCTAAAATTTTATTTGAATTTATTGCTTCTGAACCACCTCTGAGAATTGAACAATTTCCAGATTTAAGACATAAGGCAGCAACATCAGCAGTAACATTTGGACGGCTTTCATAAATTACTCCAATAACACCTATAGGAGTAGAAACTTTTTTTATATTCAATTTGTTTGGTCTTTTCCAAGTTTCTAAAATTTGTCCTATAGGATTTTTGAAATTATATATTTCATTGATAGAGTGTCTAATACCCTCAATACGTTTTTCATTTAATACAAGTCTATCTATCAGATTCTTTCTTATGGCATTTTTTAAGTCTTTTTGATTTTCTCTTATAATTTTTTGTTTATTTATTAGTAGAGATTTATTGTAACTTTCTAAAACTTTTTTTATCTTATCATGTTTTACAGATTTTAAATTTTCAAAAGCTTTCTTTGAATTTTTTCCAATATTTTCTAAATAATTCATTTATAACATTACCATATCATTTTTATGAATAATTTCAGATTTACTCAAGTAACCTAAAATTTTTTCTATTTCTTTGCTTTGTTTACCTTTGATTTGGTTAATTTCATTGGAATTAAATGAAGCTAAACCTCTAGCTAATTGCTTTTCGTTTTGATCAACTATCAGAACGTTTTCTCCTTTATTGAAAGATCCGACAATTTTTGTTACTCCGGCAGCCAGTAAACTTTTTCCATCATTGAGTGCGCGTGCTGCTCCTAGGTCAACAAAAATTATTCCCGAAGAATTTAAGGATCCAATGATCCATTTCTTTTTTGCATCTAAACTTGAAATTTTTGGAATAAAATGAGTATAAATTTTATTTATGATTATATTTTTAATAGGATAATCTTTTTTTCCATTCGCGAGAAACATATGGCATCCAGAGTTCATACAAATTTTAGCTGCATCTAATTTTGTTGAAATTCCTCCTGATCCATAATTATTTTTTTTATTATCAATTAAAGAGTTTATTTTTTCATCAATTTTATTAACAGTTGCAATAATTTTTTTTTGTTTTGATTTATCGTACAACCCGTCAACATCTGAAAGAATAATAAGAGTATCAGCTCCTATTATTTGAGCAACTCTTGCTGCCAGCCTATCATTGTCTCCATATTTAATTTCAGCTGTAGCAGTAGTATCATTTTCATTAACTATTGGTACCGCGTTAAGTTTAAATAAATTATCAAATGTTCTTCTGATATTTAAAGCACGTCTTCTTTGTTCCGTATCATCAGGGCTAATTAATATTTGACCTGATTTAATTTTATACTTTTCAAATAGTTTTTGAAATTCACTGGCCAAATGAATTTGGCCAACAGCTGCAATAGCCTGACTCATATCTAGTTTTATCTTTTTTTTATTTATTTTTAGATATTTTTGCCCAAGAGCAATCGCGCCAGAAGATACAATTACAAAGTTTTTATTCTTTCCATATTTTTTGATATCTTTGATTAGTGAAGTAACCCATTTTTTTTTGAATTTACCTTTATCATCAACTACAGTTGATGAGCCTAATTTTAGAACAATTATATTGGAATTTTTAACTAACATTTTTTATCAATATTTTTTTAATTTTTAATAGATCTTTATTTGAAAATACAGAAATCACTTCATATTTAGATTTAATTTTTTTCTTAAATTCACTTATTTTTTTATCAATTTCGTCATTTTTAAGTAAGTCAGATTTATTAAAAAAAATTATTTCTTTCTTTTTGTCTAATTTTTTATCATAATTTTTCAATTCCAAATTTATCTTTCTATAAGAGTTTACAAGATCAGTTTCCGATAAATCAATTAAATGTAGCAAAACTTTACATCTTTCAATATGTCTTAAAAATTTATCACCTAGTCCGACGCCTTTGTGGGCACCTTCAACTAACCCAGGTATGTCAGCTAATGTTACCTCTTTACCATCATAATAAGTTACACCTAAATTTGGATTAATAGTTGTAAAAGGATAATTTGCTATTTTTGGCTTAGCTTTAGTCAATGCAGCTAATAAACTAGATTTTCCTGCATTAGGTTTTCCAATAATACCAATATCCGCTATAACTTTTAGCTGAAACCAAATCCAAAATTCTTCTCCGAGTTTTCCACTTGTCTTCTTTTTTGGAGCTCTATTTGTTGAGCTTTTAAATCTAACATTTCCTAAACCCCGTTTACCTCCTGCAGCAACTAAATACTTTTCTTTATTTTTTGTAAAATCATAAATTAGAGTATTATTGTCTTCTTCGTACACTTGTGTGCCAACTGGAACTTTAAGTATTAAATCTTTTCCGTTAGCACCTGTTTTATTTCTTTTACTGCCTCCCTTACCGTGTTCTGCTTTAAAATGTTGCGCGTATCTAAAATCTATTAAAGTATTTAAATTACGGTCTGCTTCTACTATGATAGACCCACCATCGCCACCATCACCACCATCTGGACCTCCATATTCAACAAACTTTTCTCTCCTGAAGTGAGCTGACCCAGAGCCACCATTTCCTGCTTTGATATATATTTTTGCTTGATCTAAAAATTTCATCTTGGATATATTACAAATAACTAGAGTTATTTATAGATCTAATTGGGGATTACAGAAACAAACGTTCTGTTTAATTTTGATTTTTTAAATTTAACTTTACCTTTTACTGTAGAAAAGATTGTGTGGTCTTTACCAATACCTACGTTTTCACCAGGGTGAATTTTAGTTCCCCTTTGTCTCACGATTATATTTCCAGGGATAACTAATTGATCTCCGTATTTTTTCACACCTAGACGTCTTCCTTTACTGTCTCGGCCGTTTTTGGATGATCCACCTGCTTTTTTTGTTGCCATTAATGCTACCTATTTTTTTAACACTTTCTTTTTAGTTGAAGTCTCTTTCTTAATTTCTTTTTTAGGAAGGTTGGCTTTAGCTTCATCTATTATCTTTCCACCCTTGGACATTATCTTGGTTATCTGAATTTTAGAATGACGTTGTCTATGGCCATTTTTCTTTCTTGAATGTTTTCTTCTTCTTTTGTGAAAAATTAAGACCGTTCTATCTTTAACATTATCTATGAGTTTAGCCTCAACTATTGCACCATCTACGCTAGGACTTCCCACTTCAGTAGTTTTGTCATCATTTAAAAGTAATACGTTTTGAAACTTTACTGTTTCACCAATTTTTGCGTTTAGTTTCTCAATTTCAAGTATTTTACTTGCTGAAACTTTATATTGTTTTCCACCCGTTTCTATAATTGCAAATGACATAAATTTTCTCTTGTTAGATTCAGGGCAATATATCCTTCAGAATCATCAAGTCAAGATTATTGAGCTTAAAAATTGTCTTTTAAATCACGTAATTTAGTAAAAATTTCTATATCTGAAGAATTTTCTAAATTTACAGCTTTTTTTACGTCTGGATCATTAGATCTTAAAAAAATATTTGTTTTAATTTCTTCTCCAATAGTAGAAGGAATAGTAGGCTTCTTATTTCTTAAGCTTAATTCAACATTATCTTTCTTTCTTTTTAAAAAATTATTATTTGGATTAAACTTTAAACAAAATTCTAAGTTTTTATAAGTATATTCATGCCCACAATAGATTTTGGTATCACTTGGAAGATTTTTAAGTGTATTTAATGACCTAAACATTTGTTCGTGTGTCCCTTCAAATATACGCCCACATCCTAGTGAAAAAAGAGTATCTCCAGTAAATATAACTTTTTCTTTTTTAAAATATAATGCGATATGTCCTTTTGTATGCCCTGGAATAAATATCGTAGTAAAGTTTAATGTACCAATTTTAAAATCTTGATTATTTTTTAGAAAATTATCAATACCTGGGATACGATTTTTATCCTTTTCGAAGCCAAGTACTGTTGAATTATATTTATTTTTAAGCTCCTCATTACCTCCAACATGATCATAATGGTGATGAGTATTTAATATGAAGTCTAATTTTTTGAAATTTTTATTTATTATTTTATCACATGGTGTAAATTCTGATGGATCGATTATAGCGATTGTGTTTGAAACTTCGTCATGTAATAAATAACTATAATTGTCATTCAAGCACGGTATAATTTCAATATTCATTTTAACCTATTAAAAAAATTCCTAACTTAGAAAAAAAATTTTTTAATTCTAAATTATTCTTCTTAATGAAAGAAATCTTATCTTCATTGACTCCAATAACTTTTTTAATCTTAATGTTTTGTTCGTCACAATAACTGAATAGATCCTTTATTGTACACATGTGCAAATTTGGAGTATTATACCAGGAATTAGGTAGGGTCTTTGTCATTGGCATTCTACCAAAAAATAATAAACTAGTTCTAACTTTCCAATATCCAAAGTTAGGTATTGAAACTATAACAGATTTTCCAATACGTAATAATTCTTTTAAGACTTTATCAGGGTTATAAAACGCCTGAAGAGTTTGACTGAGTACAACATAGTCAAAAGACTGATCAGGAAATTGGTAAAGTTCAGTTTCAGCATTTCCCTGAATTACAGGCAAACCCTTATAAATACATTCTTGAACATTTTTTTTTTCAAGTTCTAGACCGCGAACTTCTATATTTTTTTCTTTAACAAGAAGGTTCATTAAAGATCCATCACCACATCCAACATCTAAAACTCTCGTATTGTTGGGCAATAGGTCAGCTATTACTTTAAATTCTTTTTTCATTTTTAAATTTTTCGTAAATTGAGTCTATAAAACCTTTTAAAGTTTTTAAAAATTCAATTTCATTAACTAAAAAAGAGTCATGACCTTTATCAGTAACAATTTCTGAATATGAAACATCTGCACCTGAAGCATTAAGAGCAATAACAATATCTTTGTTCTCTTTAGTTGTATAAAGCCAATCAGATGAAAAAGAGATGACTAAAAATTTTGTTTTTTGATTTTTAAAAGCTTCTACAAGCCCCCCTTTAAATTGTTTAGATAAATCAAAATAATCCATCGCTCTTGTAATATATAAAATTGAATTGGCATCAAATCTTTCGACAAAGGCATTACCCTGATGTCTTAAATAACTCTCTACTTGAAAATCAGCGTTAAAACTAAATTGATAATCCGCTTTTTCTTGTAATTTTCTTCCAAATTTTTCTTGCATACCTTGTTCTGATAAATAGCTAATATGACCTACCATTCGTGCTACAGCCAGTCCATTTTTTGGTTGAGTTTTTTTGAGAAAGTATTTGCCGTTATCCCAAATAGGATCAGCCATGATTGCTTGCCGAGCCAATTCATTTAAAGCTATATTTTGAGCACTGTGGCTTGCGCTACACGCGATAGGAATTGCAGAAAAAGTTTTGTCAGGAAAAGTCGCACAAAATTGTAGTAGTTGCATTCCACCCATTGATCCTCCAGTGGCACATAAAAGTTTTTTAATACCAAGATAGTCTAAAAGTGACTCTTGAGCTTTTACAATATCTTTAATAGTTATCACTG
>Ga0222717_10002420_pt1 | contig 14477 bp, 18 predicted proteins | sample C33_18DmetaG_FD_165053 | JGI IMG/M metagenome (GOLD analysis project Ga0222717, IMG submission 165053) | Estuarine water microbial communities from San Francisco Bay, California, United States - C33_18D | ecosystem: Environmental > Aquatic > Marine > Unclassified | place: USA: California...
GAGAATTAGAAGAAATTGAAGGTGGCGTGAGGCGTCCAGCGGAACTACAAATCAAAGGTGGCAACGATAAAAATAAAGGATCATTTCTTTGGGCCGCTGTGAGATTTGCAAACAAAGTATTCTGTGTTGTAAATGCTGTGCGTAATTCAAAAGAATATGATTACGTTGTGTGGATTGACGGAGATACATTTTCATTTAGGCCCATACCTATGGACTTCTTTGAAAAATTGCTACCAGAAGAAACAATGTTAACGTATCTAGGTCGTGAGAATCCAAAACTCAACGACGGTGGAAAATATCCAGAGTGTGGATTTGTTGGGTATAACATGAACCATCCAGAGATACAAAACTTTGTAAATGATTGGGAAAATCTTTATGTCACAGATGAAGTATTCAAACTGTTAGAATGGCATGACTCGTATGTGTTTTGGCATTTGTCAAAATTATACAGACGAGGAAAAAACATACAAGTAAACGATATAGGTTACTGGAAAGGTGTAAAAGGACACCATGTGTTTGTTAATAGCGAACTTGGCGAGTACATGGATCACATGAAAGGCAAACGTAAAAAAATTGGTACGTCAGCTCGTAGTGATTTACGTAAGGAACCTACAGTAGACTATTGGAAGAAAGCACCATCGAGTCTATAATGAAAATAGAAGCATGGCCCATGCACGGCCCTCAGAACAGTAAAAATATTTTTAAAAAACTAATACAGTCAATGCGGGAAGCAGGTGACGAGGTATCTGTAGACAAAGAAACCAACGGCGACGTTGCGGTCATATGGAGTGTGTTATGGCGTGGTAGGATGGAGAGTTACAAACCAATATGGGACAGATACAGGAATAAAGGGAAGCCTGTCATTGTTGTAGAAGTGGGGGGACTACGTAGGAATCTCAGTTTTAAAATTGGAATTAACGGAATAAACAGAGATGCTGACTTCGGCAATCAAGAATTCAATGATAAACGTTGGCCGCTATTCAAACATGAATTGCGTCCATGGAATCCCACTGGAGATCTCATAGTTATATGCGGTCAACATGACGCCTCAGAGCAATGGAAGGGACTTCCAAAAATGTCAAACTGGATAGAACAGCAGATAAAAGAAATCAGAAAGTACACCACAAGACCAATCTTGGTCAGACCCCACCCTAGAAATATCATCACATTTGATGAAAACAAATACCCGAATGTAAAGGTTAGACTGCCAAAGCGAGATTACAGGACATACGACGACACAGATTTCAAGGCCACTCTAGAAAGGACTTGGGCGGTTGTGAATCATTCTAGCAATCCTGCCATGGAGGCGGTAATAAAAGGCATACCTGTGTTTGTGTCTGAGTCTAGCCTGTGTCACGACGTGGGCAATATCAAATTAGCGGACATCAACACACCGGCTATGCCTAACAGATTTACATGGGCGAATAAATTAGCATTCACGGAATGGTTCGAGGACGAGATAGAACAAGGACTGCCATGGCGAAGGATAAAGGCTAGATTAGAAGAGAAATATATAAAATGAAAATTATAGATAATTTCCTGAACAAAGAGGACCTCGAAGATTTGAAAACTATAGTGCTTGGTGCAACCTTTCCATGGTACATCAACGATGGTGTTACTCAACCAGACGATGGACACATACAATTCACACACCTAATTTATAAAGACGATGCGTTCAAAAGTAGTTACACTTTAGGAGGACTAGATATATTCAAAGAACTTCTTGGTTTTAAAAAAATATTACGAGCAAAGTTTAACCTACTACAGAGAACTGACAAAATAATTGAACACGGACTGCACACCGACATCTCGGAGCCAAGCAATAAAGTAAAAACAGCAATACTCTATCTGAACACAAATAATGGCTATACGAAATTTGCAAATGGAGATCTAGTGGAATCAGTAGAAAACAGATTAGTTCTGTTTGCAGGTAAAGTCCAACACGCCGGGAGCACCTGCACAGACAAAAGGTACAGAGCAGTTTTCAATTTAAATTTTGAGGATGACAATGAAAGTAATTAAAATCGGACAAATAAATGAGATCGAACCAATAGAATGGATACCTTACAAGGGAGAAGAAGTTTGTGTAAACTTAACCATAAGGAACGGTAAACGTATCCGTGACATGAAGTACTTCGAAGACAAAGTTAAAGCAGTGCCTCGAGGCAATGCATATTGCATAGGCAATGGACCTTCACGTAAGGATTTTGATCTTAATAAACTTAAAGCATCTGGACAGACATACGGTTGTAATGCACTGTACAGAGACTTTATGCCTGACTTTATATTTTCTGTTGATACAAAAATGACGATGCAGATGGTAGAAGATGAAGTGGGATTAAAGACCGTACACTACGCACCGGTCCTGGAAGTCAACAGGAAACAGAGCAAAGGCATGATAAATCTAATACCAAACAATCCACACTGGATATCAGGTAATGCCGCTTTCTGGACAGCAGGTGTCCACGGACACAAGAACATCTACCTTATAGGCTTCGACTTTAGGGAGTACGGTAAGGGGCAACTGAATAACATATACCAAGACACAATCTGTTATGGGGAACGAAACGACGACAAGATCTTTGAGGGCTGGTGGAAACAATTCAGGGACGTGTTGAAGATGAGACCATACGTGAACTACACCATTGTCCATGACAATCCACCCGAATATCTACACAACTCGCAGACAGGTACTGATATAGGAAACAGTAAAGTGATTAGTTACGCTGAATTTGAGGATACTGTTCTATCCGGTTCTTGATAGAGTCAACCCTGCACTTTTGAATTTATTTTTAAATGAATAAAAGTTGGCATTGTGATTGCTGTAGGGATCTTTCATCACTGTCATCTGATATAGATGTACCATTTCATGTGCTAAAGTCTCAATAAAATCTCTGAAGGTTGGATACTTTGTGTGTATCTCAATAGCAAATGTAACATCAGTTTTATCATAGGGTATTATACTTTGGTCGTATGTACCCTTTCTACATTTTCTATTATCCCAATTGGCCCAACACCTACCCCAGTCATTGGTCATCCTTACCAAATATAGTGGCACTGCTGGCAATTGATTACCAAACAATCCTTTGTTTAGATGTTTGAACCAGGTAGATACTATAGAGTATGTGGGTTTGTAATTCCTTATGTTCTTTCGCCTAGTCAGAGTATTTTCCAGTTTTATTTTAAGTTGTTTCCTGACCGATACGGTCTTTTTACTGGTCCTTTTCATAGGTTGACTATATTACCAAGTATGCTATAATATACTAATAATTATCAATATTACCAGGATACAAAATGCACACAGATATGCCAAAAACAATTAACGAAGCACTTAAAATACTAGCATATAATGATTATTTTTGGACAGACCCCCTATCGACGCAGAAAACACAGATCAAGCCACATCCTAAAGATTACGACACTGTGCGATCACTAGCAGAATCACAATACGCCTGGACAGAGAAGCAGGCCAGACTGGCACTTGTAATCTTGAAAAGATACCTGACCAAGTTCCAGGCCCATGGCATGGATATCAAGAAGTTGTTGGACAAGCCTGAGTACGAGGACGATTTCCGTGTGATTAGTTTTGACAAGGTCATTGAGAAATACACCGACGAGGACAACGTCGACAGGATAGAAATGAGATTTCCTTATAACAAGAAAGTGATACAACTGATACGTTGCATGAAGGACACACGTGACTTGCCCGGCATGTATGCCCTGTACGATGGTGAGAAAAAGAAATGGACCTTCCAACACAGTGACGTTACTGCCTACTACCTAACCCTGATAGCAGTGAGATATGATTTCAAATTCACAGACGACAGTTTGCTCAACGACTACGAAGAAGTAAAAAAAGAAATAATAGGACATCGTAAACCTACTGCAAGATTAATTGCTGGGGAGGTGGTGTTAGACAATGCTCCAGAATCTTTACAAAATTATTGGGACGAAAACCTTAAAGGTAAAACAGCACTGGCACAAGTTGATTCACTCAAGAACTTCGACATATCAACCAAAGGAATAAGTGTTGATGCTGACACTACAGTCGGCCACAAGATAGCACACAACAATTATCACAAGTTATGGATTGATTCAAAAGGATTTAGCAAGAAGGAGGTTGTCAAGGGATTGATAGAGTTGAATTGCTTTCCGTTGATCATGCCAGTTAGTGGTGACATACACATGGAAGACGATGTCAAAGAATTTTGGGAATGGTTGAATGCTTTCAAGGCCTATGGCATAGACATTCTAGATGACTGTAGTTGGGGGTTCGATGTCAGAGAGCCAGTCTACAGAAAAGAGTTAGACAAGTTACCAATGCATAGTATAGACCTAGACAAATTTTCAGATAAGAAGCATTGGTTAGTAGATAACCATAAACCAAGAGAATTTTTTGAGAATCTATATGAACTTCACCAGATGAGCAAACAGTTCAAACTGATCAGTGATAATACCAAAATAATATTCGTGAGAAACAGAATACCTAGGGCGTTGATCAAAAGCAAAATTAAACCACAAGCATCACTAGTTGCATTGGGAGGTGGTTATTATGCCACTGGCACGGACAATCTAAAAAGAATGCTTGAAAATCTTCCAAAAAAGTTGTATTATAGTGATCACCAACCGAGTAGTTGGGATTGGCATGATCATATTATAATAAAACTTTAGAATGAGCAGTTGTAAATTAGTAATAAAAGACGAAGTGAATGTGAAGTTTGAGAACCTGAGTCTCGAATGGAGGAAGCGTCTATCAAATAAATTTAAGTATGAGATACCATACGCAAGGCACTTACCAGCAGTCAAACTAGGCAGATGGGACGGCAAGGTTAGTTTCTTCGGTCTAGGTGGCACAACTTATCTAAATCTAGTTGATCAAATACTTCCCATACTAGACGAGGGCGGTGTGTACATAGATGTAGAAGATCGTAGAGAACAACATAACTTTGAATTCAAGGCAGTTGATAAAAATTATCTATCACATATAAACTGGCCGGAGAACCATCCAGCCGCAGGACAACCAATCGAATTGAGAGACTATCAAGTTGAGACAATTAATAAATTTATAGAACATCCACAAAGCATACAAGAGATCGCCACTGGTGCAGGTAAGACTATTATTACAGCGGCACTGTGCCAATTGGTCGAACCGTATGGAAGGACACTGACCATAGTTCCAAACAAAAGCCTTGTCACACAGACAGAGGAGGACTTCCTGGCTTGTAACCTAGATGTTGGTGTGTACTACGGCGACCGGAAAGAACTAGGAAGATTCAACACAATAGCAACCTGGCAGTCACTGAACGTATTAGAAAAGAAAAGCAAAGACGAGCATACAACTGATTTCTTAGAAGCAATACAAGGCATCAACACAGTGATAATAGATGAGGTACACATGGCCAAGGCCGATGTCCTTAAAAGATTGTTGACTGGACCATTTGCACACTGTGGTATACGTTGGGGACTAACAGGTACAGTACCAAAAGCGGATTACGAGTTCATGGGATTGAAATGTAGCATAGGTGATGTATCCAATAGGATACAGGCCAGCGAACTGCAAGACAAGGGTGTATTGGCAAACTGTCATGTGAATGTTCTGCAGACCCAGGATCATCCACAGTTCAAAACATACGGAGAAGAATTAAAATGGCTGACCACAGACAAGACAAGAATGAAATGGGTGGCCAACACAATCAAAGACATAGCAAGTTCAGGCAATACACTGATACTTGTGGATAGGATATCTGCAGGTGAGATCTTAGAAGAACAGATAGAAGATGCAGTGTTCGTGTCCGGATCGACTAAAAACACAGACAGAAAGGAACAATACGATGAAATATCTACTGCAACAAATAAAGTTATTATTGCCACATATGGAGTTGCCGCTGTTGGCATTAATATTCCTAGGATTTTTAATCTTGTTCTCATAGAGCCAGGTAAGTCGTTTGTCAGGGTGATACAGTCCATAGGACGTGGTATCAGGAAGGCAGAAGACAAGGATAGTGTACAGATATGGGATATTACCAGCAGTTGTAAGTTTGCAAAAAGACACCTGGGTGCAAGAAAAAAGTTTTACAAAGAGGCCAATTACCCGTATAATATAGAAAAGATAAATTATGAAAATCCTTACACTGGATAACAGAACATACAAGTTAGAGAAGATACCTGAATGGGTTGATGAGAATTTAAGATTCGCGGTACTAGACAATTCCAATCCAGACGAACCAGATTTCTTCTACATACCTCTAATATTCCTAGAGAGCTTCAACGCACCAGCGGCGGTATTAGAAATTGGACCACACAAGATAAAGATGCCACTGGATTGGAAGATGCTGATAGGCGAAGCAGGACAATCTGAAATGCATGTTTTACCAATAACAAGTTTGAACGACAGAGGCTTTGATGCTTTCACATTCAATCCATTATCAAGTCCTAAACCAGATTTCTATCCCATAGACGTTGTAGACATCTACACAGAAGTTAAATGGTATTTTCCTAAAATCAAATCAGGACAGATGTTGGCCGTACCTTTGAACAATGGTCCAAAGCCCATGTGTGCCTACTTTGTCAAGGACATATCGAGACAGTGTGAACAGGTGGACTATGGCTCCGTCTGGTAGGAAAACAATAACCATCGATGCACCGATCCTGATAACAAGCAACAAGATCGCTGTTTGGATGGACGAAAACTGGATGCACAATTTCTTTGACTTCATGAGAAAACACAAATTCCAATTTTCAGGTTTACAACACAAAAACAAGAAACTAAAATTAACATTTGTAACAGCGAAAGAATGCACAATGTTTGCACTAAAATATGCCAGCAGAAAAAAATAGAAAATTTTTTGATCTTAGAAACGGACTGAAAGCAGTAGACTTCAGGAACAAGGACTACTTCGACAGGATAGATGACAAGGAGAAATCGTTGTATTCACCTTACATGCTGATGAGATATGTTTCCAACGTATCTTCAAAGGATCCGTTCTACATAGAACACTACATAGAGATGGTGAACGAATGTGTGAACAAGCACTGCTTTACCCTAGGCAAACACAAGAAACTATTATGGATACTGACGGCTATGTGTGGAGCAGAGACAACGCAATTCCATCAATGGATTAAACCGATGAAGCGTGTACCAAATAAGAGTCTAAAGAGACTACAACAGATATATCCAACGTGGAAGGAAGCAGACCTAGAGACTTTAGACAAGGTGATAACAGACAGAGAACTAGAGGAACTGATAGAGGCACATGGCATCGACAAATAAATGCACATACTGTGGCAAGGAGTTTGCCAAGGAACGTACACTGCAAGTACATCTGTGTGAGCCCAAAAGAAGATATCTGCAAAGAGATGAGAAGTGGGTCGTGAATGCGTTTATGGTATTCCAAAGATTCTATCAGATACATCAACACAATTCAAAAATAAAAACATACGACGATTTTGTCAAGAGTTCGTACTACAATGCATTCGTCAAGTTTGGTCGATTCATAATGCATATCAATCCTTTGTATCCAGAGAAGTACATAGACTATGTTCTACAATCAAAAGTTAAACTGGACCACTGGGCGAGAGATGATCTTTATGAAATGTACTTGGTAGAGGCCTTAAAGTCAGAGCCTGTTGAGGCCGCACTACAAAGAAGCATCGCAACAATGATGGACTGGGCAACAGAACAAAATGCACAATGGCCGGACTATTTCAGACTCGTGAACAAAAACAGAGCGGTGCAACACATACAACAAGGCAAGATAAGTCCATGGTTGTTGCTAGGTTGCAACGCAGGCAAAAGGATGTTAAAATCATTTAACGACGAACAATTACAAATGATTGAAAGATTTATAAACACAAGTTTCTGGCCAAGCAAGTTGAAAAGTTATCCGGCGGATCACATGTTGGTACAAGACACAGCAAGGGAGGCCAAGATTGTCTAAGATAGAGTTAGAGGTTTCTGATAACCTTGAATTTGATGATGGCGACTGTGCTGTCATAATCAAAGAGGACGGTTCGGTAGGACGAGTTATAATGCCAAAAGTAAACAAAGACATGTTAAAAACAGAAGGATACAGAAAACTACTTGATGTGTTGGAAGTGTTACAACCAGGTTCGAAAGAGAAAATGATTGAACATGCAGAGAAAGACAAAGGAAGTGTACACTAATGCCTGATGTAGATATAGATTTTTTTGACAGGGATAACACATTGAAGTTGTTCAAGCACACTCCGGCATCAATGATAAAAGAAGGAAAATCCGAAAAGCACAAGACGGGAGTTTACTTCCACGCTGTGCCGGAACATCCTGTTACTGGTCATGCCTCCCTGGATTACAAAAATGCGGAGGACCGAGGTTACTTCAAGATAGACTGCCTAAACGTGAACATATACAAGGACGTGAAATCGGAACAGGAACTGGTTGAACTAATGATACAAGAACCTGATTGGGATATGCTAAAGGATCCTAAAACAGTGGAAAACCTTTTTCACCTAAACGGCCATTTCAATATAGTGTCCAAACTCGAACCAAAGACCATAGAACAACTTGCGGCCGTGTTGGCCATTATACGTCCTGCCAAACGTCAGTTGATGTACAAGGATTGGGTAGACATAATGAAAGAAGTATGGATAAAGCCAACAGATGGCAGTTACTTCTTCAAGAAGTCCCACGCTGTTGCATACGCACAGGCAATAGTTGTGCAGATGAATTTGATAAGCAGTGCTAAATATAGTTTTGATGCACCATCAGAAACGTAAGAAAAAACTTCCTAAAAAACTTAAGAAATCCAATCGTAGTACATCGTTAACATCAGAATTATATTCCTATCAACCTAACAGTCCTTTGACCAAATATGTTGAGAAAGTTTGTGGTGTGAACAGTACAGATCCTACTAAGATTAAGTAGGTCTTCTCACTAATTGGATAGTTCTTCTTTTCACCCGTTTCTTTGAAATTTCAGATAGTTTGACTGTGGGACCATGGGCAATTTCAACATCCTTGGAGTTGAGCGTAATAAGGGTTGAACGAAAGTATCTGAACTCCCCTTTTAAGAAAATGTTAATCGGTAATTTACGATTAGATTCATGCCACCAAGTTTCGCCACACTTCAGGAATTTCATCTTGTCCTGTGGCATCATCAGCCTGCCATAGTCGTAGAAACTGATAACATTGGTGTCCTCGTTCTGTACTATGCCCACATACTCCAAATCGCCCTTTCTGATCAGGCTTAAGAATGGGAACTTGTCCCTTAATGTGTTAAAAATTTCGTTCATTCTATATCTATAAATACTGTTAAATATGTATTATGCAAACAGTACAAAGGTATTTAATAAATCAATTGGTAATTGCCTACATAAATGGTTATCACGGAAGGAACTCAAAAGTGTACGATAGACGCCTAACACTGCATAGAGGGGTATCAAACCCTATCTCATTCACGTTTAAAAACGAGGATCAGAAAGCACAGGACATAACAAGTAAGACTTACGAGTTCAATATGATCGATTCGGAGAGCAAAAAAGCAGTGCTAACAAAGACATTAACTGTGTTAGATGATGGCTCAACTGTAAGCACAAGGGGTGATGCAAGTTGCACCATAACCGAAGGTGACCTGTTACCGCTAGACGCCAAATTCTACAACTTCTCTGTACGTGAAGTGAAATCAGATGGTAGCAGAGAAATCACGTATGCAGACACAGGTTATGCGGCCGCTGGTACTATAGAGTTACTAGATGGTGCTTATCCAGAATTTGTGGCAAGTACAAGTGTATCTAGTTTCACGGCATCAGGAGGTCCACTAGGATACACGTCAGGATCTATAGATGCTAGACCAGGCATCAACAACAACAAAGCATTACATACGATTGCTGTGTACACAAAGAACTTTTCAGGTGCTTTGAGGGTGCAAGGAACAATGAGTGCTTCACCAAGTAACACTGATTACTTTGATATTACCATGGAAGGTGCAGGATCCACTGCAAACTCTTTCACAGATTCTACAACAGTATCCAACTTCAACTTCACGGGTGTTTACCACAGTGTGAGATTTAGTTGGGGCAACGACAGTGGTAACACTGGCGTGATTGACAAAATCCTATATAGACAGTAAAATAGTATAGATTATGAATCTTATACAGAATACAATTCTGACTAGCCTGCCTGCGAACAGAAAGAAAACCCCAAGCGGATGGATCAGTTTCAACGCACCTTGTTGTGTGTACAATGGAGAGACCGCTGACAAGAAGAAACGTGGGGGACTTATGACCAGTGCAGACGGCACGGTAAGTTACCATTGTTTCAACTGTGGCTTCAAGACAAGTTATGTGATAGGACGTAAACTGACCTACAAGATGAGACAGTTTATGAGTTACATAGGTATACCTGAGGACACCATACGTAAGTTGGCCATAGAAGCCATGCGTGAGGAAGAGGGTGATGTCAAGTATGAGAAGAAGAAATTCGTGTCATTCAAAAACAAGACACTGCCCAAGAATGCACACAAACTAGATGTCTGGCTAGAGAAGTACGTGGCAAACGATCTCACAGAACCACAATGGAAGAAGATAGACGGATTACTAAAGTATCTGGAGAGCAGAGGCATAGGTCCTGACTGGTATGACTTCATGTACTCTCCCGACAAGGTTTGGGACGTACACCAAAGATTGCTCATACCATTTTACTGGCGTGGTGACGTTGTTGGTTTCACAGGAAGGATGTTTGAGCAATCAGACAAAGTAAAATATTACACAGATGTACAGCCAGGATATGTGTTTAATATGGATGCACAGGATTGGGCTAGAAAGTTTGTGATAGTGACTGAAGGACCGTTTGATGCAATTACCATTTCCGGCGTGAGCATACTAGGATCGGAGATAAATGATACACAAAGAGAGTTAATAGACGGCCTCGGTAGACAGGTGATTGTGGTGCCAGACAGAGATGCTCCCGGAGAGAAACTGATAGGACAAGCGAAAGAATTTGGATGGAGTGTCGCCTTCCCGGAATGGGGGGAGGATGTCAATGACGTGGCAGATGCAGTAGCAAGATACGGAAGACTTTTTGTAATACAATCTATATTGAAGACAACCGAATCTAACAAATTAAAAATTGATCTCAAAAGGAAGATGTATGGATAAGGTTCAATGGCACATTGAACCCACAAGCAAGTGTATTTTAGAATGTCCGCTTTGTGATAGGACATGGTTCTATGAAAAATTTAAGAGACGTCTTACAAACGAAATCAACATAGATCATTTGATAAAGTTCTTGAAAGGACAAGCACCTAATGTGTTATTGTGCGGCAATAATGGTGATCCTATATATCATAGCAAATTCCATGAGTTGTGCAAGGGATTGAAAGGAATTGATAGCAAGATCGAAATCAACACCAATGGAAGTGGCAAGAAAAAAGTTTGGTGGGAAGAATTATGTAGTTTACTATCACAAGATGACGATTCAATTACATTCAGCATAGACGGACTAGAGGACACCAATCATCTATATAGAATTAATGCAAAATGGGAATCAATAATGGAGGCAATTGAAACCGTTCATAAAAATAATATCCGTACCACTTGGAAGTTTATTGTTTTTAAACACAATCAACATCAGATAAATGATGCAAAAAAATTCAGTGAAAAACTAGGAGTAACAAATTTCAAATTGGTAAAAAGCGATAGATGGTGGAAACAAGATCTAATGCCGACAAAAGAGTTCGTGGACAGTTCATGGGAACATCAAGTACAAGTAACCAAAGGATCTGACACAGCATCAACTATACAACAAAGATGTATGAGCACTCCCAACGGAAAACCGGACACAGAATTATACATTGATTCCGATGGAGATTTTTATCCTTGTTGTAAAACAGGTTTGTATTCTTGGCGATATAAGAATATTTTTTCACCCAAAGATAGAAAATTTAACATCGGAAACAACACTGTTGAACAAATATTGAACAATACCAACGTGAAAAGGTTTTTTGATTCTACCAAATCATATGATACTGCTTTTAATTGTTGTAAAATTTATTGCGGAAAAAAGGAAAATGTAGTATAATATTGTCATGGCTGAATACACTTTTGACGTACAGAAACTTTACATAGAGATGCTCCTAGCGGATGCGGAATCATTTGCACGGGCACAGAACATATTCAAACCTGAATCGTTTGATCGTAAACTTCAACCAATAGCCAAGTTCGTCAAGGACTACATGGACGAATACAAAGTTATGCCCGATGTAGATCAGGTCAACGCCAAGCATGATATAAAATTGAAGTCAGCAAAGGATCTGGATCCTGCACACTTCAACTGGCTACTAGACGAGTTTGAAACATTCTCAAGACATAAGGCACTGGAACAAGCAATCCTTTCATCTGCTGATCTTTTAGAGAAAGGCGACTATGGTCCTGTTGAGGACATGGTCAAGGATGCAGTGAATGTAGGACTAACAAGAGATCTCGGTACAGACTATTTTGAAGATCCTCGAGGAAGACTTGAAGCACTCAAGGATAACAACGGACAGATCAGCACAGGATGGCAGAACTTAGACAAGAAACTGTTTGGTGGATTTAACAGAGGTGAACTTAATATTTTTGCAGGAGGATCGGGTGCAGGTAAGAGTTTGTTCTTGCAGAATCTTGCAGTGAACTGGGCACAGGCGGGTCTGAACGTTTGCTACATATCATTTGAGTTGAGTGAACAACTTACAGCCATGAGGTTAGATGCCATGATGACTAACATTCCGACTAAGAAAGTATTCCCCGAAATTGACAACGTTGAAATGAAGGTCAAGATGCTTAAGAAGAAGTCGGGTAATTTACAGATAAAGTATCTGCCTAGTGGTAGTAATGTATTGGACGTTAGAACATATCTCAAGGAACTAGAACTAAAGAACAAGAAAAAAGTAGACTGCATACTGATCGATTACTTGGATCTTATGATGCCTAAGAGTAAAAGGATAAGTCCAGCAGACTTGTTCATTAAAGACAAGTATGTGTCTGAAGAACTGAGAAACTTGGTCGTTGAGAAACAGTGTGTGTTGGCAACAGCATCACAGTTGAACAGGGCATCTGTTGAAGAGATCGAGTTTGACCATTCTCACATATCAGGCGGATTGTCTAAGATACAGACAGCAGATAACGTGATAGGTATATTCACATCGAGAGCAATGAAGGAACGTGGTAGATATCAGATACAGTTCATGAAGACTAGGTCAAGTTCTGGTGTTGGGCAGAAAGTTGATCTGGAGTTTGACGTGGACAGTTTACGTATCAGAGACCTAGCAGATGATCCGGAATACAAACAGTTTGACAAACAACGTAGCACGATATATGATTCACTGAAACAAACGTCCAAGGTATCAGCAAGTGGTGATACGCCAAAAGATGCAAGACCTGAAGTACCGGATCCTCGAAAAGGAGATACAATAGGCAAAGTAAAAGCCACGGTCGAGGGTGGCAAACTGAGACAACTTCTAAACGAACTGCACTCAGATGAAGAACAATAATGACATCGACTACATATACGAGAAATTAAGTTCTCTGTATCCAAATTACTCAAACAAAAAACCCAAAGCAAAAATATATTCAAAAGCATTCACAAGCCTTATTGGTGTAATGCTGTCAGCACAATCACAAGACAAAAGGACAGCGGTTGCTTGTAGACAACTGTTTTCTCTAGCAGACACTCCTGAGGATATGCTTGGACTATCGCAAGAAGAAATTATCGAGGCGATCAGACCTGCAGGTCTATTCAATGCCAAATCTAAAAACATACTTGCAACAAGTAAAATGCTATTGGAGAAGTACGACGGGCGTGTGCCAAGCACACAGAAAGAACTAATGACACTGCCTGGTGTTGGTAGGAAAAGTTCAGACATCGTAATGAGATTTGTATTTGGCGAACCACACATAGCAGTGGACACACACGTTTTCAGAATGTTATGGAGGCTTGGGTGGGTTGATAATTTAGACGAAGGCAAAGCGTCAATTACAGTAAACAATACAACACCAAGCAAATACAAATACGGTGCACACATGTGGTTGATAACACACGCTAAACTTGTCTGTAAATCAAGAACACCTTTGTGTGGACAATGCGTAATCAATGCCGCATGCGACAAAAGAGATATTACGATTCCTAAAAATAAATTACGCCAAAATCTTACCGCCTAATAATATACCCAGATAAATATTCCTGTCCAGAGCTTAATGCGAGAGGCGATAACAGGCAAACATAGGCATGAAAAATAAAGAACTAAACGACATAACAAGGCTATACGATAGATTCATTAGGCATTGTCCAGGCACAGAAGAATACACGCACAGGCTAGCAGAGGAAACTCAAATCATCCTTCAACTACGTTTCGTAGACTACTTCATACAAATATGTGACATCATTGCAATGACACGAGACATACCACACATGACACGTGGTAGTGCTGGTTCGTCATTGGTCTGTTACCTACTGGGCATAACAGAT
>Ga0222717_10002426_pt1 | contig 14439 bp, 16 predicted proteins | sample C33_18DmetaG_FD_165053 | JGI IMG/M metagenome (GOLD analysis project Ga0222717, IMG submission 165053) | Estuarine water microbial communities from San Francisco Bay, California, United States - C33_18D | ecosystem: Environmental > Aquatic > Marine > Unclassified | place: USA: California...
CTGTAAGGATTGTGATGCCCGTGGTTATCAACTAAAGAAGATTAAGAAGCAAGCAGGGTTAGGCTTTGCTGCACCAAGTAAGAAGTGGGTATCAGCTAATGGATTTAGTACAAGCAAAGACAACCTCGACACGCTTATTGCGACTGCTAAGAACAACGGGATGGATAATGCTGTGGACTTTCTTACTGACGTTAAAAGGTTATCTGCTATTTCTAGTTACCTTAGTAGCTTTGTTGATGGTATCGACATTTATAGAAAGCCAACCACAGGGATGCTACACGTGGGACTCACTCAGCACATCACAAGTACAGGTAGATTCTCTGGACGCAATCCCAACATGCAAAACATGCCAAGAGGTGGAACCTTCCCAGTGAAGCGTGTATTTGTATCAAGATGGAACACGGGTAAAATAATGGAGGCCGACTTTGCCCAACTCGAATTTAGGACAGCAGCGTTCTTGGCGCAAGATGAAACAGCGATGCAAGAAATTGCAACAGGATTCGATGTACATTCGTACACAGCAAAAGTTATTACTGAAGCTGGCGAACCTACATCACGCCAGGAAGCCAAGGCCCACACCTTTGCCCCACTCTTCGGCGCTACTGGATACGGTAGAAGCAAAGCTGTAGCTGCATACTACGAACACTTCACAGAGAAGTATGAGGGTGTGGCTAAGTGGCACAAGAAGCTAGCTGATGAAGCAATGCGTTTCATGAAGATCACTAACGTAAGTGGCAGACAGTACGCTTTCCCTGATGTGACAAGACGTAGCAACGGTAGCGTGACACACTTCACGATGATCAAGAACTATCCTGTGCAAGGGTTTGCTACAGGTGATGTTGTACCTGTTGTATTGTGTGAAATAGAACGTAGGCTATGGGATATGCAGTCATGCTTAGTTAATTCTGTGCACGATTCTGTAGTGATTGACGTACATCCAAACGAGACAGATAAAGTAATACAAACTATTAAGGATATGAACGAAGACCTAAACTCTTTAGTCGAAAAGGCTTACGGTGTTACCATGAATGTGCCTCTGTTATTAGAAGCAAAGATAGGTGATAATTGGCTTGACATGGCTGACGTTTAGAGTATAACTAAGCATCTTTAACTTTTATGAAAGGTAAGTAAATGAGTACAGAACTATCAATCGCAAACGATCTTGGTATGTCTTTGGCTGAAGCCATTGGTGTAACATCATCAGGTGGTGAGACAAAGAGTGTGTCTATGCCACGGGTTAACTTGATCCACAATGGCATCATGGGTAACATCGAAGTCAATGGCAAGTCAGTCAAGACTGAGGTAGTACCTACAGGTGCATACAAGATCACACGTGGTGAGGATAACGTAGTGTATAGCGTTAATCCTAGCATCCGTATCTTTGCTGTACGTCAACAGTGGAGTAAGTGGGACTCTAGTGCAGAGGTCATGATGAAAACGGTCATGAGTACTGACCTAAAAGGTGACCTAAAGGATAACATGGGTGGCTTTAACTTGGGTAGACCAACAGGTTACATCGAAGATTGGGAATCAGTTCCTGAGAAAACGAAGAACCTGATCCGTAGCATTAAGCGTAAGAAGATTATCTTCGGTATGCTGACAGCTAACGATTGCATTGATGAAGCAGGTAACCCTGTAGATGCTATCACTGATCCTATCCCGTTTGTCTATGAGGTTCCACCATCAAGCACTAAGTCACTAGACGGTGCGCTGGGTTCACTGACACGTAAGAATATCTTACCTATCCAGTACACCTTTAACTTAGCAGCAACAGAAGCTAAGATGCCTAATGGTAACGACTACGCTATCATGAAGCTTAACGCAGGTGACAAGGTAGACATCACTCCTGAAGATCAAGACTTGCTGAAGAACTTTATGGAGTACATCGAGTATCAGAACTCTTACATCTTGCAGCAGTGGGATGAAAAGAATCAAGAGTCTATCTCTGATGAAGATGCTGATATTGTAGCAGAGTTTGTCCAAGTAGAAGAGGCAGACTAATGAACCATCCTGCTGAACTAGCTGTCTACGACTATCTAGCACGTGCTACTAAGGGCGAGACAGACATGGCTGAAAGCATCCGTAAGCAAGTAGCTGCGGATGTTGAGGCTGCACTAGAGAAACAGTTCAGCAGCGGTCCACGTGATAAGTTTAAACTACGGATGTCCAACATTGGGCGTCCGACTTGTCAGTTGTGGTTTGAGAAGAATGAACCTGAAGATAAAGCACCTCTACCTCCACACTTCCTGATGAACATGATCATTGGTGATATTGTAGAGGCTGTGTTTAAAGGGCTTCTTCGTGCTGCTGATGTTGACTTTAAGGACAACGATAATGTTACGCTTAAGCTTAGTGATGGCACTGAGATCAATGGCGAGTACGACATGGTTATGGATGGCAAAGTAGATGACGTTAAGTCTGCATCACCTTGGTCATACAATAACAAGTTCGCTAGCCTAGAAGCTCTTGCACAGGGTGATGGTTTTGGGTACATCCCACAGCTAGTCGGTTATGCTACGGCTGCAGGTCTTGGTGTAGGTGGCTGGTGGGTAGTCAACAAAGCTAATGGTGAGTTTAAGTATGTGGATGCATCAGGTGTAGACACTGGTGAAGTACTAGAGAACATCGAAGCTACGGTATCTCACATCAACGAAGACAAACCATTCGAGCGTTGCTATGAGGCTATCCCTGAGACTCACTATCGTAAGGCTACAGGTAACTTAAAGCTTGGCTCTGAGTGTGGCTTCTGTTCGTTTAAACATAAGTGCTGGCCTAACCTACAGACACTACCTGCTGTTAAGTCTAACGCACAGAATCCTCCTATGGTGGACTACGTGTTAGTACAGCCAGAGTATCTTGAGGCTGCAGTTGGCTAGACGCACACACCTGAAAAGCTATCGCAGTGGCCTTGAGAAAGAGGTTGCTGCGTGGCTCAAAGACAAACAAAAGAAAGTCAGATACGAAGAGCTAAAGGTAGAGTGGGAAGACCTGAAGTACCGCACATACACACCTGACTTCGTGCTTGACAACGGTATCATAATAGAAACTAAAGGCATCTTTGATTCAGCAGATAGACGCAAACACCGTGAGGTAAAGCGTCAACACCCTGAGTTAGATATACGCTTTGTGTTCAGCAATGCTAACGCTAAACTTTACAAAGGTGCTAAGTCTAGGTACTGTGATTGGTGTGACAAGTACGGCTTTCAGTGGGCGCACCGTGTGATACCAGAGGATTGGTTGAACGAAGACGGTGAAGAGATCAAAGTCAAACGAATAGAAGTTAAAACAAAAAGGAAAGTATAATGGGACATACATTACGGGACGATGAACTAGCTATCGTCATACGCCCTAACAACTATGAAGATGAATGGGATGGTGATTGCTCTATAGAGTTAGTTACATCTCAGGATAGCCCAGTACCTAACGTAGTTATGGCACACATCATGAATGTAGCTACTATGATGTCAGCATTCCTTGATGTAGCAGCAGAACATCCTGACGTGTATGACTTAGTAGAAGAGCATCGTAACTATCTTATGGGTATTGACGATGATGAAGAAGAAGAGCTAAAAGTTACACGTGAAGGTAATGTATACTCACTAAACACTTGGACTAAGACGAAGGGTAACGCATGAAGATAGAACCAACACTAACTATTACAGCGTCTTCTACATCACATGATATGGAAGTTTCATCTGTAGATAAACCTAGTCATTACACACAAATAAAAGCTTGGGTAGAAGGTGCGTGGCGTAAGATCGAAGCTATCAATATTATTAGAGCTTTATGCAAACGCTTACCAGGAGGTGAAGCTGCTTTATACTTTAATGTTATGAAGTATATGTGGAGATACCCAGACAAGAACGGCTTAGAAGATTTATTAAAAGCTGAGAAGTACCTAAAGTGGTTGATAGAAGAACACAAGGAAACACATAAATGATTAGCCAAGATGATATAGAAGCAATGAAACCACAGATGCCACACGAGAAAGTAGCAGACTTTATTGTAGCATTTAGTGGATCACTAGACCCACGTTTGTGGATGAAGCTTATTGATGAAGAACTAGCAGAGTTTAGGGCTGAGAAGTTTGGTACACACAATCACTTAAAAGAACTGTGTGATCTACTATATGTATCAACAGGGTTATCACTTACAGTGCCTGAACATATAGGAATGTTAATGCGTGATGCTGAACGAGAGAAGTCACTCAAGCAGCAAGGGCAGGTCAGCCGTGCACTAGAGGAAGGCTTGCAGTACTACGGTGAGGATGTATTCATGGAAGCATTCGCACGTGTGCATGACAGCAACATGTCTAAGCTAGACAGCAATGGCAATCCTATACTACGTGAAGATGGCAAGGTTATGAAAGGGCCAAACTATAAGAAGCCCGATCTTACTGATTTACTGGAAAAGGCGGCATGAAGTTTGACATTAGAATGACTATAGATATAGATGAAGAAGACAACATACTTCCTATATCAGAAGATATGTATGAGCAAACCGTGAAGGAACTTATACAGGATGTTGTATACGATATAGATGCAGAGATTAAACAGATAGAGGTGAAACAAAAATCATGAGCAACTACCTACCAACAGACTACCAATCATTTATTCACAAATCACGTTACGCTAAGTACTTTGACAACTACGGACGTGAGTCATGGGATGATACAGTAACACGATATAGCGCTAATGTGATCAAGGACATGGTAGATACAGAGACTAAGCATGAACTAGAACAAGCTATTGTAGGTCTAGAGATCATGCCATCCATGAGAGCTATGATGACTGCTGGCCCAGCGCTTGAGCGTGATAACACAGCAGGATATAACTGTTCATACTTACCCGTAGATGACCCTAAGAGCTTCGACGAAGCGATGTACATCCTCCTCTGCGGTACTGGAGTCGGCTTCTCTGTGGAACGTCAATACATATCTAAACTTCCCGAAGTGCCTGTCCTCTATGACAGTGACACTACCATCGTCGTTAAAGATAGTAAGGAAGGGTGGGCTAAGGCTTTCCGTCAAGTGTTGGCACTCCTATGGGCTGGTGAGATTCCTAAGTGGGACGTATCTAAGGTACGCCCTGCAGGTGCTCGACTAAAGACATTCGGTGGACGTGCATCAGGCCCAGCGCCTTTAGTAGAACTGTTTAACTTTGCAGTTAACACATTTAAGAATGCACAAGGGCGTAAGCTATCAAGCATAGAATGTCATGACCTGATGTGTTTCATTGGGCAGATCGTTGTAGTAGGTGGTGTTCGTCGTTCAGCAATGATCAGTCTATCTAACCTAAGTGATGACCGTATGCGTCACGCTAAGTCAGGACAGTGGTGGGAAACTGCAGCACACCGTGCATTAGCTAATAACTCTGTGTCTTACACTGAGAAGCCTGACATCGAAACATTTATGCGGGAGTGGCTAGCTCTAGTAGAGAGTAAGTCAGGAGAGCGAGGAGTATTTAACCGTGAAGCATCTAAGAAACAAGCTGCTAAGTTTGGCAGACGTGATCCTAACCATGAGTTCGGGACCAACCCATGTTCTGAGATCATATTGCGGCCTTATCAGTTCTGCAATCTTACGGAAGTTGTGGTACGTGCTACAGATAGTGTGGAAGATTTGGAACGAAAAGTCAAGTTGGCAACTATTCTGGGAACTATCCAATCCACCTACACTAAGTTCCCGTATCTGCGAAAGGTGTGGCGAGACAATACTGAGGCAGAACGACTGCTTGGAGTGTCGCTAACAGGTATCATGGATAACCCATTGATGACTTCTAAGAACAAAGGATTGGAGAAGACTCTTGAGCACTTACGAAATGTCGCAGTTGATACTAATGCTATTTGGGCTGAACGTCTTGGTATCCCTGTATCTGCTTCTATCACTTGCGTTAAACCATCTGGGACGGTATCACAACTTGTGGACTCTGCTAGTGGCATCCATGCTCGTCATAACCCTTATTACATTCGGACTGTACGGGGAGATAACAAAGACCCTCTTACACAGTTCATGATTGATCAGGGTATCCCTGCTGAGCCATGTGTGTTTAAGGGTGACACTACTACAGTGTTTAGCTTCCCACAGAAGTCACCTAACAAAGCTGTAACACGTAACGACATGACAGCTATCGAACAGCTAGAGACATGGCTTACGTATCAGCGACACTGGTGTGAGCACAAACCATCAGTGACTATCTCAGTTCGTGACCATGAATGGCTAGCTGTGGGTGCGTTTGTATATGAACACTTTGACGAGATGTCAGGCGTATCATTCCTACCACACAGTGATCATACTTATCAGCAAGCACCATACCAGGATTGCACGAAGCAAGAGTATGAAGAGCTACTTAAGCTAATGCCTGAACGTATAGATTGGTCTAAGCTTAACGAGTATGAGCAGGAAGATAACACAGTTGCTATGCAGACAATGGCTTGCTCTGGTGATAGCTGTGAGATCGTAGACCTAGTATGAACCAGTATGTTGTAGTAGGTAGAGCCGACTGTATGTACTGCAGCAAAGCGGTAGGGCTTATAAGAGACAACGGGGGAGTGGTAAGTTATTACTCCCTCAACGATTCCAAGTGGGTACTTGACTTATTTAAGAAAGCTGATATACGTACAGTACCGCAAGTTTGGACAATAGGTGGCGACTACATTGGTGGCTACCAAGAACTAGAGAAACATATAGAAGGAGATTAATATGTTAGCAGCAGCAATTACAGTATTTACAGCAGGGTTTCTAGCTGTAGGTGTAATTAACGAAGTAGTATTACCCGTAGGTGAATACACTATCGAAAAAGGCACTGAAGCTTATGTAGCAGGTAAAGAACTAATTATCGGCACAGAAGCAGACTAAGACTACAAGGCTCAGCGTTAAGGCGCTGGGCTTTTCTTTAACGTGGAGATACCATGCAGTTAGATTTCTTTAGAGAAGAACTACAAGAAGACGAACGTAAAGAGATACATGAACTACACTGCCGTAAGTGTGATCAGATGAAACCTTTAGATTGTTTCACACCTTCTGCTGTAATATACGAGACAGAACCTAGACCAGTAGCAAGCAGGTCAATATCAGGACATGGCAGGTGGTGTAAACAATGCTCTAGTGAGTACAGTAAAGGAAAAGCAATAGCTGTAAAACTAGCAGGACCAAGACCTACAGAACCTACTCCCTGTGAATGCTGTGGTACTATAACACCATCAGAGAAACTACACTTAGATCATGATCATATAACATATGCCTTTAGAGGATGGCTATGTCGTACATGTAATCTAGGTATAGGATCACTAGGTGATAACATAGAAGGACTAGAAAAAGCTATAGCATATCTAAGGAAATCGAATGAACGTACTTGAGCCACCAGTAAAACAAACACGTAGTCGCCGTAAGACTAACTATAAAGGTGCAGCTAACAAGAAAACATCAGGGCTTGTACCCAAGACAGATAAACAGAAAGAGTTTCTACACTATCTAAAGGAATACAATCAAGTCTTTGTATTGGGTCCAGCAGGTACAGGTAAGACTTACGTCACCGCTACCTACGCAGCAGACTTATACACTACCAAAGAGATCGACAAGATCGTTATTACACGCCCTCACGTAGCTGTAGGTAAGGACATTGGGTTCCTACCTGGTAGCTTAGAGGAGAAGGTCTACCCGTGGGCTTTACCTGTGCTTGACGTGTTAGAGAAACACTGGGGTAAGGGTACACTAGAGACAGCTATCAAGAACAACAATGTAGAGATGGCTCCTCTAGCTTTGATGCGAGGGCGTAGCTTTGACAATGCGTTCATCATCGTAGACGAAACACAAAACATTACTACGCATGAGCTTAAGATGTTGTTGACTCGTGTGGGTGAAGGTAGTACTATTGTGCTTAATGGTGACATACAACAGTCGGACCTAAAGGAAGGTGATGGTCTGTCTAAAGTAATTCACCTAGCAAAGAAACACATGATACCTGTACCTGTTGTGGAGTTTGGTGTGGATGACATTATACGTAGTGACATCTGTGCACAATGGGTAAGGGTCTTTATGAAGGAAGGTATATGAGTCTAGAGAAAGAAGCTGAAGCATTCATCTCTGGGAGACATAAGCAGTTTAGGGCGGGGTTACAAGAAGGTGTCAGGAATCTACAGCAATACATAGTGGATAACTTGCACAGCACAGAAGAGAAACACGAAGCACTAAAGAACTTAATAGAGGTGCAGATGTGGGCAGAACGAAGTGCATCAATGCATGGTATAAAAAAGTAAAGGGGCCGCTTGGCCCCTCTCTTTTAATCTGCTTCAGTTACTTTCTTACGTACCTTCTTCTCTAGCTTACCTGCATTGATATACCAGAGTAGTAGTACTGACCTCCGACTATCTTTCTCAGCTTCATCATAGTCTTTAGCATTAATCTCAGCTATAGATTCTTTGATTGTTTTACCTTCGAAGCCGTAACGTCCAGCTAAGTCACCCCAGGCTGCATCAGCATCACGCTTCTCTTGTGGACCCAGCGCAGCAAACTCACCACGTACATACGCATTAAAGTCTGAACTATAAGTTTCATTCTTAGCAGCAAAGTCTTCCAGTACAGTACGTGCCATCTCACGCTTAGCATTGATGACGTTCTTGATCTTATCTTCTAAGAACTCTTTTTTACGTCTTACATCTGCGCTGTTATAGATAGGATCGCTCTCAATGAAAGCTTCTACTTCATCAGCTAAAGAGCCTTGTGCAATCTGCTGGGTGAACAACTCTAGTGCACTATTCTTTTCACGATATGGATTGTAGATTGAGAAAGGATCAATGTTAAGTTTAGCCATCTCCATCTTTAACTTATTAGGTGGAGGACTCTTCGTGAAACCAGTGATCTGTTTTAGTAGAGGGTCAAGCTGACGAAGAGGACCATCACCAAACACATCGTGACGCACAACGTCATACCCAGTGTCTTGGTTATCAGGGTCCATCATCTGGAAGTGAGTACGTGTAGAGCTACCCATCCACTTCATTAGACCTTCTAGCTGTGACTCACCCATGTCAATGCCAGTAACTTCTTTAAGTGTAGCTGACATCTCATTCAGGTTAAAGTCTACAATGTTCTTAGCAAACCTGCTGTACAGATATAGGTTAGGACTACGTGGTCCACCAATGTCAGGTAAGGATACAGTAGCATCTAGTGTCTGTGGCATGTAAGATGAACGTGGATCAAACTGACCATAGAAGTCTTTGACTACAGCAGCAGGATAAGTAAACGTACTGAAGTAGTCACCTATAACTTTAGCTACAGGCTGCATGTCTATGTCTTTATCACCATCTGCAATAGCTGTAGCAACGTTATATAGTGTGCCTGTTACCTCGTCTAATGCTGTGCTACTGGGACGGAACTCTGAACCAAGCATAAGGTTCATCATGTTACGGCTGAAGCGATCCTGATCGTCTAGCAGATCGTTAGGCATACCCATATACATACGTGCAGCAATATTAGCAGCGTAATGGATAGGTGCTGCTGGACCCATAGCAGCTTGAGCATTAGTAACTTCACCAGAAAGCATTCTATCTTCGAACCAGTTTAGTCCTTGCTCTATGTTATCTTTTTGATACATGTAAGCTGAAGCAAAGATAGCTCCACCTGTAAGCTGCTTAGCCCATTCTTCATCAGTAAGCTTAAAGCCTTTGTATATCATGTTAAGCACAGAGTAGTCTTTAATAAACTTAGCCTGTGATGCAATGTATCGTGGGAACGGAATAATAGTAGTAGCACCTGACTTGTGGATAAACCCAATAGTCTTATTCACAAACTTACTTGTATCGCTTGCACCTTTACCACCAAAGCGATTCTGGAATGTGAACTCTAAGCTATCATCTAAAGCTTTAGTTATAATGCTGTCAGGTATCTCGCTTATTCTACCTTCAGATAGTATGTGCATTAAATCAAAGCCAATGAAGTTAGGATTTGCTTCTTGTATTCTTTGTATATCTCTACCGTGACGCTCCATAAAGCGCTGATAACCCATAGCACGTAAATCTCTAGCATAAGAATTATATACAGCAGGACCAAAACCTAACTCAGCTAACTGCTCTTGAGCTAGTTGTTTTACTTCACGATCAATAGTACCAGCTACCACAGCTTTCTTAAAGATATGGTCTGACATAGTGTTAAAGCTGTTAACAAAGTTACCTGCCTTAGCTAACTTAGTATCTTTAACTACACCTGCCTCTGCTTGTGCTGCTTCACGAAACACACGTTGCATAAGTTCTGGCGCATCCTGGCGTAGTAGTTCTACAGCAGTATCAGCTACGTATTGATCTCTAACTAAGTAACGAGCAATATCTGCAGCACCATCTAGTGTAGCAGCAGCAGAGTCTTTACCTGTTACAGAGCGAATCATATAAGTGTTAAATTGATCAAGCATATCAATGCCTGTCATAGCAACACCAAAGATATTGTTACGCATTGTTGTAGCTGGCTGTGATGTCATGAAAGCTCGACGTGCATCTTCTACATTACGTAGTGATCTTACTACACGGTTTGCTGTAGTTAGTTGTAACTGTGCGTCACTAAGCTCTTTAGCTTCCTGTCCTGATATAGTGGACATTCCCTCATCATACAGCGTGTCTAGCTTTTGCTGGAACTTACCTGCTGCATCTCTGGCCTCCTTACCAGTGATAACTTTACCTGCTGCAGTCTTAAACTGCTTCTGTTGTACAAGAATACGAGCAGCCTCTGATACCTCTGCAGCGTATACAGCAGCTAGTTGTCTACGTGTTAGTCCGTACTTCTCTGCTGTCTTGTCAAACAGGGTTACGCCATCACCTTCGTCAATACGTCTAGCCAAGTACTCTGTAATACGTTGGCCTTTCTCAGGCTTAACACCTAACTGTCTTGCTAAGTCTGTAGCAGCAGCACTAAGACGCTGGATAGTACCACGATCTAGACCACCAATAAGTCCGTCAGGTAAGTCTTCACTAAGGATGTCTACCTTAGCTTCCATACCCTCCTCAACTAGCTTAGGATCAATAGACGCTAAGAGCTTGTCTTTAGTAAAGCGAATATACTTACGCCCTTCCTCAGTGTCACTAAGTTTCTTTAGGTCTTCTACAGCACGTTTAGTTGTATCAGCCATACGTTTAGCTTTGATTGAATCACCTACCTGCAAAGTCTCAACCATACGCTCAGCACCTTTGTACTGCTGACGTGCAGGAACAGCATAAGCTGCCCCACCGATAGCACCACCCAGCGCACCAGCTAGTGCAATTCTACCACCACTAATCTCGTAGTCTTCATCAATAGTTTCACCAGCTTCTTTCTTGATAAGCTCTGTGCCTAACTGTGAAGCTGCAGCAACACTACCTTCGAATGCTGTATCTAACAAACCACGCTTGATAGAATGTTTAGCTAGTTTCTTTAGCCCTTGCTTAGTACCTTCTTTAGCAGCTTGAGCAGCAACTGTACCCGCACCACCTGTCAAAGGCAACATAGCAGCAGAGATATATGTAGTAGGTGCTGTACCTATACCAAAGCCATAGTCCCATATAGCTGCACCACCACCGTCTAGGATACCTTCACCTTTAGCGTTATCAAAAGCGTTCATCAAACGAGCATAAGACTGCTTCTCTTTCTCTGCTGTCTTCTCATCCTTGATGTAGTAGAAATCCTTAGACATACTAACTTCGTTTGTATTCATGATACGGAAGTGTTCTAGTACTTCATAAGCAATATCATCAGCAGACATCTGCTTTAGCTCTTCATCCTTCCAACCCTTACGTCTACTCTTAAGGAAGGTAACAGCATCATTAAGAAAGCCTTTGTTCCTTTTCAGGTCAGAGACTTTCTTGTTCTTCATATTCTCAGGGGTGTAATATGTATAAGGATCAGACATTATTATTCCTCAGTAGGTAGTTGCATCTGGATCATACGGATAACCGTTTCATTTACTGGTAGGTTATTCATCTCCATATAATCTCTGATGATTGTCTTTCCATCCTCTCCCTTTAGTACAGACATATCAGGGAACTCGTCTTCCATAGCTTTGTATACATTGATAGCTGCATCTGCTAATCGTGTATCACCTGGGTCTACACTATCAACATTCATATCTTCTGTAATGTCACCTACATCAATCTGTGTAGCTGCTCCTTTAAAGTATTGCTTAGGGCTTAGGTAACCAAACGCTAAACGGAAGTCGATAGGTCTTACAGGTAATCCTGCTTCACGTTTTGCATCATCATCCATAGCTTCATATTCTGCATATGTAATCTTTGACGCTGCATCTCTAGCTGCTTCTACGTAATCTTCTTGTTGTTGAGCTACAGCACGAGCATTACCTGAAGCGAAGTTAATACCTGATTCATCTTCTTCGTCTTCATCAGGTGTGTTACTTAGAATAGTTGATACAACATCTTCTTGATCTACAACTACTGAAGATTTTTCTTCATCATCGTCTGGAGCACCTAAACCTCTAGGCACAGCCATGTCTGCCATGATGTCACGTGGACCTGATGTTCTATCGTCTGTACCACCAGCAGGTGTTTCTTTGATGTCAGGCTTAGTACCTGTTAAGATATACTCTATATATTCATCTGTAAGTTTACCATTCTTCTCAAGAGACTCTAAGATAAGCTCTGCTGCTAGACCGTTTTCTACACCAGCTAATAGGTTATCCATCTCAGCAGATGTATTAACTTCTTTAGACAAACGGAATAGTGCTTGGTCACGAGTAAGCTGACTATTTACACCACTTTGTGATAGAGCTAGTTCTAGATCAGCAATAGCTATACCACCTTTACGTAGTTTACTACTTAATTCTGCTTCATCTTTAGCAGCTAGAGCCTCTAGTGCACCTTCCACGTTTGTCGCATTAGCTAGATCATCAGTATTAGCAACGTTACGTGTAAAGGCACGCTCATACGTATTAGCTGTAGACATATAGTCAGTCTCTTCATAGTCTGTTACTTCTATATCAAAACCTTTAACACGTTTAACACCAGGTAAAGGTTCATAACGTCCACCTGTTGCGGCTTGATATGCTAGCACATCCTGTACGGGAATACCCATGTACTGCATAGCTGATAGATGATCTTCAGCAGAAGAAGCAGGGTCTAACATAAGTGTATCTTTTAGGGCTTGACCCCATGACTTAGTTTTATGTACTTCTGATTTATCATCTGGCTTACCAGCAATGTTACGTGCGTAACCAAGATAGATATTCTCAAGAGCTTGTTCTGCTGTCATGCCTTCTGGTAGTTTTACACCTTTAGGAATATTTAGTGAGCCTAAGAACTGAGACTTATCAATCTTAGAACCTTCAGGTAGATTATCTTGTGCTTTCTGGATAGCACCGTACACCTGTGTAACATCGTAGTTCTGAGCAATAGCTAGAAACTCTTCATCAGTCACACCAAACTCAGCTTTCATTTCCTGGCGAATAATATCAGCATTCTTAGCTTCTGCCATAGACTGTGCCATCTTAGGAGCAGCCCTACGCACAGTATCCATCTGGCTGTCTACTAGTTCGTTAAACCTTTCTTGGTTTTCTTTTATTCTGTCCTGCAGACTTGTAGCAAACCCTTTTACAAGCCCAGCGCCAAATGCACCTCTAATAGCCATCTTACATTTGCTCCTTCGCCATCAAGCCTTGCGGTGCTTGTTCAGCTTCCATAGGCATTTCTTCTTGTTGTTGTTGCGGTTCCTGTAAGTCTTGCTCTGCTTGCTGCATGATCTGTTCACCTTTATCAAGTGTACCTGCAGAAGCACCTGTTTTCATAGCAAGCTTAGCTGCTAATTTAGCTGCACGTTTCTTCTTAGCTTCAGCATCTTTATCACGATACTCATCCATAGTCATCTTGTATTCTACGTTCATTGCTTCAGCTAGTGTCTTAATCTGTGTCATCAACAAAGGCTTAAGCAACATCTTAACATCTACAGTATGCATACCATTCATTACACCCATTCCTAGCATAGTGGCTGCTACAACAGAAATAGGAATACCGATGTCTACCATATCCATGACATCATCTAGCACTTCTTCATCTGCTAGTTGTTCCATGTACATCTCGAATGCATCTAATGGATCAGAGAACTTAGAAGGTTTCTCCCAAGGAGCGTTACCTGGTTCTGCTGTAAGAGACTGACCTGGGATAGGTCCATCAAAAGGAGATAGTGACATTTTTATTATACCTTATTTAGTGAAACCTGCGCCGAAGTAGAGTCCTACAATGGCTGATACGATATGTGTGTCTAGTGGAGTAATCACAAAGCCTTTAGCCATCTTCCACTGTATTGATTCTGCTGGACCAAAGAGCCAAGCTAACGGACCACCAGTAGCTTCAGTGTAACCTACATATACGCTGACATCAGGATACCATACAGCGACTAGCTTTGGCAAGACAATAATAGAGAATACAGCAGATAAAGCGATAAGCCTACGTGTCCAAGCAAAGTGTATATGTAGG
>Ga0222717_10002427_pt1 | contig 14436 bp, 9 predicted proteins | sample C33_18DmetaG_FD_165053 | JGI IMG/M metagenome (GOLD analysis project Ga0222717, IMG submission 165053) | Estuarine water microbial communities from San Francisco Bay, California, United States - C33_18D | ecosystem: Environmental > Aquatic > Marine > Unclassified | place: USA: California...
CAGCAGATCCGCTTCCTGGATATTTCGTAGTTGTGATATAACTGTTTTTGTATTCTTTAACATTGTAACCAGATCTTCTTGTGTTCCATAACATTATACCTTGTGGATAATTGTCTGGATTTGGAGCATCTGGATCTAAGAAGCCATCGCTCAATAAGTCTTTAATCGAACTTGGTGATCCTGCACCACCAGTTGACAATGAATCTGCCTTGTCAGCCGCTGTGTGGTATCTAGCATCTGCAAACACAACACCATCTTCTGTGGTTTGGTCTGCTTTGTCAACTAGTTCCCACGCCGCACCTGAAGTGGTCACTGCCACTTGGTTCGCTGTGTTTGTAGAACTTAGAGTTGCTGATGTGTTGTACTTGTAAAGTTTTGGATAGTTCTCAAGGTCACTTGTGTCAATCCATAAGTCATTAGTAACAAGTGCAGTACCGTCTGACTGTGTAGTCGGTGCTGTTGCTTTGAACTGTGGACCATTTGGATCTGTTGTTGCGTATGCTGTTGCATAACCAACAAAAGTTGTACCGTTGTGTGCCATGATGTCTGCTTCGTCTGTCGCAGTGTGGTACCATAATGTGCCGTCTGCTGGCTCATTAGTTGGTGCACTTGTTGAAGCAGTGTAACTTAGTCTCTTCCAGTTACTTGCCATGATACCTGTGTTAGCACTTGAGTCAATGCTGTCACCTGTTGGTAGATCATACAAGTTGTCAATTAAAGTTGTACTGTCTTTTGTGTATGTTCCATAACTGTGTGCCGTCGTTGCACTGAAACCTGCATCTGCTAAAGGTGTTCCTGATGTGTCAAACATCCTGAACTCACCACCTAGTTTGTGTGTCATAACAATCGCACCTGTGCTTAATTTACTTGCACTTACGTTCGTTAAACCTGCACCGTTCACTGCCGCAATAAAGTCATCAGCACCAGTACCACCTAGTGTTACTGTTACTGCACTGTTTAATGCTTCTTGGTTCTTAACTGATTCCTGTATTGAGAAAGTTTCTGCACTTGTGAAACTTGGTGAAGTACTGTTACTAGTAATTGTAGTAGCACCACCTTCGTGTCTGAATAGTTGGAAGTCTGCTACGTTTGGAGTTGTATCAGCCGCGTCAGCCGCCGTCATTGACTCTTCAGTTACGTTGTACTGTGCGTACACTGTTCCAGTGCTTAATGCAGTTCCACCGTTCGCTGGATCTAAGTTGTAGATCGCAGAGTGGTGTGTAGCATAAAGTGGACTAGCAACTGTTGAGAAACTAGCACTTGATGAACTGTAAAGTTTAGTAACTAGAGCCGCACCTGAGTTTGCAGAAGTAGTCTTGAACCAAACAGAACCATTAGGTCTGTCTTCGTCTGCTGTTTTCCAAGTTGGTCTGTTAGTGTGTTTGTCTTGTAGAAGTTTTACACCATTGAAAGTGCCTGCTGTTATTCCAAGGTCTGCTAATAGCGTTCCTGTTTTTGCTTCAAATCTGATAGTGTTTGCACCTCCAGTTGAGTCACCTAGTGCTTTACCATTGTGGAAAATCTCTAGGTTACCTGTCGTGCTGTTAACACTTGCTGTTACGTTAGTGACATTTGATCCGATCACTGCCGCAACGTTAGATAATGTTGTACCACTTGTTGTGATCTCAACACCATTGATTGCTATCTTGTGACCACTTGTCACTGTTGTTCCTGAAGCAACTGTAACTACTGGTAAAGATGTGTGCCAGTCTGTTGAACCAACCTGTACCCAAGTGTTACTTGCTGTCTTCTTGTAGATCTTGTTAGTAACGTGAGTTGTGTTGATTGCGTAATCGCCAATTACACCAATTGAAGTTTTTGGTGCACCAGTTGAGACACCGCCAACTAGGTCACTTGTTGAAGTGATAAGTGTTGGAGTAATTGTTGTGAATGATTGATTAGTTTGTGACCACTCAAATAAACCGTAACTGCTTGATGCAAGGTCAAACCAGTATGTGCCATCTGTTGGTGACGCTGTAGGTGCCGAGGCACTTCCAACTAAATCTGCTGTGTCCACATTCGCTCTTAAAACATAAGCTCTGTTGGCAACTCCTAAGAAAGAGTAAGCCGCTTGTAAGCCGTATTCATTCAACTCATAACCGTTTAATGAATTTCCTGATGCGTCTGTGTAGAATTTCGGATCTCCGAAAGTCTCTGTTAATTCTCTTTGAGACGAGATCAAATAAGCAGTGTTGGCGTTGGCTGTAGTTGTTCCTACGGCAGTACCGTCTCCGGCTCCATTTGATTTGTCCTGTGATGATGCTACTATGAATAGTGGTGTTGTACCCGCATCTGATGGTACGTAGAAACTCTCGTTTATTACTGAAACTTCTACTCCTGGTGATGTTAATGCCATTTTTCGTATTCTCCTTGCAAGTTGTACGTATACTAGAGTTATTTATTCAATCGTATGGTTTTTATGACAGAATTTACTGTTTTTCTGGTACCTATATAGGTGACGTAAATACGAACATGCAGTACAAAGACAGACCGTTGTGTACGGAGTGTAAGACCAAGCCTAGAGCATACGCCTATAAGAGATATGGACGTGTGTATTGGCGTAGAAAGTGTGACACCTGTATTAGAAAAAAAGCCGGCAAGCGAGTGGGAGGTGTGACCGCCCTACAAAGATCTGGCTACAAGAAACATCGGAAGTGTGAGTTATGTGGATTTAAAGCACAAGACAAAGCACAATTGGATGTGCTGTTCGTTGATGGTGATCTGAGGAATACTACTGCTACTAACCTAAAAACTGTTTGCGCCAATTGCCAGAGGCTGACTACTACCCGTAGATTGGGATGGCGTGTTGGTGATCTTGTCGCTGACGATTAGGTCGTCTATTTTTGCGTATAGTTCTTCTTTTGTGCCATTATTCTCAATGACGAAATCAAACTCTTCTTTTGCCCATGCATATTCTGAACTGTGTATACCTTTGGGTTCGATATTGCCTTCGACATAGTCAACAAACCAATCAGGATCTGGCCCTCTTTTTACTAGTATAATCTTTCCACCGTGTGCTATTATCTGTTTAACTTCATTGGGGAATCGTGTGTCTGCTATCACAGTGTTTTGGCCTTTGTATCTGCCAATGCAACTGTCTACCCAGATACCGTCGTACATCTGACCACGCATAACTTCCGTGCCGAAGTATTGTAACACCCACCTCGGAGTTGTTGGCTTGCCAAATTTTTCACTCCAGAATTTATCAGGTTGTTCTCTCCAATGTCTGCTGGATTCCGTGTCTCCTTCTAGGAGAGCCCTGTCCCAATTGAACATGGACGCCACAGCATCTTTTAGACTTTTTGCGAAACTATCTTTTTGATAGCCGTGTGTTTCCACGAGCCTGTCAGCGACTGTTCCTTTACCAGAACTTATTAAACCTACTACACCTATTAACATAGGTTTATTATACTATTTTTTTAAACGTTTTTCAATCTCTTTTATTGCTTTTCTCACAGATCTCAATATTGATGCTCTCAGGGTTTTCTTGCGTTCTTTCAAGGCTTTTATGCTCATTGTTTCCAAGTCCTCTACCAACTTTTCTAATTGATCCAGTGATAGGTCAGAATAATTTTTATGATGGGAGTCTTTCATGGTAGGTATTTAAATGAAGTTCAGTATCAATTAACCAATAACAAAACTGTGTGGCGTGCCGCCTTCTTGGAAGTTTCCTATGTCCGCTTCCAATCTTTCGATCTCTGCCTGACCTTCGCTCTTAAGTGCATCACCGTTCAGTGTTGTTCCACCCTGTGGACCTGCAATGGTATTAAATTTACCTCTTGCTTCACCTAACATTATTTTAGACACAGCAAGTGTGTAATCTCTGATCCATGGTTTAGAGTAGATGTCTTTGAACAACGTGATGTCAGGTCTATAGTTGTCGGTGTGCATAAGCACAGTCTCGTCGTCTGCTCTTGGTCTCTGTGTGATAGTCAATTTTTTTGTAGCAACATCAAAGTGGAATTGAATAAAACTACCAAACATTTTTCCGATCATCTCCTGATATGAAGCGAATGCATAGTAAGTTGCTAATCCACCTGTTGCACCTGCCCTTAAAAGATATGTGTTTGTGTATGCAAGGTTGAATGGTTCAAACAAAGTTCCACCTTCGCCACCTTCGGTTCGTGAACCAACTGTTCTTCTGTTCAAATTCCTAACGTTTATGATCTCATCTGGCAAGATGTAACTGTTTTGATTTTTCTTTAGTTCTAGGAATGCATACGATTCTTCCACAGCATTTGATGATCGCTGTCTGAATTTATTCACTGCTCTTTCCAGTGCCGTTTGATAGTGTTTTGGGTCTAATTCCACGTCAATCATCCCGTCACCGAGACTGTTCTTGACGTAATCGAAAATTTCCTGTTGTCCTGTTTGTAGTTCTGACATACTCATATTTATAGTCATTGCCTGTGCAATAAATATGTATGATATGCCAAGATTATCCATTTTTAAGCCTGAAAAGGGCAATGACTACAAGTTCTTCGATCGCAACATCAAAGAGATGTTTCAAGTGGGTGGGACGGATCTACACCTGCACAAATATCTAGGACCATACAACCAAGGAGATACAAACAAAGACGGCGATGCCTCTCCTACGCAACCTCAGTACTCGGGTGACAGTTTGAACGAGAGAACTATACAAGATTTATTATTTTTAGAGAATAGGGATAGAAAATATTCAGATGATGTTTATGTTGTTAGAGGAATTTACAATGTGCAAGATGCAGATTTTAATCTGTCACAGTTTGGTATGTTCCTACAGAATGACACATTGTTTCTGACTGTTCATTTGAACGATATTGTGGAAAGGATTGGCAGAAAACCAATGAGTGGTGATGTGATAGAATTCCCACACATGAAGGAAGATTATTCATTAGACGAAAGTGTGCCAATTGCACTGAAAAGATACTATGTTGTGGAAGACGTAAACAGAGCGGCAGAAGGATTCAGCCAAACATGGTGGCCACATCTATTAAGATTGAAAATGAAAACTCTAGTAGATTCACAAGAATTCAAAGATGTAATAGGAGATGCAACCACAACAGGGTCAGTTGCAAGTTACATGAGCACATACAACAGAGAAAAAACTATCAACGATCAGATTGTAGCACAGGCAGAATCTGATGCTCCAAAGGCAGGATTCAATTATAAACAATATTATGTTGCACCGATCGACGAAAGAGGAAACATCAGAACTGAAAATGTTAACACAGAGGAACAAAGAGCAAGTAGTGATCAAACAGTTAATGCTACTATAGATACTCCTGCTTCTTCTCACTACGGATTCTATCTAGATGGCGACGGTGTTGCACCTAACGGAAATCCTGCAGGTTTTGGAATAACATTCCCAACATCGGGTGTAGATAAAGGTGATTACTTCTTGAGAACGGATTTTTTACCCAACAGGTTGTTCCGTTATGACGGAGTCAGATGGATCAAAATTGAAGACAGTGTGAGAATAACTACAACGAACAATGATTCTAGAGGCAACTACAAAACAAGTTTTGTTAACAATGCGACAGAATCAACAATAAACGGATTAACAGTGAAACAGAGACAGTCACTAACAGATGCACTGAAACCAAAGGCTGACAATTAAGAATGCTACATTTTTACGAAGGACAGGTTAGAAAATTTTTAACTCAATTTATTAGAATTTTGAGTAACTTTTCTGTGGAAACAGGCAAAGGCAGTGATGGCGCCGTAAATTTGCGAGCGGTGCCTGTGGTTTACGGCGATCCAACAAGACAGGTTGCTAACATCATCAGGAACAACAGTGAGAACGCCTTGAACTATGCTCCTAAGATCGCTTGTTACGTTAGAGAATTAAACTATGACAGGGAAAGGATGCAGAATCCATACCATGTCGAAAAACAACACTTGAGAGAAAGAGATGTAGACAGTGATGGAAATTATACAAACCAATTGGGTGCAGGGTACACTGTGGAAAAGGTCATGCCTTCACCTTTTAGGCTAGAGGTCACAGCGGACATTTTCTCATCCAACACCGATCAAAAATTACAGATACTAGAACAGATCCTTTATCTATTCAACCCGGATTTTGAGATACAGAAAACAGACAACTACATAGACTGGACAAGTTTAAGTTATATTGAGTTAGGTAACATCACATTTAGTTCGAGGACTATTCCTGTGGGTGCAGATACCGAAATTGATGTAGCAACATTACAGTTTAGTATGCCAATATGGCTATCCCCGCCCGTGAAAGTTAAGAAGTTGGGTGTGGTGCAGAAGATAATAATGAGTATATACGACGACGACGGTGGCATAACAAAAGGGTTGATAGATGGAGAACTAACATCGAGAAGTTACATTACGCCAAACAACTTCGGATTGTTAGTGACAGGCAATCAACTACGATTATTAGGATCAACAGGTACAAACGTTAAATCGGGGGGCGATGGATTCCAGTCAGGTGCAAACCAACCTAACAATTATGATCCGTTTGAAACATTTGGACCAGCAGTCAATTGGAAAGTTCTTTTAGATCAGTATGGGAAAGTAACAAACGGCACATCACAGATAAGATTAACACAGCCGGACGGCAACGAGATTATTGGCACAATAGCAACAACGTCACTGGACGACACAATTTTATTATACACAATTGACGGTGATACAATACCAAACAATTCTCTTACAGCAGTCAAGAAGATAATAAATCCAGCAACATTTGATCCAGGCACACCCGCGAATGGTGATAGATATCTGGTCATAAATGATGTAGGAGACAGCACAGCCAGTTTCCAAAGTGCAACTTGGGGTACACTTGTGGCCAGTGTAGGCGACATCATAGAATACAACAGTGCAACGAGTAAGTGGAATATTGCCTTCGACGCAAGTAATCCAGATTCAACACAACACTACGTTACCAATCTTAACACAGGAATACAGTATAGATTCAATGGCACAGAATGGGTTAAATCATACGAAGGTGTGTACACACAAGGTAATTGGAGCATAGTGCTTGACGGTGGAGCAGATCCAGGATACAACTCAAGCCTTGACGCTACCACTCCATAGTTGTTATAATAAAGCATGAAAGAAAACATAGTTTGCTCGGGTGCCCTGTTCTACGCAACAACCACCAAACGTTTCCTGTTCCTACAAAGAACTGACAAGAAGACACAAGGCATGTGGGGATTGGTAGGTGGCAAAAGCAAATTCACGGAGAGTGCCTTCGAGGGACTGAAGCGTGAAGTAGAAGAAGAGACAGGCAGTCTACCCAAATTCAAGAAAGTAATTCCATTAGAGATGTTCACATCAAACGATCAGAAGTTCTTCTTCCACACATATCTAGTAGCCATAGACGCAGAATTCATTCCTAAATTAAATGCGGAACATTCAGGATACTGTTGGACTGCGTTTGAATGTTGGCCCAAGAACCTACACATGGGTCTCAAAAACACACTGAATAATAAAAGTATAAAAGGTAAGTTACAGACTATATTAGATCTTATTGTCTAGCCAGCACTAATTTTTAAAGTGCCAGAACTGTTCCAAAGTTGTCCTGCAACTCCTGGATCGCTTGTTGGTAGATTGGTCATTTTCACAACAGCATTTGAGAAGGTTTTGGCACCTGATATGGTCTGTGTCGTTGACACAAGTACCTGTTCGCTTGTTGCCGCACCTGCCGATGCCCTCAACAAGTTTACTCTGTATGCATTCACAGTTGTACTTGCACCCGAGGTACTAGCGGCACTTACTGTCACAGTTGATCCACTTAAAGCCGCTGAGAATGATAATTGGTCTGATCCTTTGGTAGACACGATAGGTCCTGATGATACAAATGCGTCTGCACCGTCTGACACCACAAATACTTCTGAGATACTTGCCGCACTCTCAGAACTGCTGTTTCCAACTACAACGTATTGAGCACCATTCACACTGTCTGTGGAGAATGTGTCCATTGTGGTAGCACTGCTTGATGTGGTAGTTTGCCCTACTGTTTTTGTGTTTGTACTTGATGCATCTGATTCGGCATCGCCTAAAAGCACCCTGTACATCTTGACCGCTGTGTTTGGTTCATTACCTGATGCCCTTAATCTCACATTGGAACCGCTGATGTCCGCTGTCAAACTTATCAACTCGTTACTTCCTGTGAAGTTGCTATTGTAAGTTGTGATGAATGCATCTGTGCCGTTGTGTACAACTAAACACTCTATGTTGTGTAATTCTGTCTTGCCAGTGTTGTTTGCACTTATGTAGTATTTTGCACCCCTGTATGTTCCGTGTGCCCAAGTGTCTAAGTTTTCAACAGCACTATCAACATCTGTGTTTATAATAGTCGCAGTGTTTCCTGAGCTTGATGCAGACGTATTGTCTCCTAAACCTATCTTATAAAACTTGATACTGTTTACTGCCGCTGTACCTGTTCCTTTTAATCTTACAGTGCCTGAATTGATATCTGCAGTGAACGTCAGTTGACCGTTTGTTCCTTGTTGTACTCCGCCACCCGCTGAAACGAAAGCATCAGTGTCATTATGTACTAAACTTATTTGCACGGTTGCAAGTTCGTCATTGATTTCATCTTTCATCACACCAAGATAGAATGCACTGTCAAAAGTACCTGTAGTGAATGTGTCGATGTTGGTTGCAGTGGTTCCTATTGATGTTTGCTCTCCCGTGCTGGTATCACTTGACTCTGATACTGATGCCTGCGTGGCTATATTTGTCCAACCTGTGGTGTCATATCTTTCATACGTGTCCGTTGAAGTATTGTATCTTATCATACCAGTGGCACTACTGCTAGGCCTTGATCCTGATGTACCTTTTGGCAACGTTAAAGCACCGGGCTCTAGTTTCAAGTTGTTATGTGTGATGTATAAATCATCAGTTGTACCACCACTTGCCCTGTAGATGTTGTCTGCCTCCATGGCCAGTCTTGCGAAATATATTTTTGTGTTTGGATTGCAACTTGCCCGCAATCTTGCTTTGCCGCTTGAAACATCTGCTGAGAAAGTTGCTAGTGTGTTGTTAGCAGTAATAACAAAACTTTCAGATATTGTTGCATCTGTTCCGGCGTTGTTAACGGTCATTGTCACCTCGGAGTTTTGGTATTCTGAACCTGACTCCATTGTTATGAAATATCTTGCCGCTTTGTATTTGAACACATCAAATGAGTCAACAGTCTCAACCGATGAGTCTATGTCTCCCTTGATTCCATACAAGAAGTTGTCAAACTCTCCTAGTTTTGTTTTAGATCCAAGATCCTGTCTGTAGAGAATTGCTGTACCTGTTGTGTTACCACCAGATGCAGAAAGCAGTGTGACGGTTGCACTAGAAATTGTTGCACTTATAGTATGCAAAGGTGTACCTCTACTAGATACAAGGGCATAGTCATCATGGAAAACTGTTGTTCCGTCGTGTGTAAGGCTAGTTTCAGATATCTGGTAGTCACCCGACGTGCTATCTTTTATCAGTATAACATACTTGGCACCCCTTATATCTGTCTTTGTGAATTGATCAAGTGTAGTTGCACTAGAGCCAATATTCGTTGAAGTTGTTATAATTTTTGAGTTGGTGTTGGCAACTGTTTCGTGGTGATCGCCCAGTGCTATTCTGTAAATTCTTAAGTTGGTGTGTGATGATGTGTTTGTGACCGCTGACAGTTGTACCATGTCACCCGATATTGCAACAGTGAAGTCTGCTATCCTTGTTGAATCTTCATTTACATTGTAGGTAGAAACATAAGGCGTTGAATCATCATGTACCACTGACACTTTGACATGTCCAACGAAACCGTTATCCTGGTCCTCCATGATCACATCATAGATAGCACCTCTGTATTCCGTTATGTCGAACTCGTCTATTACCGCTGTTGTTGTGTCTAACTTGTAGTGGTTGAACTGTTTGACCGCTGTGTTGTTTCCACCGCCTCCACCTGATGATTCTGAGAACGAAAGGTTACCTGATCCGTCAGTGGTCAATACTTGTCCGTTGCTTCCATCTGATGTTGGATAACTTAGTCCGTCTGCAATGAGTGATCCAGTTATCGTTGTGTCACCTGCTACTGTCAGCGAAGTACCGTTCAACAGTTGTAGAGAGTCTGATCTCAATCTCGCAGTTATTACATTTGATCCTGCTTTCTTGTTAGCAAATTCTATTAGTCCATCCTCTGTGCCATCGCTGGCGTCCTGTATCTTACCCGTTATCTTTGCATAAACAATTTCCTGGTCTGCGTCATTCTCACCTTTAAATTTTATCTGTCCCATGTAGTCTGCGTCAGCAGGACTTGAACTATTTCTTTTAAGTGTGATTACTGGACCGGCACTTGAACTATCTTCTGTTGTTGTCACTAATATTGAATCATCTGTTGATGTGTTTGTGATTGTCGCAGAAGTAAGACCGGTGATAGCAGATGCTGTCACTGTTCCGTTTACTTGTAATGCTGTTGAGGGTTCTGAAGTACCAATACCTATACGAGAATTCGTTACATCTAGGTATAAAAGGTTTGTTTCAAATGCCAGGTCTGTACCGTTCCTAGTCAAATTTGACTTTAGTACCGACCCAGATATACGACCTATGGCCATACTAGGGTACTCCTTATAATAATGTTAGTACAGCATATGCCATACACGGCCTCTTTATCATTGCCGGCCGACAACAGTATACGTATTTATACGCCTAAAAAAAAAGGCGATCCGAAGACCGCCTTTAATTCTACTAAAAAGTATGAGTACTTATTAGTGACTTGTTCTTACTGCCGCTAATACTGAACCATTACCACTTGTTGTTTTGCTTGTAAGAGCTCTACCAATCACGTTGAATGCTGTACATTCTGATTTTTGAGCCGCTTTAGCGTAACCTGGTACTGATGCAGATATAAGTCTGTCACCTTTGTTTACTGAACCGATAACTTTTACGTCAACCCTACCTGTCATTGCTACGTATGGGTGTGTGTCGTCGTTACCTGCACCACCGTTCATCATGAAAGCCGCTTGGTCTTTACTAGAAACAACACCAAACACTTCGTCTGATCCTTCTTCGTTTACCTTGCAGATTTCTTCCGCACCACCTAGTGCTACAACTGTTCCTGGAGCCATTGCTTCGTCTGATGCAAATCGCTCCGCAACGTCAGAATACTGAGCCGCTGTTGCTGTACCTGTTAAGTTGGCAACTAGTGTTCCAACTGATACTGTGATACCACCTGATTTGTCAGCCGCTGTTGAAGTTGTTAAACCCATTGCAAATGTATCTGTTGATTCATCCCAAATGATTGCCGCGTTGTTACCTGTTGAACCTCTTTCAATGATAAGTCCAGCGTCATTTGATGATGCTGATATACCTGAGTTAAGTTCAATCAAGTTATCTGCGATTGTTGTGTTTGATGAGTTCACAGTAGTTGTTGTACCGTTTACTGTCAACTGACCTGTTACAACCACGTTACCTGAGAACGTAGATGATGTGTCGTTAATCACTAGTTCTGTGTTACCGTCACATACTACCGTCAATGCACCGTCTGATCCTGAGTCAGTGATCGTCGCACTTGTGTTACCTGTGCTGATTGCTGATGTTGAAATCGCCGCGATCTGATCGTCAACGTATTTCTTGTTTGAGAATTGACCGTCCGCATTTGGTGCCGCCGTCGCTCCTCCTGTGATAGTATTCGCACTTGCTGATATTACTATATCACCAACTGAAATACCATTATGTACTCTGAAGTTTCTTGTTGTCATAGTTCCATATATCCCATATGAGTTAAGTTAATTAAAGTTGAGCCGAAAAAAAAACGCCCCAACAGTAGTATTTACCATTGGGGCGTTTAGAATTATCTTTAGGGTTCTAGTCTTGCTTACTATACTGCCGCTAATGAGTATTGTACTTTACCTGCTGTTACACCACCTGTACTAACCGCTTGTACATTCACTGTGCCGCTGTCGTATACAGCAGTGATTGTTCCCAAGTCAGTTGAACCTGTGTTAGTGATACTAGACACAGTGATGAATGCAGTAGTACCATTGTGTACTACAACACCTTTCATGGCCGCGTATTCAGTGTTAGCAGTGTCCGTCAACTGGATGAATAACTCAGCACTTCTGTAAGAAGCGGCGTTGAAACTCATGATAGTTGTCGCACTTGATGTGAAGTTAGTTGAACTTGTCTCAGATCTAGCAACACCACCAGTAACCAATGAAGTACCGTCAGCACCTGTTATCGCAAAAATCCTTGCCGCACTGTGTGGAGCAGAAGTGAATGTGATGTTAGTACCTGATACTGTGTAGTTCTCAGTTGGTTCTTGGTATACGTTGTCGATGTAAACGAAAACGTTGTTCACATTTTCTGGAGCCGATCCAAAGAAACCTGTGAACGTTGTTGTTGATCCATCACCAGTTGCTGAAACTTTAGAGAAAGTAGGAGCCGATCCCGCAATCGCAAAGTCAACATATGTTGAACCGTCTGTACAACCTTCGTACTTTCCAGTTTGTGTGTTGAATCTGATGATACCTGTAGCACCAGTTGGTCTAGCCGCTGTGTTACCTTGCGGTAATTTAACAGCATCTGTTGATCCACCAATGTCCAAGTCAAATGCCGGAGTGGCAGTTTTGATACCAACGTGATCCTCAGAACCATCTACGAATATAGCGTGTGCATGTCCATTTGATTCTACTCTGAAGTCAACACTTGCTGAACTCTCGTTGATCGTTACGTTACCACCGTCTAACTCAACAGCACCTGATGCCGTCAAAGTTGTAACAGTAGCCGCCGCCGCTGTGTTTGATCCTAAGATACCGTCGATGTCTACAGCAGTAATGTCACCAGCTCTAATATTTGCGTAAGAGTCGATTGTTACGTTACCTGCTGTTGTTCCATCTTCACCTGATGTTACTGCAAACGCGAATTGGTCTGCTGATTCATCCCAAATAAATGAAACGTTTGCCGCTGATCCCCTGTTCATGAATAACCCTTGGTCAAATGTGTTTGCATCTCCACCTGAGTTATTTTTTGCTAAAGTAATCATCGGATCTTCAATAGTTAATGTAGCACTGTCAACTGTTGTTGTAGTACCGTTAACTGTTAAGTCACCTGTAATTGTAGCCGCACCCGCAACTGTCAATGCTGAACTTACTGCAACAACACCTGATCCATTTGGAGTAAGTGTAATGTTACCGTTCGTAGCAGTTCCAGTTATAGTAGAAGCCGCATGGTTAATTTTCGTTACACCACTCAATGTTTCAGTTGCATCGACTTTAATTCTCTCTGTACCTGCTACGTCGAATCTGATGATGTCTTCATCACTTGACTCTTCAACTTGTACTTTTGTATCTCCGTCGGCGTCTTCGATTGACGCACCTGATGCCAAGTTTTTCCAAGCACCCGCGTAACCTTCAATTGTTGAAAGTGTGCTGTTGTACCTGATCTGACCATTGGCCGCTGAACCCGGTCTCTGAGCTGTTGTTCCTACCGGAATTGTTATTGCGTCTGTGGCAGATACGTGTAATGTAGTTGCCGGCGAAGCCGTTCCAATACCTACTCTGCTGTTACTAACGTCTAATGCTAATAAATTTGTTTCAAATGTTAAATCTGTTCCAGACCTTGCTAGGTTGGCAGATAACATCTGTCCTGTTATTCGTCCTATTGCCATTGTTTTATCCCCTTATCGATAATTGATTGTCTTGCAAAACTGTAGGTATTTATTTAAAACAGGCATTATTAGGTCATTAAATACCGTAAGATATGAAAAAGCATCACTTTATTACTGTACTTGGCAAGAATGATATTGCACTATCATTGGATAAATTACACGCATACGGACCGATTATCAGCGTGTGCAATAAGGATCTTGAAAACAAGTATGTTGATTACGTATGGACCAGGGAAGAGAAAGATCTATTATGGTTTCTGCAACAACGACCATCACCTGTGGATTGTGTCACTACACCGGAACTGTATAAGAAGTACGTGTTCTATGATCAAGTACACAGTTTTCCTCCGATATCTCCTCAATTCAATTTAACACTGGATAATAATACAGACGATCAGACGTTGGCTGTATTATCTGCATTAGGCCTAGCAGAAAAAAGAATACTATTAGTGGGATATGACATTTCGGATCTAAGAGTCCTTAAAGATCTAAGGTCTGTGATCATGTTGCATCCAGATATGAAATTTTATTTTCTGTGCAATCCGCCCAAGACCAAACAGTTGGACTACTGTTCAAATGCAGAGTGCGTGTTGTTCAAGGACATGGAGAAACTGAAAGAATGAACATAAATTATATCATTAAAGTGCTTTGGCCACCGCACTGCCAGAACAGGGGTCTTAAGGTACTTGAAGAACGTGCCGACATAGTGAAAGAAATGAACGGTATGAGGAGCAAGATTGAAAATTTCCTAAAGGCGTCCTGCACTGGTGATTTCAAAGTCAGTGACGAATACAACATGAAAGGGTTTAATGTTGCTTTTGAACAGGGAC
>Ga0222717_10002428_pt1 | contig 14434 bp, 10 predicted proteins | sample C33_18DmetaG_FD_165053 | JGI IMG/M metagenome (GOLD analysis project Ga0222717, IMG submission 165053) | Estuarine water microbial communities from San Francisco Bay, California, United States - C33_18D | ecosystem: Environmental > Aquatic > Marine > Unclassified | place: USA: California...
CTTTGAGGTTTGCCTACCGCTGCCAGTACCAAAGTCAGCAAACAAGACGGGAGTTCCAAACGAGATTGACGTTCCTGAGACTGTTCCGACTATTGCTCTACCTTTACCACCCGTAGGATCACGGTAAACAACAACTGCCCTATTGTTTCCACTGTCAAACGTAATGCAGTCGCTGGGGTTAATATTACTACCAGAAGCCCCTGTATCTGCTGCACTACCGAATGAGATTGATGTTCCCGATACTGTTCCTACAATCGCCTTAAATTTAAGGCTGTCGGCTGTATCCATATAGCCAATTAATATTTTGTTTGAAACGTTGTCAAAAACAGCCCCTTTTTCTGTAACCCCGTTGGAACTGGAAGATTGAAAAACAACAGCCGTGCCAAAAGAAATTGACGTTCCTGAGACAGTTCCAACTACTGCCTTTCCAGCTACATCAGCAGCATCTGAAAACGCAACAACAACTTTGTTAGAGTTACTGTCAAAAGTTGGAGCTATGTGTGTAGTTGTGCCTTGCTCAAATTCGGCTTCACTGCCAAAACTTATGGAGTTATCTGAGGGATCAACGGTAGCAACTTTAGCACAACCTTTATTGTCCGTATTTTTCATGTACACAACAACAACTTTGTTGTTTGAACTATCAAAGGTAGCACGGGAATGATCTGTATTAGCTGACGAATAAACTTCAGGAGTTCCAAAACTTATAGAGTTATTTGCAGCATTAATTTGACCGACACAAGCAGTTCCATAGTCGCTGTTGTCATCGTCTTTGTACACGAAAACAACTCTGTCTGAATTGCTGTCATAAGTAATACCCATGTGTTCCACGGCACCTGTTTCAAAAACACCCGCCGTGCCTATAGCAGCATTTACTGAAGTATTCCCAACAACACTCACAGTCCCATCAGAATTAACCACACAAGTCTTACCATTGCCTAAAGCCCCTGATGCAACAGCATAAACTTTTCTAGCCGTGTCTCCGAAATCCCTGCCAATGGTTTTCATGCTTAGTCCCTTGACCTTGGATCAACCCAATCAGGTACTTCCGCCCATGTAGTTCCATCAAACGTATACTTGTTGCCATACCAATCATCAGGAGCATTAGTTACGTTTGTATAAATTGTTGTGTCCTCACTTGAGTGGCATCCTACACGATAAGCTGGGTTACTAGCTTGTGGATTACCAACTGTAATATTTTCTGTTGTTGAAACTATTTCTACATTATCAGCTAGTAAAAACTTACTCAACTTTGTTGATGTTTCGACTATTGTTTTCATCTGTTATCCTTTCACGATCAGGTCTGTGGCAGAGACTGCTGTTCCAGCTATTACTGATGGGTCATCAGCAGAAGTGCCAAGAGTACCATCTGTTTGTACAAAATACTGTTGCCCTGCTGTTAAGCCGCCTTGTATCGTGCTTATTCCCCCAACAACCTGAATAGTTGCGTCTTTGCCTGTGGCTAAAGAGCCTCTGTTATCAATAGTAGTCACAATAGCTTTACCAAGCCTATCTCCTGATGTGCTGCTGTGTTGGCCCCAAGAAATAGCTACTTTATTATCTTCTGGTGAAACTACAGCCATGTCCCATGAAGCAGCACCATTAAAAGTAACTGCAGTATCAAAGCTAATACCTGTTCCTGATACAGTTCCAACGGCATACTTACCATTCCCTGCTCCAGTATCATTACCTTGGCTGTAGACAATAACTACCTTGTCTCCACCAATAGAAGTAGAGTTTGTCACTTGTGTTGCATTAGCTTCAAAAACCTCAGCAGAACCAAATGAGATACTTGTTCCTGAAACTGTTCCAACTGCAGCAGTCCCATGATCACTATTACCCTCATCTTGGTAGCTTATAACAACTTTATCACTACCGATATAAGCAATGCCTGTATCTATGTTTCCTGTCGTAGCCGCCTCATAAACGGCTTCTGATCCAAAGGAGATTGATGTGCCTGTTCCTGAGCTTGCAACAGTACCAACTATTGCTGTGCCGTGGCCTGAATTGCCAACGTCTTTGTATGCAATGACTACTTTGCCACTGCCTATAGAAACTAAGTCATAGCCATCGCCTGTTGTATTAAACTCAACTTCGGAACCAAAAGTAATATCTGTACCCGAAACAGTACCAACTACGGCCTTTCCTTTGTCAGAATCTCCATCGTCTCTATAAACACCTACAACTTTATTGGTGCCTATGCCTTCTACATTTGTGTAGGCAGAGCTTCCAGTATTAGCTACTTCGGCTGTTCCAAAGCTAATACCTGTGCCAGATACTGTTCCAACTCTTGCAGTAGCATAATTTGAGTTGTCACCGTCTTGATAAAAAACAACCACTTTATTACCCTCAGCATTAGCAACGTGGATATATGCTGCGCTGGTATTAAATTGAGCTGCTGTTCCAAAGCTAATTCCTGTTCCTGAAATTGTGCCTACAACGCAATACCCATCATCAGTTTGACTGCCCCCAGTGTTGAAGTGCTGTTTATAGGCAATCACCACCTTGTCGCTACCAATATAAGCAATGTCAGTAGTATCTGTTTTGCCTGTCTCAAAAGTTGCGGCTGATCCTGTAGAGGCAGGAATAGCAAATCCTGTGCTAAAGCCTAAGAAGTTTTCAGTGGTGAGGTTTCCACCGCCAACTACACTCACCGTCCCATTAGAGTTAACTATGACAGGTTTGCCATGAGGCAAAGCACCTGATGATACAGCAAAGACTTTTGCGTTAGCTTGTGATTGTACGTTTCCAATATACTTCATTGCCAATCCTATGCGTCATCTATTATTTCATAAGATACAAATAAGTCTAGATCACCAGCAGCACTAGCACCACCCTTTAAAACATCTCCCTCCATTAAATATATAGGATAATCTACAAGAACTAAGGTGGTATCTGATGGGACACTAATTGTTTTTGCTAGGTAAACTGTTGCATCTGCGCCTGTTGACGTAACACCATCCGCTCCAGCGGTTGTTAAACCATCTACAAACAAATCTACAGTTGCTGCATTTGTACCATCAACATTTGCAACTGTTATTTTATTTATTTTTAAAAGTTTATTTGCATCTACTGTAATAAGTGTTGCTGTTGCGGTTGCGGTTAAATTAAAACCTAAGTTACCACCAACAATACTTGTTACACTGATAATATTTGGATTGCCCATGTTTTACTCCTTACTATCCAAAGACCATAGCCATTGCAATAGCTTTGCCTGTTGTTGCTTTGGTGTCTAATTGTGTTTGAACATCAGAGGTTAAACCTCCAATATATTGAAACTCAGTGCTTGTTACAGTACCATTTGCAATTTTAGTTGCATCAATAGCTGCACCAGATTTTATACTTGCATTAGCAAGATTAGTTATACTATTACCTGTAGCATCTTGATCAAATGTTTTATTAGTAAAAGTAGTAGTTGAACCAGCTACATCAGCTTTACTTGTAAAATAAGTAGCTAGGTTATCAGCCCTAATATTTTTAGTTGTAGTAGCTGATAAATCTAATACGACTATACCATCATCATCTGCTAATGTCAAGGTTGTAGGAGTAACTACATTACCATCTAATAAGTTTAACTCAGCACCTGTAGCTGTTACTGCAGTACCACCGTAGTTTAAGTTACCTGCGCTTATTACAATTTCACCTGTACCTTTAGGTGTGAGTGCAATACCTATATTAGTATCACCACCTGTAGCTGCAATTATTGGATTACCACTACTGGCTGAGTTAGTTATTTCTAGTTGATTTACAGCAGAGCTTGTTGTTTGAAACACTACAAGTTCATTACCATTAGCGTCAGCTATAAAACCACCATCTACTATTTTAGGTGCGGTAAGTGTTTTGTTAGTAAAAGTTGTAGTAGAAGAAGCTGTAATTTCTGAAGCATTATTATCAACGTATGCTTTTACACTTTGTTGACTTGGTATACCAGTAGCTGAGTTACTTGCAAGATCACTTTCGTTTAGGAAAGCCTTACCGCTAAGTATATTAAGCTCTGCTGCTGTAGAACTTATAGCTGTACCATTAAAATTAATAGCATCTAAATAGGCTGTACCATCTATGTATATATCTTTAAACTCAAATGAACTAGAGCCTAAGTCTATATCATTATCTGTAGTAGGAAGTATAGACCCATTGTTAAATGTAATTTGTGTTTCACCACCAGTAGTAACAGTAATTACATCTGAGCCACTAAATGTAATACTTGTATTAGTATCACTATCACCAGATATACTATCTAATTGTATGTCACCAGCATTAGTAAAGTTTGCGTCACTGAGGTCAAACGTTCCTGTAACATCTAAGTTACCACCCACAGACAAGTTACCTGATATATCAACAAGACCATTGATGTCGATAGTGGTAGCTGCAATTTGTATTTCTGTATCAGCTACAAGATCAAGTTGTCCATCTGCACTAGAGTTAATATAGATAGCAGTATCACGAAACTGTAACTTTTCTGTAGTAGCCATAAGTATGTCATCTGAAAACTCAAAGTAATCTTCATCTTCCATCCATTTTAGTACACCGTCATTAGTTTCACCATCAAATGTAATAACAATGTCTGTACCTGCAGTACCTGCACCAAATGTTAAGGCATGACCTGCCAATGTACTAATAGGACCACCTTCACCTGTAGTACCATCATGTGTGTGTCCTGTGCTTGCAGCAAAGGCAGCTAATAACTGATCAAACTCATCATTAGTGTGTGCTGCAGTAATGGTATCTCCATCTGCATAAGTTGATTGTCTTGTATATGTAGCACCCATTTAACGTCTAGCTCCTAATTGATACTCTAGTTGAAACCCTTTTAAAGAATAAGGGTTACTTGTTCCATCATCTTCTACTTTAAGTATTACAGAAAATCCTGATCCCTCTACTGACTTTCTATCAAGAGGGTCTTGACCTCCACCATATATAAATTGAGTAGCACTAGAGGTTGTACTGTACACCGCTGTATTATATGCTGCAGCTAAATTATCTGTAGAAAAAGGATAGACTGCTGGTTTAGCTGAGTTTTTATCTTCATTATCATAACGTACAATTAAATCCGCGTCAACACTTCCTTCAGGTCTATAGTTAATAATAACTTTTTGCACATGTTTACGTATACCAGAATCACCAAACACCATATCTGGTCCTCTATATTTACCTTTTATAGTTGTCCCATCAAACGTACTTCCTATTTCTTGTCTTTGTACAAACCCATTAATATCTCCATGTAATACAATTACATCACCTGTTTCTACAAAAGTATCTGTACAAGTAGTTTTAAAACCTTTTAACTCTGAAAATTCAAAACCTTCTGATTTTAAAACACAAGTAGCTCCTTTAGAAAGTGCAGAAGATTGACCTGTCCTATTAAAAAATATTCTATATTGTGTTTTATCAGGAATAATTACAGAATCAAATTCTGCTGAATTACTAATGTTTTCATCAAAAATAGATTGTATATTTTTGCTAATTGTTCCTAGTTCAGTATCTCCAATACGTTCCGTAGCCGCAACAGTACGCAATCCATCAGGGCCAAGAAATATTAAATCTCCTGCAAATTCTTGTACAGTAAAACTGTTAATACATCCAATACTTCTTGTAACGGCAGTCATAGAAAAATCAGCTTGACTATTACCTGTTAATTTAAATATTCTATTTTCACAAAAAACAAATAAACTATCACGAAATACTTTTAATGCAACTATTGTATCATCAACATTAACGCTACCACCACCAAGAGCTACAGAAAAATTGTCTTCATCAAAAGGAACACTAAAAACCATTTCTTGTGGAGTAGAAGACATTCCAGCATAAAACATATGCTCTTTAAAAGCAACAACTACTTTAGCACCACTAACTGCTGGTGGAAATAAATCAGAAACAGCAGCACCTATTTTATGTTCTGTTGCTGTAGTGCTACTAGCAGCCCTTGTTACACCTGTAAGAGTAGTAGCAGAAAGTCCTGTATATGTAAATATTTCACTATTAATTAATACAGATTGTGTTCCAGAAGAAGGATTAATAAATCCTGCAGTGCTATCTACAGTAATTGTACCTGATCCTGACATAGTTGCATCAGAAGCAATGTCAGCACCAAGAAATGCAAGTTTACCTGAACCTACTTGAGTAGGAGAAACATCTGTAGCAGATAAAGAAGTATTAAAAACTACAGGTGCATTAACTTGATCTACTAAAATAATTTTTTCATTGCCATCAAAATTAAATCTTTCAAATTGATATTTTTTAGCATTAGTTCTACCTGTATCTATTTGTGTCCATTCTTGTGATACAAAAGAATCAGTAACGTGTGCTGCAGCAGTAGTACTTGAAGTAGCTCTAGTTACACCTGTAAAAGCGTTTGCTGTAACCCCTGTATACGTAAACTTTTCATCATCAATTTGAAGAGTACCACTACTAGCAAAACCTGTAGTAGAATCTACAGTTAATGCACCTGCACCTGTCATAGCTGTACTTGACTCAACACGTATAGCTAACTGTGTAGATGAAGAAGAATATATTTTTTCACCTCTAGCTGCTAATACTTTATTATTAAAAGAAGCAACCATTAAAGGTTCTTCAGCAGTAGTATTTGTAATAGGTACTACTTGATTAACATATTTAGTATAGCCGTTTATTCTTCTATACCCACCTTGAATATCAGGTTCAAAGTTTTCTAACTCTATTGCTTGTCCTGGGTCCATTAAGAAACTAGAACGGTTAAGGACTAATCCACCTTGACAGTTAAATGCAACAGGTTGTAGTTGAGCATTATCGGGCATTAAGAAACAGTTCCTGACATAGTGTTACCGTAGCCTGTTGATCTTTCTACATATGTAGACCTAACATACTCATACTTATTAATAAGAAGACTTTGCATATTTTTAATGCCTTGTTGAAATCTGTCAAATGTTATCTGATATTGTGGTCCTTCTCCACGATACTGATACACAAAGGCAGAAGCACCATCTACAACTACAGGAGCAAACCTGTCAGGTATAGTAGTAGTATCTCCATGTGCATCTAAGTCACTAGGAAATGTAAAATAATCAAATGTTAATGTGTATTGTTTATTTGGTAAAGGATGTAACAAATAATTGTTATCTGGTGAACGCACTATAAACTGTGGTATACCACCATTTTCAAACTGTGTTACAGTTACTCCACTACTATGTGTAGCTGCAGTTGTACTATTAGCACCACGAGTACATCCTGTAATATCATTGCCTGATATTGCTGTATAGGTAACTTGTTCACTAGCGATGTATACAGTTCCTGATGTATCAAGACCTGTAGTAGATGTTAGTGTTAGTGTAGCTACAGTGCTAGAGTGAGAGCCATTTAATGTTGTAGATACAACTTCATCTTCTTGTGTAGCGTATTCCTTTTGTATATATTCATTATAGTTTAGTGTTCTTAAATTATTTCCTGATGCATTTAAATCTGTATCTTTTTTTATTCTGGCTGTGCTATAGTCAACTGACTTTGCGCTTGTAGGTAAGTCATATCTTGTTACACCAGCCGTAAGTGTAGAACTATTAGTGGCGTGGTTAAAAGAATAACCAAACTCTCTTTGATTAATGTATCGTATAGATTCATTAACAGCATTTTTGCACTGAACTTGAACGCCCCTAGCTGAAGAAAAAGTACTAGAAGTAAGCAATACTTCATTCATTCTTGTTATAACATCATTAGTTAATGATAAAAATGTAAGTGCCATTATGTTTCCTTTAGATAAGCTAAAGAGGCCAGTAAAATACCAGCCTCTAAAGTTATTTTAGATTAAGTCACGTTGAGCGACTGCAGGTTCTGTCATTGCGGCAGATACGTCAACAACTACTGCATAGACACGTAAGCGTCCAGTAGCTGCAGCAGCACCAGCGATTGTTACATCAATGGTATCTGCAGCACCAACAAGAGCTAGTGATTCTGCAGCATACGTAGACGCAGCACCAGTGTTTACAATATTAGCTTCACCGTTACTACCTTTTACAAGGTATGTACCAGCAGCAGCATCAAGAGCAGCACCATCAATGATGTCATCTCCACCACCGAAGTCAATATTACAAGTACAACTTGCAGTAAAGGACTTCATAATTTCCGCACCAGCAGCAATCACGATTGATTCGGAGGGAATTTCTAGTAGTTGAAAAATGTCACCATTAGCAATAGTAGCACCAGCAGTAATCATAGCATCAATATCTAAGATTGATTCTATGGTACGTACAGTGTTTCCTACATTAGTTGGAATAGCAATAGAGCTTGCCCCAACACCAGCAGTATCAACGGAAGTCATATCAAAAGTAGCCATAAGTTATATCCTCCCTTACGCTGCGTTATAACGAGCAGTAACGATAGCTTCTGGACGAAGTATCTTTCTGCCGTATAGATGCATACCACGAACAATGTCAGCAAAGCTGTCTTGATCACGATATGTTTCTGTCTTATTGATTTGCTCCGCAGTTGCAACAGCAGAATCATGTCCAGCAACAATAACACCAAGGTTTGTTAATTGATTAGCTGTGCCTGATGTTCCAGGTCCAGTGCCAAGGGCAGGTAGATTGGAAGATGTATAGACACGGAAACCGTGGAAGTTATTTACAGTTAGACCATTACGTAGTCCACCTGACTCACCGAAGTCAGCGTTCATAAAACGTGAATCTTCATCAGCAAGAATTTCCATAAACACTGGATCAACTACCAGCCAGCGATTCTGTGAATCAACTTGCTGTTGGTCAAGCAAACGCTTCATGCGTGAGATAATCATCGCAGGGGAAACAGTTGCTGTAGGTAGTGATGTAGCTCCAGGCATACGAGCAGTTACTGGAATCGAATGAGTACCAGCAGATGTTGTCGTAATGTTACCAAAGTCACCTTTATGAAGCTGCATTGAAGAAAGCAGTTCATTAGAACCAGCAGTAGCTACTGACTTAGTACCATTAACAGTTGTGTTAAGAGCACTTGCAACAGCATGTTTAGAAGCCTGTGCATAACCAGACATGTAGCCAAGAACCTCTTGGTCATACTGATCAGACAAACGATAAGCTGCACGATTGCTTGCTAAGTCCATGAAATTAATATGAGAATGTGCTTCTTCAATATCGTCCATCTTAAAAGCATAGTAGTTAGCTTTGTCAATAACGAGTGAGAAGTCCTCATCTTGTAAATCTTGGGCTGTGACATTTGTGCCACGTGCATACTCCGAGACTGAAATTTCGGGTTCTTTGATGATCTTGACGGTATCGCCTTGACCACTGATCTCTCCGAAATAATCAGAGTTAGTAATATCTCCTACTACGGTAGACTTGCGGAAGGCAAGTTGTACCTGTTTGGAGTAGATTACAGGACTAAAATTACCATTAGGTAAGTTCCCATAACCTGATGCGGTTGTAAAAGCCATTATATCCTCCTATAAAGTTTAGGCTTGCTTATAAGCTAAACATTATCACATAGAGGCTGTTTGTTTTCTAGGGTGCATATTGTTATTAGTTGGCCTACCAATAACGTTATGGGCCTATACTTGAACAGGTAAGTCTTACGTATTGTTTAGTTTTGTATTTGGTAGTTTATTATTAAGTAGACCCAATGGGCGGTTAATAATGATTATACCTATAGTTATACCGTATAAATTTTATTTGTCAACAGTATTTTATCGTGCAGAACCAGACATATCGTAAATAAATTTGCCAGTTCTTATTGCTTCCATGATCGCATCGGAAGCCTTTTCATATTGATTAGTTGACATCTTGGCAACTTGCGATTCACTAAATGTACCATCTTTGCTACCTGTGTCGGGAGCATTACGACCAGTACGATTAACAGAACGTGCAGCATCTTTATTGCTTGCAGGTTTCTTTGTACTAATGTTCATGTCTGCTTTGTACAAATCAATTGCACGACTTGCAGAACGAGCATCTGTATCATTTTCGTATAGAGCATCTTGAACCCACTTAGGTTGTTCTTCTGCCCAATTGTGAAAGTCATCACTATCTCGTATCTCACCAAAGTCAGGGTGAACCTTTAACAGTTCTACTTCTGCTTTCTCACGAGATGCTGTAGCTCTCATCTCATCTATTTCTTTTACACGGCTCTCTAAACCTTCTGACTGTTCACGAGCTTTTTTAATTGCAATTGTTTCTACAATGGCTGCTACGTCAGGATACTGTGCTGCCCATGCATCAATGTCTTCATCAGACTTAGGTAGCTTAATCTCTTTACGTGTAACGTCACCTAACTGTGTTTCTAGTTGGCTAAACTTATCTTCCCAAGACTTTTCTTTTTCTTGCATATGCCGCCTAAGATCACCGTAACGTTTCTTAAAACTTTTTTCTTCTGCATTAGTAGGTTCAGCTTCTTGTGCTTGAGCCTCTGGTGCATCTTCTTTATCTGCAAGTAGTTGCTTTAGCTCTTCCTCATCTTTATCAATGCGGTTTGAGTTAGCACTCTTCCTATCTACAAATGCAACCTTTTTGGGAGTGGTTACTTCTCCTGCCATAGTAGTAGTATTCATTATAGTTCTTTCTTTCTGGGGCCACCGTAGCCTAGTGTTGGTAGGGGGATGAGTAGCCAGCGTATAAGGTGATTGTTATTTTTTACGAGTAGCAAGCCCACCTTTAGCTCTGCCTCCACTATAAGTACCAGCTTTAAAACCTGCTGCTTCTAAAGATTTTTTAGCTTCTTGTTTTTCTCTTAACGCACTTTTATATCCTGCATCTCCTGCTTTTTTACCACTAGAATCTGTACGGTCTTTAATAGTTACATCATCTGTTTTTACTTTAATTCCAGTATCTCTTCCTTTACCACTATCTCTTTGCATTCGTTCTGCTAAACTTGGACCACTATCATCATCACTACTGCTAGTTGAAGTTACTATAGGTGGTTTAAACGTTTCTATTTGTTCAGGTGTTAGTTTTTCTTCTTTATCAGAAAGTAAACTTAACGCTGCATCTGTTTCTCTTGCAGACATATCTTCTAATCTTTGACCAGTAGGATATGCTTCAATAATATTGTTAGCAAATTCACCTTGAAGTTTTCTTAATTTAAAGTTTGCATTTACTTGTGATATATTTGAACCATCTTTAGATGCTGTCACACTGTCATTATACGCATTTTTAAAACTAAGTGCAGTATTCATAATTTTATCATAAGCAGCATTTCTTTTAAAAGATGCAGACCTATCAATACTTTCCATTTCTGGAATTATTCCAGAACCAACAGGTGCATCTATACCTACAGTTTTTTTAACTGGAAATGAAAAAGGTCTAGTGTCATATAAAGACCTTTCATCTGGTCCAGAATAACTAGCCTCATATGGTGTAGGATTATAGTCTGCTGGAATACCTAATTCTAGTTCAGCATCATTAATTTGTTCTTGTAAATTATCAGAAACATCCATAGGCATTTTAGTTTTTTTACTAGGAGAATCACCCAAGCGACCAAGAGTAGCACTTTCAACTGTACCAGCAGAATCTATACCTGTAGTTTTTTCTAAACTTTCTAATAGTGATACAGGTGTTATAAATTCAGCTTCTCTTCTTGCAGCAAAATCCTTTACACTTTGATCTCTTACTGCTTTTTCTGAAGCTGCTAAGTTATCTGGTGTTTCTGGTTTGGCAATAATATCACCTGCTTTATCTCCAACTTTTGTAACAATATTTTTTTCTTTTTCACCAAACCCAAGTGCATTAGAAATACCATCTACAATTTTAGTAAATATATTTTTATCTGCACCTTCTTTAATAGCTTTGTCTATTGCGTTAAGTTTAGCAACTTGTCCTGCAGTAGCTGTTTTCTTTGCTGCAGCTAATGCTTTTGCAAAAGAAGCATCTCTACCTTTAGCATTCATTTTATTACCAAGATGTACAAAGGCAGCTAGTGGGCCACCAAATGCAGCAGCTACACCTGTTGCAATCATAGGAGTATTACCTGTAGTTTTCTCTGCCTCTTTAATCCACAAGTCAACTTTAGCTGCATCAGGTGGATCACCAAACTCCATATCCCAACCACCTGCTTCTTGAAAAGGTGTCTTTTGTGGAACTACAGGATCATCATCACTACCACCACCTGTAGGTATAGCTTCTTCTGTTTCTGTTTTTACAGGTGCAGAACCTTTTAGTACATAACCTTGTGCAAGTAAACCTTCTATAGGTATAACTGGCTCACCATCAAAGAACGGTATGCGTCTATCTGGTGAACCTTCTTTTACGTATATACGAATATCTTGATTGCTACTATCAAAATCAGGCATACGTATACTACCACCAGACTGTAGAAACAAACCACCTTCTGCTTTTTCTTGAGGTTCTTTATCTGGCCCACCAATAACAACTAGATCAGCCATACCAAATGGCATATCATCAGGCATTGTAGCTTCATCACTATTACCCATTTGACCCATAGCTTCCATTTGCTTGAGGCCCATCTTAGCACCTTGACGCATCTCCATAAGTTTCTCAAGGCCAAGGTATCTAACTACATCAGCAGGAAATACAAACTCACCTTCACTTACCTGTGCAGGTATATCATCTCTAACTTCTTTACGAGTACTACCAATAGGAACTTCGTTACCTGATTCTTCATCTACCATACCACCTTCATCACGTAAGCCACCTTCGTTAAACTGTTGCATTTGTTCTTGTAACATAGGTTCTTCCTTTTGTTTTCTAGTAGCTGATCTGCTTATTGCGTATTTAATAGCATCTTCTTGGCTTTTAAATTCTGGCAGTTCTTCACCAGTTAGGTAATCAGAGGCTCCATACTTTTTAACATAGTCTCTAATTTGATCGTCTGTATACTGTAAGCCATCTTCAGCTACAGTAGGCATGGTATAATATACACCATCTATTTCAAATGTAGTACTGCGCTCAGAATAATCTTCACCTGTTTCTGGGTCACGCCATATAGTTCTGCCAGTTACAGTTTTCTTACCAGTGTCTATGGGTTTGTCATCAGCCATTTTTTAATACTTCATCTCGTAATAGTTGTAATCTACGTAACTGATATATTGCACCTTGTGCTCTATGTATTGTCATAGTATTCTCTGCTTGTTCCATAGAACGATGTTGTTGCTCTATAATAGTATCTAAGTAACTATTGAACTGGTCCCACTGCTGGTGGTTGCTGACCAGCCCCTTGAGCTTGTTGAGGTGCTCCCTGTCCTTCATTACCACTAAATCCTTGTTCTTGTGGTACTGGAACCTGTCCTGTACCTATAGTGCCACCACCTGCGCCTGTAGGGTCTGCTGGGTTTGCACCTGCTGGTGGTTGTCCTTCAGTTGCTGGCTGTTGGAAACCTTTCATAAGCTCTGCCTGTATAGCAGCCTCATCCATATTGTTAGTTACTTTATCTGGGTCAAGATCAAGAGACTTTGCAATCTCACGAATAACATACTGAAACTTAGCAAATGGTGCAAGTGCAGGACTAGATGCAATCTGCATAAACTGCATTAGTCTTTGACTACGTACTTCATTAGCCATTAGACTTTCTGTACCACGAGCCTTAACCTCTAAGTCACCTTTAATGTTTGGATCAAAGTCAAACTGCATATTAAATCTAAACAAACCTTCACCTAGTGGTCTAAGTAAATAGTCATCTACATTTTTAATAACACTCTTTATACTACCTTGTGCAGCACCCATAAGCATACTAATACCAGAAGCAGTACGGCCCACCCCTGATACGCCTGTTTGACCATGTGCGAAAGATGGAAATCCAGTTGACTCATCTGCTAATACCCTTGCCTTATCAAATAATTGTAAGTTCTCTTGTGACACATTAGGAAACTTAGTCCCAAAGATAGCTTGTCCAGGTGCTCCACCTTGTCTCCTAAATACTTTGCCAGGATATACTGATAAGTCTTGGCCTGGGACTAGGTTAGTTTCATCTACCTCAATAAGAAGATTACCAGATAATACAGCATTGTCAACAGCCATTCTCATAAAACCATTCATAAGAGTTTGTGTATCATCCATATTCTCTGCAATACCTACCCCAAAGAATGAGTAAGGGTTTAATTCGTATGGTGCAGCCATGTAAGGTATAGTAGCAGGTTTAAACGGATTAAGAACCATACGTAATAATTTACCATTACATATCCATATATTTGCTTGTAATTCATCTACATTAGATAATGCTTTAGGTATATCTACGCCTTGTTCTATTAGCATCTCTGTATCGCACATACCCCAATACTCTAAGACTTCATAACGATTTACACCATAGTCAGGTACATAGTCAGCTAGGTCATCTTCCCAATACTCTTTGTTATAGTTTTCACCTAACTGTACAGCTTCTTCAATTACAGTAGGACGAAAGTATGGCCTACGTTTTAATCCACGTAACTGTGTACGTGACATCTTATGTCTCTCAATAACAAACTGAGCTTCATCCATATTAGTTGCATCTGGATCAGGATAAAAGTTCCATACAGATACATGAGATACTTGC
>Ga0222717_10002429_pt1 | contig 14433 bp, 20 predicted proteins | sample C33_18DmetaG_FD_165053 | JGI IMG/M metagenome (GOLD analysis project Ga0222717, IMG submission 165053) | Estuarine water microbial communities from San Francisco Bay, California, United States - C33_18D | ecosystem: Environmental > Aquatic > Marine > Unclassified | place: USA: California...
TATACAACAATCTCAGTAAATCGCATATAACCTTCGGGCTTTTGGGGCACATTTTATCTCTGTTTCTAAGATGTAATAAACACCATTCTAATCTTTTTGCATCATGTTCTGTGCTTCCATAAAAATTAATTTTCCCTGCAATTACATCGTCAACAAACTGCTGGAGTTGATCTTTTGTTTGTATTTTTTTAATATCACATTCTTTCTCAATTTTATTAAAAACAAATGGTGGATAGTTTAAATCTAAATCTCTTAATTTTGGTTGATTGGGAAAATCTAAAGCACTTGGTAAAGGTTGTTTGTTTGGAATAAATTCACTAAAAAATTTTTTATGTAAAAAAGTGCATTCTAAGACTTTGGGAACTTTGATGCCGTCAATAGTGAAAATTTTATCTTCTTCATCTGAATGCAATCCGCAATTATTGCCATGTAAATGTATTAATGCATGGGTTTTGTTAAGTTTATGAAAGAAATTGTAATCGTTAAGTTTATCAATCCAATGTACTTCAAGAAATAACTGATTAATTTTATTTAATTGTTCGGTTGATAAATAATCAATGTAGTCATACTCCGCCCCTTCAATATCGAGTTTCATACTAATATCATCATGGGATATTATTTGGTCGAAAAAATTTGTATATGTATCGTCATTAGTTGCACCAACTAATTTATCTACGAAAGTTATTGAAGTAAATTTAGGATGCGTCTTGAAGGTTGTATTTTCCATAAAATCTTTTATGTTTTCGTGAGAACCGTTACCAAATAATGAATCAACACAAATAGATTTTGCGTCATTAGATTCCATATAATCTAATTCAAAAGAAATGTCATTACCAATTCCACCCGAAAGTAAAATGTCAGTTTCAATATTTACACCAACATATCCTCCATCTTGATTATTACCAAATCTAACTTTATCAAATGGAGATTCGTATACTGTTAATATTTTATTAATTGTTTTCATGTTACATTTATTTACAATACATTACGAAACGTATGCGTTTAATTCAAAGTTGCCACTTTCCATCCCGTATACTTGAAAGTGTAAATGCTTGCGTTGTGGTTTTCCGTTCTTGGTTAATGCGACACTAAATGAATTGCTTTTTCCTACACTCGGTCTTGCTCGTTTATACTTACCACCAAATGCAACTTCAGTTGTCCAATTTTCTTCGTCTATCTCAAATCCTTTTTTTTCCGCAACTTTACGTGCTTCTTCGGCCGCAGAAGTAAAAGACTTGTGATAAAGTTTATATTTGTATTCTTTAAGAAGTTTCTGAAACTCTTCTTCTATAACTTGTTTTAATTGTGTTTTGTTCATTAGAATCCAATCTTTACGTATTTGTCTTCAAACTCAATCCAACGATAATTCGGACCTTTTACAAGATATTCAAATGTTGTGGATTGATGTCGTTTTTGTATCGTAGATACTCTGATATAAACTATATATCCGTGAATTCCGTCAAAGACGTCTTCTGCTTTTCCTTTGAAAAGTTTTTCCCAATATTTTATACTAAGACGGGGTTTTCTTTCTAATTCATCAAGATCAATTGTACTTGATGAACCAGTTCTTGATACTGCCTCGGATGTTTCAATCTTATTCATTAGAATCCTATTGAAATAACTTCTCCGTCAAATTCTATCCAACGATACTTAGGAGCACCTCCCTTGCTTAAATACGCAATGGTATCGGATGTATGTCGTTCTGAGGATGCTTCTATAACTGCTATAAGTCCATGAATTCCATCAAACGCAGTTTGCGGTCTGCCTTTAAATAACTTTGTCCAATACTTAATAGAAAGTTGTGCTTTTTTATCCATTGACTTGATGTCAACTTCACTTGCTTCTGTGATTTCTTTTGTCTTGGGACTTCTATCTTCACCAACAATTTCCCAATCTTCAATTCCAAGTTTCTTCATTTCCTTACGAAGTTCTTGGTTTATCTTTTTGACTTCAGGTGAATCTGCTCCGTGTTTATCACGTGCTTGAAGTTTTGCCAAAAGCAAATTGCTATACTTTAAATACTTGGATTTTTCGGTAAGAGTTTCACTTTCCGCAATAATTTTTTCAAATTCCGTGTTGATGTCCATATCAATAAATATATATAGACAACATTATATTATCAACAAAAAAATAATAGTTATTCGTTAAAGTTTATACCCGAGTAATTTTTGAATTTTTCATTGGGTCCTTCAAAGTGCTGATTAAACAATTCAATTGCATTTTTGTTTATAGAATAATCATCATTTAATATCAGTTTATGTGGAGCAACATTTTCATCCAATTTTACATTCATTATACTTTCTAATTTTCCACGTATAACAGATACATCTTCATCTGGATCAATATAAAAAATTCTATCTGGTTTTATTTTCAAATCTGTCAGCAAATATTCAGCAAGTTTAAATAACTTTCCATTTTTAACGAACGAAGAATTATCATCTAGTGTACCATCTTCATTAAGAATATTATATTCAAAACATTTATCTGCATTTTTCCAATTCCAATTATATGAAGCAGGTAAATTGTCACGATAATATTGATACTGAGATATTGCTCGTAGTAAAGGTTTTTTAGCAACAACAATTATTCGTGGAATTCCAAACTCACCCCAATTTTTACTGCGTTCTATGAAAGTTCTGAATCTACTGATTATTGAATTGTTTGTTCCGGGTTTAGCATAATCCAATTCAATTTTGTCGCACCACAAATGATTTGTAATTTTCGGAAAGCACTCTAAATACCAATTAAAGTTTTTATGCCACAATTCATCGTTAACATAATGACTTCCAAAGAATGACAAATTTGGATGCGTTTGTTGAAAAAACGAAACATCATTGTGGTTATTAAACAATGAAGTTATATAATCTAAATCAGAGTTGATTGTACCAATAAAATAAAAGTTAGGAGCACCTCTTTTTCGTTCCAAATTTTTTAATCGTTTTACACGAATTGAATTTAAAATACTCAACTTATTTTTTTCATTATCAGATGAAATTGTTATATTTTCTTGTTCACAATAATTTGATATTTGATCATCGTGCAAATATGTTTCGCATCTTTTTCCAAACCAATTTATATCAGGTTCACCTAAATGGGAAACAATTAGGTTTTTGATTATTCTAAGTTCTTTGAATAAATTCTTGAAATACCAATCACTCCATCCTGCGGTGTATGTGCGTTTTGCTAATTTACTTGGATCGTATTTATACAAATGAAAAAATCCTGCACCAAGAAATGTGTTTTTATCTATCCGTGCATTATCTGCTACAAAGTCTGAATGAAATGTATAGTTTTTGCGAAAACAAGTATACATTCTATTTTCACGGAATGTTATATTTTTAATAGATTCCGCAAAATTCTTGGGTAGCACAATATCTGAATCCAACAACAAAATTAAATCATCTTCGGAAACATTGTGTTGAGGTAAAACAAATTTTTGTATTTGACGAGTTGCTCCACCTTTATCAAATACAACACCATTTTTTGTTAATGTTTCATAATCTTGTTGTTGTCGGGTGCTTCTTTTGCGACCCTGTGGAAATGGTTCAAGATAATCAGGAGTGGTCAATTCTAAATCTTCTTCACTTGTTAATAAACTTTTTACATGATCATCTTTAACACAACGATGATCCAATGGATAATAAATCAATTCAATTCTAGAATCATTTAAATCCTTTATCAAATTTATTGTTTCAGTATCATCTTCTTGAGTTACAATAAACCACTTTTTAAAGTAATTTAAATTTTCCTTTAATCCAATAGAAAGAACATCAGAATAATTTTTGGATATTGTAACTGCATATATATCTGGAATATTATCCATTCATATAAATATCAATTACACATCATTCTTTATCGTCATCATCTACATTGCAAAGAATGCCTACAATGAACAACAACACCGTAAATGCGATGCCTAAATATATCAAACTTTCGTAGATCATATTACTCGTCAACAGTGACACTAAATTTGTCACCTTGACGAATGTTAGGAATCAAATCAATTCCTTCTGTAACTTTTCCAAAACAAGTATGAAGTCCATCAAGATGAGCAGTTGCTTGTCGTGAGTGAACAATAAAAAACTGAGAACCTCCTGTGTTTGGTCCTGCGTGTGCCATACTTAATACTCCCGTGTCGTGATACTGATTTCCACCGTAAACTTCACACTCAATAGAATAACCTGGACCACCAGCACCAGTTCCACTTGGACATCCACCTTGTACTACGAATCCGTCAATTACTCTATGAAAGTTTAATCCTTCGTAGAATCCTTTTTTTGCTAAATCGCAAAAGTTCTTCACCGTATTGGGTGCATCGTTATCATAAAACTCTACTTTGAGAGTGCCTGCATTGGTTGTAATTGTGCCTGTTGTACTCATATATTTTTTTATACTAAAGTATTTTTGATTTTGTTGCAAACATTTTCTGAAATATATTTCATTTTATCTGAAATTGACATATAACTTACATTAGCAATACAATTTTTTATTGCATCTACTTTTTCCGCAATAATGTCGCAACATTTTTGTTTAACAGAATATGCTTCAAAAATTTTATTTAGTTTGCTTTCATTGTTTTCGTAATCTGACAACATATCAATAATTGGTTGTTTTTCTTCTTTACAACAACTTTCAAGTAATACAATAACAGGTAATGTTACTTTGCCAGTTTTTAAATCTGTTTTTAATGTTTTGTGTGCATTGCTTTCTGAACCGAATACATCAATTGTGTCATCATACATTTGATAAGCAAGTCCTAGATTTTCTGCAAATTGCTCTACACTTCCAATTACACTGTGTCGTTGATTACTTATTCTTGCCCCCAACCGACAAGCACACGCAAATAACTTACCTGTTTTACCAATAACAATTTGTTCATATTCTGATAATGTAGTGTCGTAATTGCATTGGGCAAATGACTGACTTACTTCACCCATACAAGTTAATTTAGTTGCAGATGCTACTTCACGACACACCATTGTATCAGGAAACATTGATGCCATTTCTAGTGCATGAGAAAACAATATATCACCAACTAAAATTGCTTCATTGGTTTTTGTGATGTTGTGAAGTGTAGGTTTACTTCTGCGTGTATCTGCATTATCAATTACATCATCATGTACAAGTGTTGCGATGTGAATAAGTTCCACAATGATACTTGCATTAACCGCATCATCAAATGTATGCTTGGTTTTAATATCACAACAACTATGCAACAACAATGGTCTAAGTCGTTTTCCTTTGTTGCTTAATACAAAGTTTATTAAATGCTGAACTCGTTTATCTAATGTTTGTATTTCGCAAGCAAGAGCACGTTCAAACTCTGATAAAAAGTATTCGGGTTGTGATTCATCTATGTTTTCTCCTTCTTGAACAAAATTCAGTATCTTCTTTTTAACGTTACTTAGTTTCTGATTCATATTTCGTTATTCTAATGGTGCATTCATTAGTTCCTTTAATGATTCTATGGAATGTATTTTTTGGGATAGATATTAAATTGTTTAATGAAACAGGAAGTTGATCATCAAATTGAAACTTCCAATCTGTAAGATGCGTTGCTTCAATAACTCGGTCTTCACGATCAAGATGCCATATTAAATCTGTTTCAGGTGTGTCCGCAGAAAAAGTACGAAGATAGATATTGCCCCAAAGTTTTTTCTCTGTGTATGGATTCACAATAATTTCGTTACGGTTCTTGCAAGAGCATGAACTTTTGTTCCACCAACTGCGGTTCTTAATGAATTAACTGAACTTTGCATAAACTCGGAATCTTTGATTAAATCAAATACTTCTAGTCCTGCGTTGAATGCCATAAGTAGCACAACAAGTGCAAATAGAATATGAGTTACTTTATTGATTTGCTTTTCATCCTTGGTAAATAAACCTACTGCTTTGCGAATCGGAAACATAAATCGTTTATCATTTGCTTTAACAAAGTTTTCAATTTTCTCTGCGGCTGCTTGACCTTTGCCAAAGTCGTATTTTCTGCTTATGCGTTTTACGAGTTTACCTAGTAGTCCCATGATACCATTGCTTAACATTACATAAGCAACGATGCTTACTACAACCTCGTTTACCTGATTTTGATTTTCAAGTTGATCTTTTAATTCTTGAGCAAGTTCGTCAGCAATATCAACAAACTCTTTTCCAAGTTTGCTTTCTAACTGGATATCTGAAACAACGTTACCAAGTTTCATTTACCAATAAGTGTTTTGATTATCACCCATACCAAGTTGTTTTGCATAACGAGGAAGATTGCATGACCAGTATCCTGCCTTGGTTCTATCTTTTTTCGTTGAGCAACTATGACGATCAGCAAATGCTTTTCGTTTTGTTGGATCTTTGAACTTTACACTAAGGCCTGTGGTGTCACCGAATGATACTTTCTTTATGTTTCCACTACTTGGATCTTTTACATAAACATAAAACTTCTTTTTTCCACCACGTTTTGGTTTATTAAGTTCAACATCTTTTCCTTGATATTCAACTTCGTGAATTTGAAACGGACAATCCAAAGGAACACGCATTTCATTATACTCACCCCATTTACCAATATCTGTGTTTTCAATCAAATGTTGATCAACTTCACTTAACTGAATTTTATTTTCTGTGTGGAGGTTTCTTGCTTCTTCAAATAAATCAATATATGAATCAGAACCATAACGAAATACACCTTCAACTATTGTTGAATGATTTTCTAAATGATACTCAAGATGCTTGGAAATTTTTGGTTTGCTTGTAAGAAGACTTTTGATTTCTTCTTTGATAACTTGCTTCAACTTTGATATTTTCATGTAAATATATATATTACACGATCAAATATATGTAGTCAAATTCTATTTTTATTACATCGGTGGTTGTTGATTACAACCCTCAGGTTTTGGTCCTATTCCAGGACCCCATGATACTCCGTATCCTGCACAAGGATCATCGTTCGGATCAATGCTTGTTGATTCATCACCATTTCTGAAATTACCAAATTCACTTCCACGGAAATAAACAGTTGTATATGGATACATTGGAGTAATCATATATTTAACTTCATCTGTATCACGACTACGTTGAATATACAATGGATTCTCGGTACGTTTAACGGTTCCATCATCGTTGCTATCTATGCTTAATACATAATGATAACATCCATTTGGATATTCAGGTGTAGCAGAATAAATTGCATTACATTTATCCAAGTCACCACTTCCTTTTGAATACTCGTAGTTTTCTCCGTTTAATACATAACTTGAACGAAGAATTTTACACGAAGTATTTTCAGTAAAAACGGATGATGTTGTTCCAACTGGACCATAAACTGGATAACCATCAAGCATATAACCAAGAATCGGAGAATGTGCAGATGTTCCTTTTTTATTTAACTTCTCGTCAATAACATCTGCCATATCTTCTTCTTCAATTATATCTGATGTCGGAGATAATCCACGATTACCTGCGATGCAAGTAGGATACTTGTGATAGTGATAAGGACCTGCTCCTGTTCTTCCGGGTCCTGCTCCACTTGGATGTCCACAACAACTACTGAATGTTGCAAATGTCATTGCATCACGACTTGCTGATAAATAATCATTTTGATTATTATGCCAAGGATTAAACAAAGGAACTCCGTTGCTTGAAATGCCGATAGGACCTAATCCAGTTGCTACAATTTTTTCATAATCATCTGCTTCAGATTTCACAGGATTCTGCGTGACATCAATTAAAGGTAATGTGAAAATATAATCTTGTTCACCGATTGTATTTGGATTTCCGTCTGATGATACTGACAATTCATCTTGCCAAGAACCTACGATTGTAGTATCTCCTACTTTTGGTGTGTAATTTGGAACTCCATTGCTTCGTACAATCAACTCAGGAGTACCTGTGTTGTTTTCTATAAGTGCAGATACTCTACAATACATTGCGGTGTTTCCATCGTCACCTCCAAGCACTTCACGTGATTCACGGTCTGCTTCTTCACCAGTATATTCTAAGAAAGCATTACTTTGTACAAATGGTTCAACTGGTAATGGTTCAACTGGAAGTGAATTTGGTGTTTCTGATGATTCTTTTGGAAAAATAAAATTAACTATTGTTTCAAATGTTGAGTCAGACTTAATCGGTAGATGATGACCAGCAGAATCACTTTCTATCAATAATCCATTTGAAAACTTTGAATACAAGTCATAACCCAAATCTCTAAAATTATAATCATTTTTTCCTATGAATACCATGCTTTTGGTTTCAAACGGAGTATTTTGATTGATTTGCTGAATCAATCCTTCGTGAGTTTCTGGTAAATAACCATTATACATAAGTGCAACTTTAAACTCGTAATTTGTATTTGATAAGTAAATTGGAATAAATGCGGCTCCTTGTGAGAATCCAAGTATTCCCCAAAATGAACCATGCTGAGAAACTAATTCATTTATATAATCAATTGATTCATCTGCCCAATTCGGATCAAGTGTTGGATAATCCTTGCCACCCGGAGGATCTTGTAACCATAAATTATTTACAGGTGCATCCGCAAACACAAATTCAAATTGAGGAAGTGCTTCCATCAAATCAATAACTCCTTGTTGGTTTTGAAAATTATATGGTTCTTCTCCACCACCATGAAGCATCAATATTTTTAAATTTTCATCAGCACCTGGTTCAGGATACGGAGTGTCATCATCAATCAGTTCCCACTCTTCACAATATATCAATGTTCCCCACATCCATATTGATATTTGGTTTTGTTTTTTGAAACCTTTGGTAATTTTAATGTATCGTTTTTCTGTATTTAGAAATTCGTTTTGTAAATTTACAGGAACATAATTATTTCCATTTGAATCGGTAATACCAAAAAATCCACCTTCTAAATTAAGATAAGCAACTGTTCCTTCTAATGTTAAATTGACACGACTTGGATCATCAATCGGAGTGTTTTCAAAGTCTGCAATTATTCCATCAAAATCTTTTATTTCAAGTTCAGGTTCTGGTGTAGGAATATAATTGTAATCTACTTCAAAGTCTGAAACAAAAAATCCAAGTTCATCATCTATCGCAAGAAAGATATAATCAATTCCAGCAGACTCCATATAAAAATGTTCACCATTGAATCTGAATGTTATTTTGTCGGCATTTTTTTCTAGTTTTGCTTCTTTGATAAAATCAAATAAACCATTCAATGTATAATACGTTGCTACCTCTTTGTTGGCAATTTCTTGACCATCTAATACATTTATGATTTTTACTATTTTATCATTCTCAACTGTAATTCTAACATTTCGTACAAAGTCGGGATGACAAAAGCAGTTCCATCTAAAGTTAAATGAATATCTTTTATATGACTTCTGTTTAAATTGTGCTTGATAATAATTTAATGTTTCTTCGTTAAACTCACAATATCCGTTTACGCAATCAACTTCTTTACATGGATAAAAATTACAATCATCATCAGGATTTCTTCCGACCGTTGTTCCATCTGGACATTGTTTGATATCTTTTGGACATCCAATTGATTTTGGAGTAGGTGTTGCTTCGGGACAAGGAAAGAACTCACAATTATTATTTGGATCACGAACAACCACCGATCCATCTGGACATATCTTTGCATCTTCAGTACATCCTACTTGTTTTGGAGTTGGAGTAGGATCTTCTGGTTCAGGTTCTATTCCTGACAATGAAGCATACGAAGTATTAAATCTATAAGTTTTTGCGTTATGCTTGCAATGATAAAATGGACTACCTGGCATCACTATTACACTACCACTTTCGTTTGCATCTCCCATATAATAATTTTCTCTTCGTTCATACAAATCGTTGTATTCTTCTTCTGGTTGAAGTGCAATCAAATAAAGTATTTCACTTTTGTATCGTCCGTAATCTAATGCAAGGAATTTTAAATTGGTTACTGCATTTCCGTTGGTATTGATATTAAGAGTTCCATCATCTTGTTCTTCCGCAGTAGCAATAAACAAATATCTTTCTTCTTTGTTGTCCACACGAATTACTACCATATAAGGTTCACCATCACGCAAATACATTCCTGATTTATGATATACATCATTTTGTGCTTCTAAAACTAAATCTTCTTGGTAACCATCAGTTTGCCATGAACGGATTTTAATTTTGACTTGCTTTTCGTATATGTGTTCTGTGCCTGTTGTACTTTTTGCCATTGAATTAGATAAACTATGAGAATCACATTTTTGTGAACACTTTTCATAATTTTCTACTCCTAGTTTTGTACTAAATGTAGATTTACTAGAAGACATAGCATCATCTTGTTCCATCGGAACAAAAATAGTTCCACTTTGAGATTGTGGAGTTGGTGTATCATCTTGAGGTGATCCTTCAAATGAGCAATCAGTTGAAATCATTCCTAAACTATTTTGTTCTTCTGCAAATGATAATGTAAAATTTGGAATTTCAACGAAACCGTATCCAGGTTTCAATATAATCAAATATGCTTTACCACAAATTAGTTCATCAAACGCATTTAAAAAAGAATACTCACTTCCTGTGAATGATTTTATACCCACACCATTATTTGGAAATTCATAAATTGCTGAGATGGGTTCGAATCCTGCGTTGTTTAAATTTAATGTATTACATTCGGTATCGCAATTTCCATACCATCCATTGAATACCGTAAAATTGTCTGCTTGTTGATATAATTTCATTTTTCTGTTTCCTATTTGTGGAATGGATTTGCTTTAGTGTAATCTACTTTGTATCCATAGTCTTCAAGAAATCCTATTATAATTTTAGTAAGTGGTGTGCTTGTTTCATCTGCAAACGGAGTCATCATAGCAGTAGTCAATGCGGGATGATAAACTCCGTTTATGTAACGACTGATTCCAAATCCTTCTTCCCAATGTGCAGATACACGTGGTGCTTCTACTTCATCTTCTAATGGTATACCAACTACATTTGGATGATATGGAAAGTATGTACGATATTCACGCAAAGCATTATCTCCGTAATAATAGAATTTTGTTTTGTTATCATTTTCGTCTACATAACTTTGAATGGGTCTATTCATAAATTCATTCATTGAATAATAATTTAATCCAAGAGCATGAGCAATTTCGTGCATGATTGTATTAAAATACAAAGTGTTACCATTTGCATCTTTGATATTTTTCATATACGAAATATTACGAGTGTTAATCAACACCTGACTATAAATTGGAAATGTATTTCCAAATTCCCAATATCCACGACTTTTATCAAATGCTTCAGGAGATGCCATTGCAAGTACATCAGCATAACTTTCGTTAAACTCGGATACCAAGTCTATAAAGTAAATGCCCACTTCATGTACATAATCAGATTTATTTACCCATGCGATTGATTCCCATAAATCTAACGCACGATGTATATCCTCTAAATGAAAATTGTTTTCGTATTCAGTTCCTTGACTGATTTTGTATTTGAACATTCGTTTGGTAGAATAATAATAATATCCTTCTTTTTCACGAACCTTATTGTAATCAGGTTTATCTTCTGTAAAACTTATTGAATCTTTATCGTGAGTTGTAACTTTCAATGATGGAATATCAATGCTTGATGATCCAGGTTTCAATACAATCAAGTATATTTTACCACATTCTAATGAATCAAACGAATTTAAATACTCTAATCCGACTTTGCCATTGTATGATGCGATGTTTTTACCATCAGCCATGAATTGCTTAACTGTCTCAATTTTACTTACATGAGCAGATAAATCAAATGGTTTACATTCTTTGTCTAAAGCACCATATAAACCAAAGAAACTTTTATAAGAGTCTGGATCTTGTTTTAATATCATTATTTACCAAATTTGTTCTACAAATAAATATTACAATAAATATTTATGCGGAACTATTCAGTAAACTTTACGATATAAGTTTTAAAATATGCTTGTGGTCCTCCAAACAGATGTTCTATCATTGCATACACAATTTTCCAACTTCCACCTGCTAATCCACTAGACATTCCATGTGGAATACCTAAACATCTTTCATTTAAAAAATTTAATTTGTTTCTTAACAAAAGAAGATTTCTGTATAATGCTTCGTAATTTACTTCACGACCAAATCCAATTTCGTCTTGAGTATATAAATTAAAAATCTTTCCTTGTCGTTCATCATCGAGTTCAACATTCGCAAATGAAAATTCTCCTAATGTATTTAATCCTGCCTTGGTTGCTTCATCATCTGCTTTTTTTGCTTCTGGATATCTATCTGCTATTGACTTTGCAATGCCAGCACCCATAACATTCATTGTATTACAACAATGAGCAATGCTTGTAATTCCGTATGGAAAGTCTAACAAATTTCCATGCAGAAATCCTATTTCATTTTCTAAACTCATTTACTAGATACACAACTCCATTCATTAGGAGCATCATCATTTAAATCACAAGCAATTTCAATGTTGCTGATGTGATGCCATGCTTCTTCGGCAAAGTCGGTGCTTTGCTTGAATGCCTCTGTTAGATTTTGCTTTTTAATGAAATCAACGAGAACTGCGACATCTTCCTGAATACACTCAAGACGATGATTCAATGTAGTTTTATATTTTTGTTTTATTAATGTATTCATAATTACCAAGGTAAATCTTCATCTCCAAATGAATTTTTGCGAATAACGTGTTGAGCATATCGACACGCATTTACACGACCACGATACGAGTTTTCATAAAGTCGTTTTTCTTCAGTACTTGCATTTTCATTTACCAGAACTGCATTTTCGTAAAAATCTCCAAGTTCTCCAACAAGTTCAAATGCTCGTTTAAGACCACTTACAAATCCATCTTCTTTTCCTTTAGTGTATCCACGTTCAAAATACACATTTTCTATAATTTGCTCACTCATTATTCACTCATCCACACACCAACTTCCCGGCCGGTTGTTTCTTTTATTTGTTGTTCTGCTTCTTCAATAATTGCATCCCAATTGTATTGTGTTCCACCAAATTCATCTATATATGAACTTAATTTAATTGTTACTTCTTCTACCACCTCACTCATCACGTATGTACTCTCTTTCTATTAGATATCCCCGGAACTCTTTTTCAAATTCACGGATACTGCTTATGTCTATTGTTATATCTTTTACCAACTCATTCAAGTCTCCTGCAAAATTGTCTATATCAACCTCGTAGTAAAACTTGACTTTGTCTTTTAAAGTCCAATTTTTTGTATACTCTTCGTATGTAGGCAACTCAGTCATTTATTTTATATTTTTTTCTGAGTTCTTCATATGCATCCCACATTTTCAAATAACGAAATTTATGCATTTCAATTACACCAATAAGCATATTCATTAATTGATCTTCCGTTGGTGTAACTTTACAATCTCCGATGCTATATAAAATAGTTTCAAGTTCATCTTGCAGACTTGCCATATCAGCCATATCTGCTTCAAGTTGTTCCATTTCGTTTCATTGCCTCTTTTACTGCGGTTTCTGCCAACTCATCGAAACTCATATTGTTTTCGTGAGCATACTTCAAATATTTTACATAATCTTCTTCGTCAAGTTCAAGTTCAACGGTTTGATATTTTACTTTACGACAAAGCACACCATTTTCAGTTTCTTCCCATTTTAAATCGTCACCTACTTTCCATCCAAGATTTTTCAATAAAGCATCAGGTAACTCAAAAAAACATTCATCAGTTTCTTCGTCTTTTTGTATTGGTATTTCATATAAATTACTCATTGTGCATATCCTTTGTTATGTATTTATTTTGATCAGTAAGTACATCACTTTCGTCTAACCACTTACCTGAATATTTAAAATACTTTTCTATTTTGAGAATTTCAAATTCCCATTTTTTTACTTTTGCCATTTCAATTTGAAATGCAAGTGCTTGTTGTGCATCTTCGCACATATAATAATGATAACTAGGAATCGTTGAATTCTTCGTTAAATATTTAATACGATACTCATGGACGGGAGTTTCACTGTATCTTTTTTTATTGCTCATTTCGTTCTTTCAATAACTTTAACCGAAATGTGGTGATCGTCTTGTTCTTTACAAACTTCAAGTGTAACTTTGTTGAAGTTTCTGTCAGCAGACCAAAATATATTTTCTATAATCTTGCTCAATGAACTTGGATGAAGACCTCCGTGTGTAACATTTTCTGAATATGGATCTGCGGCTACCCTCAAAATAGTTTCTTGAACCACAGGACACTTTTGAAACTCACTCATTGTTTTGCAATTCAGATTTAATTTCTGCTACTGCTTGCTTAACTGCATCTGCTCGTTGGTACAACACTTCATACTCATTTTTTTCTGAATTCAAAAGTTCGGTACGATTTTCTACGGATGCGGTTTTCAAAGCATTTGCAAGATACTTGCTTGCGATATCATCAGATTTTTCTGCGATTTTCTCAAGAGAACTTACAACCGACATTATTGTTTCACTTTGTATAATCATAAATAATATAATATAATTTT
>Ga0222717_10002433_pt1 | contig 14416 bp, 22 predicted proteins | sample C33_18DmetaG_FD_165053 | JGI IMG/M metagenome (GOLD analysis project Ga0222717, IMG submission 165053) | Estuarine water microbial communities from San Francisco Bay, California, United States - C33_18D | ecosystem: Environmental > Aquatic > Marine > Unclassified | place: USA: California...
CAGGTGGGTTACACCAATCGTTACCATACGGACCATTGCCGTTCCTGCTGGTATCAATTACAAATGTATATTTGTCTTCTAAATTTTCGCAAACACGTTTAGCCCATTGCATACTTTCTTTAGTGGTACGATAATTACTTACGTTAACACTGAATCCTGCTGTTTTATCATTGGCTACTCTGCTAAACAACTGTGCTGTTTCTTCTGGTGATAACCAGTTACTATGCCCCACATCAATGTATAAACGGGCCTTACAAGTGCTTGTAATGAGGTCTACAGCACTTTGTAACAGTGCAAGTCGTTTATTACGCCCATTACGACTAATAAGTGTGCTATGAGGTATTGCGTCTGGTTCTAATATGAGTATTAATTCTCTGTCGCCTATACACTTAGCCATGGTGTGTACAAACTCAAGATAATTATCTTTGCTCGATGCACCACCCTTACTATAGTGCCCCATATCACGTTCTGGTAAGTTATAGCATACCAGTACTGGCCAATGTGGGTCGGCTCTGTGTAATAATCTATTTAGACTTTTTGTGAGGTGATCTGGACAACCACCTTTACCGTTTTTCTCGCCATACCAAAACGATTGTGGATATTTAAATATCTCGCCTACTGTGGGAAACTTTACTTTGTGATTTTTTACTCTGTCAAAATCATTTACATAGAAAGGATAGTCCATGCACTTCCTATGAGAACAAAGGTTCTAATTCTTTGCTGGCATGCATCTCAGTAATAATATCACAGCCGCCAACTAACTCGCCCTTTATAAACAGTTGTGGGAATGTAGGCCAATCGCTAACACTTGGTAATGTTGCACGAATGCCCGGATCAGCAAGTACATCTACATAACTAAATGGTTTGCCAACTTCAATTAGTATTTGTACTACTTTTGCACTGAAGCCACACTGAGGACTATGTGGGTCTCCCTTCATAAATAGAATGGCTTCACTGCCATCTATCATTTCTTGTATTTGTTCTGCTATTGAGCTCATTGTGTCCCCATTTGTGATTGTAATTTTTTAATTGTTTTTTCTCTTTTTTTCATTGCACGTTGTAATTTCATATCACTTGCACCGTGTATGAAAAGTAATCCATTTAGATGTTCCCATTCATGATGGAAACACTGTGCATCTGTGCCGTGTAATTCTTCTTCTACTACTGTTTCTCCATCACTCTTAGTGTACTTAACAGTAATAGATTCTGGCCTTGTGATATTCATAAACAACAAAGGAAAAGTTAAACAGCCTTCTTCTCTGGCTATGTTTTTCTCAGAAACAGAAACTATCTCAGGATTATATACCCCTATGTCTCCGTGTTCACTGTGATGCATCACAAACATATTGTAAGTGTTGCCAACTTGATTTGATGCAAGACCAATGCCAAATCTACCCGCCATTAATTTAAACATTGCTTGTTCGTATTCTTGTACGTCAATGTCTGCTTCAAATACATTAGTGTTTGCAACAGAATGTAAGGCAGGATGATTGGGTTGAACTAATTGTAATTCCATAACTGTATTTATTTAATATGTTTGCAGTTGCCACGGAATGTGAATCCAGGACATGAACATTTGCCATTGTCAATAGTGTACACTTTGCCGTTGCTACCTTGAACTGTTATAACACCTGGTGCTAACTCTTCTTCACGCTCACCAATCTTGGTAAACTTTCTGCGTGACTTACTGAACTGCTTCATTGGATTTTTGAACACTTTATCATTGTACTGAACAAGTTGCCCTGCTCCATTAACATGATAAATGCCATTGGAAATCTTTTTATCACCCCAATCAGTAACTTCTTGTAAGATCTCTATCATTACTCACCCCTCATGATTTGACGCATTGCTTTTTCTTTTAATTTAGGATCTGCTTTATCCAAAGCATTCAATGTGTTCAATTTCTCAATTTTATAAGTAGCCCAAAACTTTGGGTCTTGTTTAGCAATGTCTGAGCTGTTGTGAATTAAATCAGCAATCTTAATTGTTTGTGCTCCAGCAGGACCTTTAGCATTATGCTCACAATCTAATTGCTTTCTGTGTGCTCTGTTGCCATCTGCTAATACAGAAACGTCTGTTAAGTAATGAACAAGCTCTGCAACAACAGGACCAAACTCAGTTTTAATCTCATCAATTGTTACAGGCGTGTCTTCAACAACATCGTGCAATATTGCCGCAGTAATCATTTCTTCGGTGTGTGGAACAGTCTCTACAATCCTTGCTACTGCAATAGGATGTGTGATATACGGAGAACCACAATACTTACGTACTTGGTCCCCGTGTGCCTCTGTGGCAAATTTTATTGCTTTTTGCTTTATGTCCATTAAGCCGCTTCTACTTCTGAAAAACCCATACCGTCTACAATATGGAATTTACCAGTTAAAGTATCTTCAACAATATCACCAACTGATAGTGAATGCATATCTCTGAAAGTTACAACCTCACCGTTGTTGCGAGTGATAGTCTTCATAGTGTAACCGCTAACAAGAGCTTCGTCCCACTCGTCCTTGCCAGTCTCATCATCAAAGTAGTAACCGTTCAATACTTTAAAAACAGTTTCTAAGTTGCTACCTTCGAAGTCAGCAACTTCACAAACCTGTGAATAATGCTCAAACATCTCAGGCTTGTAGCCTTCTGAACCTTTGTGCATTACTTCCATATGAGTGTTATACTCTGGAAACTTTTTTGCAGTCTCATAATGACCGCCTTCTGGACCGTTAACGAAATCGTAAACTGCTTCGCTAAGTTTGATTTGGTGTATATTGTACATAAAAACTCCTACCTTTTTATTTAAACTATACGTATATTATAGCAGTTTTTGTACTATTGTCAACCTTTTTAGTAAGGTGTAACCTCTTGATCTTCAACAGGTTCTTGGGGTTTAATGAACATTACTTCGCCATCATCGAGCTTTTTATACAGCAAAAATTTGCTGATCATAAGCATATCAATGGTGGCTGTTGTGCCTTTACGTACACCTGACTTAAAGCCAATCCACAAGCCAAAACCAGTACCTATTACGTATGAAACAATAATAGTGTAATCCATGTTATGCTACCTCTAAATCAAAATCTGCAACACCGTTATCTTGCATACCTTGTTCTGAAAAATCACAGTAATTTGTTTCAAATCCGTTCTCTTGTAATTTAAGAGCAACAAAAGGACCTACTGCTGTGTCAGTGTAGATTTCCCAAATACCATCATGCTTAACTTTAGCACTATACCATACGTGGCCGTCTGTGCTATCTTCAAATTTTTGCACTTCAATAGAGTTAATAAAAATGCTTTCAGGACTATCCGGGCCAATTGCACCTTTTACTCTATGATCCATTGGATTACGTGTATAGTATGAATCCTGTGAAAGTTCACATGCTTCGTTAATGCTGAAAGTTGTTGTTGTTTTACCTACTGTATTCATATAAAAACTCCTACCTTTTTATTTAATATACAACTATTATAGCAGATCTATGGAGTTTGTCAACCTTTTTTGCGGGTAAAAAACCTAATAATTTTATTAAAAAAATCGCTTTCCTTGGGAGACCATTTCTCTTTAAGTTTCAAATAGTATGGGTCAGTTGGAGGCTCTTCTATTACATCTCCCCTCATATATGTAACACCATCATACTCGATATTATCTCTAAGAATTTCTATCTTAAAGCCACCATGATTAAAATGTGTTTCCAGTCTGCCATCCATTGCCATAATACAACTTAACTTTTCAGCCTTGTCTATTTCAGCAAAATCCTCTGATGCTTGCCTTATGTAATCTGTATACTGACTCATTGAGTAGAATTTAATAACTGCGTTAATTTGTTATCCCATAACTTTTTAAATTCAGGATTCTTTGCTTTACTACGAGCACGTTGTAAATAATAAATTTGTCGCATGACATCCATTCGCACATTCATTATCGTTGCTCTATGTTAAAATGCTTGTAAGACTGCTGTACGCAAACTGCTTGGTAATAAGCATCAGCATCTGCACTGTGAAGGTTTTGTTGTATTGCTTTACGTGGATCTACAGGCATCATGTTAAACACTGTTCTACAATCCATAATTTGCCAAAATGCCCAACCTCTGTGATGATTGAACTGCTTAAATAAATGTTCCAATATGACCATATCAAACTGTGGACCTTGGCACCAAATCTTGTCAACACCCACAAGATACTTGTTTAGATCTTGCATAAATTCAGCAATAAACATTCTGCCTTCTTCGTCGAATGCTTCGTCTTGTATGTGTTGTGGTTGCTTTGCCCACCATTCAAGTGTGCTGTCTAACACACTGCGTTCAGCAACTGTTTGCTGATCTACGTTAGGCCTCCACAATGTTTTAGCATGTGGTTCTTGAGAATTAAACGGGTCAAACTTAACTGCACCCACTGATAATACTACACAATCAGGTTCAGTGCCTAATGTTTCTATGTCTATCATTGCATGTGTGGCCATACGAATACTCCTTGCTAATTGTATATTATAGCAAAAGTTATAGAGTATGTCAACCTAAAAGTATGTGTAAGTACTCAGCGAATTTTTTATGTGCTGTAGCACCTGGGTGCCAATTGTCTTGGGCACGTTCATACATGTGATATGTTTTAAAATGGTCAAACGGTTTTACCTCATTCCATTTAAAATATTTTGAATGTTCAGTCCATTGTAGAGTAGAGTGTGATTCGGGATTATCTGTGTTTAAATCGTTAACAGCATCTGGAACACATAAATGTATTACTCTATCAACCTGTGCATTTACTACATGATGTGTACCATTTATATACATTAAATTAGTTAAAGCACTGTCATAGTCGCTATAGAAATCTGTGTAGTAGGATTTAGCAAGACGCACTTCCTCATCTGATACATCTATATTTTCTTGTGTTAATAATTTATCATCAGCCTGCCAAGCAGAAATTTCTTTTGTAGGTGATGTGCTATTTTCAAATACACAATGTCTATCAAAAAATGTCCACATAAAAATTACCCAGTCGTCTTCTTGAAATTCAAAATCAACTGCTTTTTTAGCCATTTGTTTATTACTTTGTCCAGGATAGGAATAATTAAAAGTTTTACGATTTGTGAGATTGCCAAGTATTTGTGGGTAAGCAAATCTACTTGCAATAGGACCTGGTGCTCCTGTTCCTGCTTCATAACAGTCTTTTAAGCCATGCCCATATGTAAAACTATCACCGAATGCTATAAGTCTCATAATGTCAATGTTTCGTCGTCGTCTATGCGTTTGCTTGGTTTAACTGATTCCAATTGGCCTGCTCCTTTAACACCTTCCTGCCATACCATTTTTTCAAATGGATCTTGATCGCCTGCTACAACTCTATCCCACCATTCAGAATGTTGTCCTATTCTATCAAGGAACCATGCAATCTTATATGCAGATTTTACTCTTGCTTGTTGCATTTCCACGTGACCAAAGTCCGCAGGATCTTCTGGATTACCTTCCATGTACTTGCGATTCTTAAATGTTTCGTCGTTGTTATTGCCTGTTATGTCTGCTCTGTCATGTAATATTTCAACATCGATTCTCTCAAAGATATCTAACATGTATGCAATATGACTTAACCATGCATCATTTTGTGCATTCATACTTAGGTGGTCCATTAGCCTGTACCAGTCTCTTGGCACAATAGGCAGTATAGCATAAGGATGTCCGTTGTGATTATCCTTAGGGCCTAACAATTTAAATTGTCCTGTATATTGATCTATTACGTTATCCCAATCCTGCGATATCATTAATGCGTCATCATTCCAAAAGAATAACCAATCACCTTGTGCTGATGTGGCTAATGTGTTTACATAAGTGTGTAAGTTTTCATAACCTAACGGGCTGAATACGTTAGCACGGCATTCCATTTGTTTTTCTTTTAACCATGGTGCAATATGTTTTTCTATGTATGCTTTAGTTTCTGTATCGTCTTCGTCGATGCCAAGAATTAATTCTATGCGACTGTGATTGGCCGCTTTGTCTACTAATGATTGTAAACTTTTAAGTAGTACGTCTGTTCTACCTCTGGTTGGCAGTAATACAGAAATTATGCCTTGTTTTTTTTGTTCGCTCATTGCCCATCCTCTGAAAATAGTTTCCTAATGTTACCTCTGAATGTGTAATGGCCAACATGATTAAGTGCTGTACGTGGATCAAGATATACTTCTCCATCTAAGGCTTGCCAACGTCTACAGAACGTATAATCTTCTGACAAGTAACGTCTGCTTTCAGGATCAATGATGCCATCAAATATAGCATACATGAAAGGTTCATATTTGTTATCTACATTGATATCATTGTTGTATTTTAATTCTGGATGAGCGTCAAATAATTTTTGCATAGCATCTTTACGGATACACATAAAGCCTGTGCCTGCATCTTTTAATTTAACAAGGTTTTCATTTATCTGTACTGCTGGAGTAGGATCACCATTTTCATCTTTAACAAAATCAAAGTTTACAACATAGTTTGAACTGTGTCCTTCGATTGTAGATGCATTTTCTTTTTCGCTTTCTCTGGCGGCAGTTATAATACTGTCCCAATTAATTGCTTTCTTAGGATATGCTCCTACCACTACTGGCTTATCGTATGCTACCATACGCAATAAATCTTCTGGATTGAATTCTATGTCTGCATCAATAAAAAATAAATGTGTTGCTTCTTTGTTTTCCATAAAGAAACTTGTGAGTGTATTACGTCCACGTGTGATTAAACTTTCGTTTGCTAATGTGCTTACTGTGTAAGGTATATCGTACTTGTTACATAGTATAGCAAGTCTCATCATACTTCTAAAGTAAGGCTCACCAATTTGTCCACCGTAACAAGGTGTAGCAATAAAGATATGTTTTTGTCTTAATAGTCCTACTGGTATTTCAATCTTAGCATCTAATAGACGATGCATTGTATCATCTGCTGGTGGAGTTGATGCAGGCTTTTGAGATTGTGTGTTCTTAGGGCCTACCTTTTTGCGTTTTGACATGTTGTATCCTGTGTGTTTTGTTTATAGTATTTATAGCGGGGTGGTATAAATTTGCTATTATAAGTGGCGGAGAGTGAGAGATTCGAACTCTCGGTACAGTTACCCGTACTCTTCCTTAGCAGGGAAGTGCTTTAAGCCGCTCAGCCAACTCTCCTACGTGGAGCGGATGCCGAGAATCGAACTCGGATCTAAACCTTGGCAAGGTCTCATAATAGCCGTTATACTACATCCGCCTAAACATGGTGGAGCGAAGAGGGATCGAACCTCCGACCTACTGGTTGCAAACCAGTCGCTCTCCCAACTGAGCTACCGCCCCATGAATGGAGCTCGTAATCGGAATCGAACCAATGACCTACTGATTACAAATCAGTTGCTCTACCTGCTGAGCTATACGAGCTTTTATTAAACTAACACCTTTATTTATATTTTAGTTAATGTGCATAAAAATAAAAACGGTGTATTTGTAATAACTTAAATTAGCAGTTAATTTTTTTATTGCCATACGATAAATATAAGCATGAAGGGATCAGCCTTGCACTTAAATAGGAAAATTTATGTCAAATAAAACACCGTACGAAATAAGATTAGACTTAGTTCGTGAGGCAAAAGAAATATTACAAGCCAGGGCTAAGAATCCTGAGGATATGCCGACTACGGAAGATGTTCTCAGAGAAGCAGAAAGCCTAAATGCTTTTGTTTCTAAAAAACCGCACGAAGGAAGGTAACTACCAGTAGAGATTAAATAATCTTTCCTCGTCGTTATAAGCCTCGGTTTCCGAAAGGACCCGGGGTTTTTTCTTGAACTCACTGCGTATAAATTGTTTGGCATGTATGAGCTCGTGTGTTAAGGTTAACATCATATCTTCTTTGGTACACTTGGTATTATTGAAATTTTTTGCAACCTCAATTATCACACTATCCTTGTCTCCCCAACAATAGCCATGAGCATCAAGACTTTTGACAAATCTAATTTCTATATCTACATCTCGTTTTAATCTATTTTTGAAATAGTAGAACATTATATCATTACAAAACCTTTCAACACGTGAGTTGTTGCCGGATAATCCTGAGATATAAAAGTGTATCATTACCAAGTATAATTATATAACACAGTATGTGTTGTGGGTTTATGCAAGTCGTATGAATCCTGCAAAGCCTTTAATAAGTCTCTGTGGTGTCCTAATGCACGTGGTATGCATCTTTTGATGCTTACTGTATTTTGTTCAATGGTGTTTAATGGTTTCCTATAACGTTTGTCAAACTCATCATAGTTACCAGTATTCGAAGCAAGATGGTGTTGTAGATTTTCAAATCCTGTTCTTTTACCAAGGGGGAAATAATACACAAAGTTTTCAAATGTTTTGTAATAGCACACCTTTTCGTAATACATCGAGTATGTAGTATAATCATATTTAGATTCTGATATAAATTTATCTTGTTCGAACATAACGTTGTTTTGAAGGTATCCCAAATAAAATAATTCAGATGAGGCTAAAAACATATCACATATCATGTCTATTTCATTCTGTTGTGAAAATCTAACAAAAGGCAATGTATATTTTGAATATGTTTGATGGTCGTGTATTGTGGGCATACCTTCCGTTTGTCTCATTTTAGGATCTGCAGATGTCATCCCTAAAAACGATATATTATTTTCATTGTCTACATACAGGCCAGGTCTTTCACCGCCCTTAACAATAGTGCCTTTTAAATCACACATATTTTCCCGTATAGCATACATCAAAGACATCAATTGAGGACTTGATGTACCAACCTCCATGCCCATTTTTTTCAATCCTGGTATGTCATTTAAGAACTCGTGCAACTCTACATCTACGATCTTTGTGGTAACTCCCAGTAGTTCTGCAAATCTCTGTGCTGAAATTATATCATCGGAGTTCATAACAACACCGTCCCACAGATATGCAAATGTTACATAACTGCTTGACTTAACATACTTTGCAACAATGTTAGCAACAAATTGACTGTCTAAGCCGCCACTTAGTAATACTGTTGCATGTTCTGTATCCTTAAAAAAACTTTTAAAATTCTCTTGTATGTCCATACGAGAAGGCTTGTTGAAACTAAATGTGTACGACAGACGGTTGTAATCAATATCAACTGCTCCGTATTTTAATATATTAGATGTCATAAACTATATTCTATTTTCCAATTTGTGATAAATATACTTATACAAACGCATGGTTTAAACAACTTTTTTTGGAGTTAATACAAATGGCAAACTATATCATATCAATCGATAATTCATTATCGGATTCAGGCGCACAGGCGTGTATCACCGATGCTGGTGGTACAGTAAGTAGTGCTCTTGCAATTACAAACACGTACAAAGTAGATTGTACAGCAGAACAACTTGCGGCGATGGCAAGTGTTTCAGCAAGTTCTTTAGATGATGCATCTATTGATGTTGCTTTACAAACTTATGACACAGTTCACTTAGATGACTTGGTCAATTCAAATTACGAGATGGCTGGATCGGCTGGTACAACAATTACACCTTACTCACCTATATACAGGGGTTTAGGTGTTACATGTTACTTAATCGATACAGGTATTAATATTGGGCACGTGGAATTCGCAAGTGCTTCAATCAGCAACTTACACTCAGCATTCATAGAAGATGATGATATAGCAGATTTTGAGGATGTAGCAGGACACGGTACTGCAATAGCAAGTGTCATAGTAGGTGCTAACATAGGTGTATCTACACAAACTTCATTAAAGAATGTTAAACTATTTAATGCAAACTCAGGAAGTGCTACAGTAGGTGCAATCATAAATGCATTTAATGCCGTAGCAACAGACCATGCTGACTCAGTGGACACAGTTAAAGTTGTTTGTACTCCATGGACTGTAACACAAAACGATTTAATCGATGATATTGTTAAAAGCATGAACTCCAGTAACTTAGTTATGATAACTGCCGCTGGTAATGACGGTGTTGATATTTCAACTAAATCACCAGCAGGTGTTAGAGAAATTATAACAGTAGGTGGCTACAACAATATTTGGAATGTATTACCATTCAATAATACGCCAGGCACTGCAACAGGGTTAACAAACTTTGGAGCACCACTTGATGTATTTGGATGGAGCGATGGAGCAACATTAGCCGATGCAAATAATCTAAATGGTTATGCGGCATTTACAGGAACATCAGTTGCAACAGGTATTGCGGCAGGTGTTGCAGTACAGTATATACAAAAACATGTAGGTACTACTTCATCAGGCATCAAAGAAGCAATATTGGCTGAAGGTCATATGAAAGGAATTGACCAATTACAATTCTCAGGTTCCGACTATGACACGGCCTATCATGCAATGCTTACAACATGGAACGTTGCAGACGCATCATTGTCAACATCACAATCAGGTAGACTTGGTAATGTACAAAACGGTCAAACAATGACATTTGATATTGGTTTAGATTCAAGTGCAACTGCTGTTGAAGTACTCGACTTTGCGCCATTACCACCATTTATGGCATTTGATACATCCACAGGTATATTAACTGTTACAGCAACAGGATTATCAGCAGACATTACACCAGGTGTATTTGTATTTGCTGTCAAAGGTTTAATTAATAATGAACTGCTTGTTGAAGAATTCTCAATTGGTGTTTATGTAACAGACGCATCAGAAGTTGACGGTGATACAGCATCAAGTTTTTACTATGATACAGACAATTCAGAGTATGACGAAATTGTTAACTATCAAGTAGCACCATCACCAACTCAGCAAAAGCCGTAATGCCACAAGTAGGTGTTGTAGGAAAAGGTACATTTGGCCCCGGTGTTATAACTGGTCCTGGTGTACCTAATATTTTAGTAGAAGGAAGTCCTATTAGTGTAGTAGGTGACGTAATTGCTCCGCATGGAGAAGCACCACATACTACAGCAACCGTATTAACAGGTTCGCCAACTGTGTTTGCTGGATTTAGGCCAATTAGTGTGCAAGGCATTAGTACTGCAATTTGTGGACATAAGTGTACTATTGGTGCTGTTACTGTTCAAGCAACATAGAATCTAAATAACATTCACTAAACTTTCTAACAAACGTACCAACAGTCTTTTCATACTCATCATAAGATCTAAAATTTATGTTCCAGTCTGGACATAACATATTCATAAACATTCCATACTCGTCGCTGTGAACAAATGCATGTCCTGTGGGTGTGACATAAGTATAGCCTGTGTTATTGCCTGTGTTTTTTAATTGCTTACGTTTAGGATGTTGTAATATAGAACAGTTATGATTGCCTTTATTATATACTTTTAAAAATTGTGCCGCCCATATAGTACGATACAATTCTACTGGTTTTTCTTTTTTATAATCTATGCTTGAATTATATAAGTGAGGCTGAACATCATATAGCCATTGTTTGTTCTTGTTTATAATACTTTGTCTACCAGTAGAGTCACAGTATTCATAGTGAAGACGTAATTCAATTTCATGTCTTGCACAGAAGTCTTGTATTTTAGGTATTTGATATTTATTGTGTTCGTACAAATAAAATTGTATTGTGCGTTCACCTTTTGTGTCTTTGATGTTTTGTTTAATATCAGACCAATCGGCTCCTAAGAATACTTTACCGCATTGCTCTTCTATTCCGTCTAATAGAAATACTACATTAACTTTCTTATTATCAATAGCTCTTGTGCCGTATGTAGTCACGTGTGCGTAACGATCTTTAGTTACACTGTCTAAGAATGCATCAAAGTGTATCCAATCCACAGGATCACCGTAAACACACTGTAACGCAACGGTGTCGTGCTGTGACCATATGGTGTTGTATAATTCGAGACTTAAATCCAGTACAGGATAATCTCTTTTGCCCCAACGATGTTGAAACCAAGTTCCTTGAGAAGATGTAGGATTATATATGCTGTTGCGAGTTGTTACGTCGAGTATCATTCACTAACAATACCAGTTTCTTCTTCGGTACCTTCTTCTTCTACTTCTACTTCTACTTCTTCAACTTCTTCAACGTCTAAAATAGACAAATAGTCCTCAGAGGCTGATGCTAATGCAGGAGTAATGAATAAAATGTTTTGAACGGGTATAGTAACCATATTAGCATCTGCTGTTAGCACCAACGGAACTAAAACAACTTCGCCATTATTCACAACAACGTTTAATGGTCTTGTGACTGTGACATACTTAATATCATCGTCTGTTGATACTAACTGGCCAAGTATTTCACCTGTTAGTGTTTTAATAGTAACAACTTTACCAAGCATTGCTTGTATGTCATACATTAGATATCACCTAATTTACTTGTATCTACTAATGCTTTAAACTCTGTAAAACCGCCAATCTTTTCGCCATCAACAATAATTTGTGGGAAAGTTCTTGCACCTGGAAATGTTTCCATTAATGTTTCTCTGTCAAAGTCTTCATCTAACATTTTGTATGTTAGTTCATATCCTTCTCTTTCTGCTAATGCCTTTGCTTGAACGCAATACGGACATTGCGGTTTGCTGTATATTTCTACTATCATTATAAACTCAATCCTTTAAATGTGTCTTCAGTTACGTCTTGTTTAGTACCACCAATAACATAACTACTAATCTCTGTCTCTTGTGGTGCTACTTGTACCTCGCCTCCACTGATCCACTTCTGTGTCCATGGTAAAGGATTTGCTTGGCTTGTTTGATATGGAGGTGTAATACCTACTGCTCTCATACGTTTAGCGGCAATCCATTCAACATATTGTTTTAGCAGTTCGGAGTTTAAACCAATCATACTACCATCTTTGAACAAATACTCTGCCCAATCCTTTTCCTGTCTCACAGCATCCATAAACATTTCTGTGCTTTCGCCTTCACACTCTTTGCGTATTTTAACAAAGTCTTTGTCGTCTGTAGGCAACAATTTTAATATTTGCTGTGTACTTGCCAAATGAACGTTTTCATCTCTGGCTATAAGTTTAATTATCTTTGCATTACCTTCCATTTTCTTTAATTCGGCAAATGCCCAACTACAAGCAAAGGATACATAAAAACGTACACCTTCCAGAATGTTGACAGCCATTAGTGCTTTGTATAATACTTTCTTGTGTTCATACGTGCCAAACAGATTAGGATTGTCATTATATCTAACTAACTCATCATAATACTTACTGATACTATCACTGCATGATGAAATTTCTTTGATGTCTAACATTTCGTCAAACACTTTACTTGGGTCTGAATACACATTTCTAATAATGTGTGTATAACTTCTACTGTGGATTGTTTCACTGAATGCCCAAGTTTCAATCCAAGTCTCTAACTCAGGTATTCCTACTATAGGCAAGAAAGCAAGATTAGGTGAACGACCTTGTACACTATCAAGTAGTATTTGTCGCTTCAAGTTGCTTGTAAATATATGCTGTTCATGGATAGTTAAATCTTTAAAGTCCTTGCTATCTTTTGTAATATCAACTTCTTCTGGTCGCCAAAAGAAACCAAGTTGCTTATCTGTTAATTTGTCAAACTGTTTATATTTTAATGTATCATAACGTTGTAAGTTTACCCCACCTGAAGTGTCTAAAAACATTTTAGAAGTGGTGTGGTCTCGATGTTTTGTACTAAAAACGGTCCGTGCCATGTATTCCTCTTTACTCATTTATATCTTGCATGATTCACAATCATCGTCATCGATTGCTACTTGTTCTAATTCTGGTAGATCTTTAACTTCGATCTCCCCCTGTCCATCGTATGTGTTATTGTAATACAATTGCTTACCACCGTATTTGTAAAACATAATAACATGTTGTAGTAAAACACTCATTGGAATCTTTTCATCTTCGTAGTGTTCTGGATTGTATGATGTATTTACCGAAATACCTTGATCTATGTACTTCTGTAATACAGCCATAATCTTTAAATATCCTTCTGGGCTCTTCTGATCCCACAGTAAATCATACTTGTTTTTTAACTTTGCATATTGTGGTACTACTTGTTTTAACACACCATGTTTGCTTTGCTTAATGCTTACAAAACTACGTGGTGGTTCAATACCGTTTGTGCTGTTACTGATCTGTGCTGATGTTTCTGCTGGCATAAGTGCCATCAGTGTTGAGTTACGAATACCTGTTGTTTTAAGTTGCTCACGCAATCCTTTCCAATCTTGTCTTTCTTTGTGCTTAACAAGTTCATCAACTTCCTGCTTGTATGTTTGGTTAGGTGTAATACCTTTGCCATATTTAGTTTCTACTGTGCCAGGACATGCGCCTTTCTCTACTGCCAAGTCTGCACTGGCTTTGATAAGTGCATAACTCCATGCTTCAGCATACTCGTCAACAAGTTCTAAGTTAGGCTCTTGATAATTGCTGTCATTCTTTGCTAACCAGAATGCAAAATTAATAATACCAACGCCTAACGGTCTGCGTTTCATTGTGGCAAGTTCTGCCGCTAACACAGGATATTTTTGATAATCT
>Ga0222717_10002436_pt1 | contig 14396 bp, 3 predicted proteins | sample C33_18DmetaG_FD_165053 | JGI IMG/M metagenome (GOLD analysis project Ga0222717, IMG submission 165053) | Estuarine water microbial communities from San Francisco Bay, California, United States - C33_18D | ecosystem: Environmental > Aquatic > Marine > Unclassified | place: USA: California...
AAGCATTAGCTCGTGGGTTGAATTTTTAATTGCTTCCATATCACTTGCTGATGAAAACTCGTATCCATAACCAATATGAAATCCTTTTTTACTTTTTAATTTAAAAAAAAACGCCATGGTGCTGTTATTTGTGTAAACTGATCCCAAGGAAAATCTATTTTTATAATCCATTTCAACAATTGAATTGAATAAATCGGGCTGCCTTGGAATTGATCTATAAATTAAAGATGGATTGACAGAGAATTTATCCGATAAGTTTAGGTAAACACCCCCGCTTACATGAAGATACGTGTAATCTCTGTTTGTTAATTCCCAGTCTTGATTTTGGTTAAGGCCAATACTGTTTAGTAATCCTGGAGCTGAAACCCCAAGAAAACCCTTTTTAGAAATATAACTTATACCAGCCCCTAAAATTGGTGAGAAATAATTTCCGGGTGATGAGATTGATTGATTTGAATCATTAAAAATTCTTGGAATCTTATTGAAATTAACATTAAAAAATCTTCCACCAGCTTTAAGTCCTAATGAAACATAACTATTGTTAGATAATTTAAGTTTATAACTGTAATCGATTGTTATCTGTGATTTGTTTTCAACAAAAACTCTATCATTTTGAATAGTAAATCCCAAACTTGCATTTTTTTTCTCATGCAAATGAATAATTAAATAATTAGTCAAAGGGGCATCCTCAACCCCTAACCATTGAACTCTTGAATTAAGATTAATAGCTGACCCATTGACACCTACATAGGCTGGGTTAAAAACACTAAGATTAAACTTATTGAAAATTAAACTCGATTCTTGAGAAAACAAAGATTGACCAAGTATAATTAGTATGCAAAATAAATATTTTTTCAATTTAAAAAATTTGTTGTTTTATCTAATATAAAAACCTCCTACTTCGAAATCTCCTAATGTGTCCAAAATGTGAATAGTTCCATCTATCCATATACAAGGATAACCGGTGTCATTGTTTACTTCTGGTCCATAACCGTAATCAACTGGAGTTCCATCTCCATTTAACAAAGGAGCACCTGTCAACATTCCAACTACTACCAGTTTTCCATCCACAATTGCTATATCAGTAGCTTTACCTTGGCTATATTGAGTTCCATTCACTGTTGCCCCTGGAAGGAGGTGTTTGGTTTGATTTTTCCAATAGGTTGGATATTGACCCTGCATATTCATGGTCCAACCAGCCTGATAAACACTATTTCCTTCAAGATGCATTCCATGCACGCCAGAGTTTTGCCAATCTGGTACCTGCCCTATATCACATACTGTTCTTTGACTTCCAACCCAATAGGCGGGCTTAGTTACAGAACCTAAAAAATTATGAGGAAGCGATAGCAATCCACCGTATACCGCGATACCATTTGGTTTTATTTTTACTGTAACTGCCTCTCCATCGGTTTGACCATTTGGTCTTGTTAAGTTTGATCTTTGATTGTTATTCCAATATGCTGGAAGCACATAGTGGTGATTATTTAAATAGTAACCCGCTAAAAAAACATCACCCCCAGAATTAACATCAATACCAAAAGAAGCATGATCTCCATTTCTTGGTGAATTATCATATTTAACACCATTTTTCCAATAACAAGAATAAGATCCACTCATTCCATCAGCATGTGAATAATATCCCCCTACATAAACATTGTTATTTTTTACAACAATAGATTGAGCTTCGCCTTGAAATCCTGGAAGATCATTCTGAATTATATTTTGACCATTTATTTCCCAATATTTGGCTGTTGATCCATAGGTATAACCACTAACAAAAACTTTACCGTTATGTACTGTAATATCAGTTGCAAAAGAATTTACATTTATTGAGTTTTTTTGCCCATTAACCCAATAAACTGCCCCCTCTGTTTCAGATGTCCCAGCTATAAAAATATCATATCCAGAGATTTTTTGTGGACAATCACTACAAATAACGATTTCAGCATCATCTGAATCATCTGAATCATCTGAATCATCTGAATCATCTGAATCATCTGAATCATCTGAATCATCTGAATTATCATCTGAATCATCATCTTGAAGATTTGCCTCAAGGTTATCAAATATGGCCATAAGGTTCTGAATGATTAAATCAAGCTGAGTAACTTGGTTCAAAAGATTGTTTAAATCTCCCGATAAGTCTCCAGACTGTTCAATCATCTCACCAATATAATCTGAAATAGATTCTAAATTATCTTCAATATCATTAACGTCATTAATTAGGGTTTCTAAAGTATCTTCCAGACTATCAACATCATCAATTGTATCTCGTAACAACTCAGAATTTTGAGATATAGTTTCTTCATATTGAGCAATTTGTTCAACTAAACTAGAAGTAATTTCTCTTTGTTGAAGTATTTCCTCAGTTAAGGAATTAACCCTAACACTCAGATCATCCATTTTATTTTTTTGAAGTAAATAATCAGATTGTAAATCATCAATAGTTTGACAACTATGGTTAGAAATTAAAAATACAGTGAAAATCGAAGCAAAGAATATAAATCTGGTGCGTTTATAAATAAAATTCATGATAATCCTGTTAATAAATATTATATTTAAATAGTTAGAGATTGAAAGCTTAGAGCATGAATTATCCAAATTCATGATGATAGTAAAACTTAATTTTATGCAATTTCTGCCCAACATTTAATCTATATAGAAATTTAGCCCAGATATTAGAGTAGAATATTAATATATTTCTGAATTTTAAGCTTTAAAGCTTGTTTTTCGGTTTTCTGAAAAGTAAATACACAAGAAAATCATTAATTCTTTTAGTTGTTAAATGATTTTATACACCTTCTACATAATCTGGCTTGAAAACTATTTACTTAAATTTTATCCTATTTATCGTTAAAAAAACATGAATGATTTTTTATTTAATTTTAGAAATTATACATACATTGATCTGGAAAACAAACCCTTTGTATAACTACTAAATCTTCAAAACAAAACAGATAACATAGATAGTTCTGTGGAACTGTTTGCCTCGTAAATAAAAATTGATGCTTATGGAATTAATTAAAAAGCTTAGTCTGTTAATTGTTTTTATTATTTTATCCTGTTCTAAGGACAGTTCTGGTTCGGAGAATTTAATAAGTATTCCTATTTTGTATATAGATACGGTTGGAGTTGAGATTAACTCAAAAGAGGACTACATAGAGGGTTCTGTCTCAATCATCGGTAGTGATGGCTTAACAAACCTATCCAGTACTAAAATGAAAATTAAAGGTAGAGGAAATTCTACTTGGTGGCAAGGTGGAATATGGGGAAAAAAACCTTATCAAATTAAATTTAGTGAAAAAACAGACGTTTTAAACATGTCTGCTGACAAAAAATGGGTGCTACTTGCTGAAATTTCAGACATATCATTAATCCGTAATAAAATAGCACGTGAAATATCAAACATAAGCCGTTTCGATTATGTCCCTCAAGCTAAATACATAGATCTATACATTAATAACGAATACGTTGGAATTTATTTAGTGGGTCAAAAAGTAGAAGAATCATCAAACAGAGTAAATATTGGAGATAATGGTTACTTAGTTGAAATTGATACTGATGCCCAGGGAAGAATAGATATTGATGATGTTTATTTCCGGTCTAATATATGGTCCTCTCATTATGAACAGGGGGTATTCAATATTAAAGAACCTAATGTTGATTATAATTCAAATGAATACAACTTAATAAAAGATTACATAAATAATTTTGAATCAGCCTTGTTTGGAGAGAACTTTAAAGATCCTGATTTAGGTTATAGATCATTTATTGATCTCCCAAGCTTTATTGATTGGTTTCTTGTTAATGAAATAGCAAAAAATCAAGATGCAAAATCATTTTCAAGTATCTTTTTAAATTATGTCCCTGGTGAAAAAATCAAGATGGGACCTGTCTGGGATTTTGATCTTGCCTTCGGTAACGTCAACTATTCGAGTGCTGAGGACCCAGAGGGATTTTGGATTAAAGAAAATATCTGGTACGAAAAAATGTTTGAAGACCCCTATTTTAAAGAATTAGTTAAAGAGAGGTTTAGTTATTACATGGACAACTTAGATGAAATCCTATCAAAGGTAGATGGATACGAACTTTATATAGCAAAATCTCTTGATAAAAACTTTGCCCTTTATCCTGGACTTCTTGATCCAAATGTGGAAGTTTGGCCTGTACCGGATCAGTACGATAATCATAATAGCTATGTTATAAATCTAAAATCATGGATTCAAAAAAGAATGTCATGGTTGGAAACGTCACTTTAAACGGAATTGACATTGATCGAAATCATTTACTCAATTGTCTGATTTCTTTTGTTGGGGAGTTTCAACCTCCATTCCAATTGAAGTTTCATCAGATGACTTAGATAATTTTTTAGATGTACTAAATTTAATATAAATTTCATGAGAACGGCTGTTAGCAGATCCTGTCCAATTTCCTATTTGTGATGTAACAGAATATCCTATTGAAAGGGAAGGAATTAACTTAAATCCTGAAATAAAGCTTAAGTTGCCACCTGAGTCACTAGGGGTAATAAAGCCATTTTCAGAAGCTCCATAATTTATACCAAACCAAAATAAATCCTCGTAGAATACCATGGTTGAAACATCAATACTCGTTGGTGTGTTTGCAGCTTTTTTAAATAAAAAATTAGGGTTAATTATTAATTGTTTATTAATCTCCTTTTTAAAACCACCCGATACATAATAATGCCTTTTTTTATTTATTGTCTTGGGCTCAAAGAAATAGGGTATTGAAAAGGCTAGATAAAACTTATCTGAGTAGTAATGAAGTCCAAAGCCAATATTTGGAATAAAATAACTGTCCTTAGTCCTAGCATTTGGATCAGTTGTGTCATCAAAATTCATACTATTTAAACTGATATTATGGTCGTTACCACTTACTTTAATTCCTAGTGAAAGTTTTTGAGATTTTTTATTTAACTTAAGATGATATGCTGCGTTAATTGCTATGAAATTACTACTTGTTGGACCTATTTTATCACTAATCAGTTCCATACCTATTCCTAAATTATTTTTTAATTTGGTGTCTATAATGATCGAATTAGTTCTTGGATTTCCCTCAAAACCTAGCCATTGCAGGCTATTAAGTGAACTAATTGTTAAATTCTCTTCCAATCCGAAAAAAGCAGGATTAAATAATTGACTATTTAACATGTACTGACTAAAATTGATTTCTTGCTGTGCTCGAATTTGATATATATTCAAGAATAAAAAAAGGATGATATTTAAAACTATATATTTATTCATCGTTCATCCTTGTAATATATACATATCCTTTTCTCACATCCGAACCATCCCCATTTAAGTCCAAAACATAAAAGTATGTGCCCACCGGAAGATTTGACGAGCTGGTGGTGCTCATATTGTTATTATATGTCCCATCCCAGTCATTTTGATATCCTGTAGCTCCGTATACTTTTATTCCCCATCTATTAAAAACAACGATTTTATTATTAGGGTAATTTTCATTTAAACCTCCTCTAACAGTCCATTTATCATTGATTCCATCTCCGTCTGGAGAAAATGCTTTGGGGATCTCCAAGTTTGTGATTATTAATTCGCTTGATCCCGAAATGATTTCTCCCCCACAAATATAATCTGGCGTAAAGGTGATTACTCTAAATTTCCATCCTTCCATATTATAGGACGTATTATAAACCGTTAGTTTATTTGTATTTGTACCACTGTAGAATTCATTATCTGAAATTTCAACCCATTGGTCATATGATGCGGAAGAAATTGATTTTTTGCTTACTTGCCATTTATAATTAATTGCAGATTCAGAACTTGCAAGAATAAAAATTTCATTTGATGATCCTTTATTAATTTTTTGTTTTTCGATTGGCTCTAAATAGATTTCTGCAGATGAGCCTTTGTCTAAAAAATCAAATACTCCATCAGCATCATTATCTGAAATTTCAATATATCCTTCATTCAATAAAATTTTCCCATCAAGGTCTATTTCAATTGGATCAGATCCAGTTATACGACCTATGTTGAGATCAGAATATCCAGCTTCAACTGTGTCAGAACAGCCATCTCCGTCGCTGTCTAAATCAAGATTGTTTGGAGTTCCATCATTATCTAAATCATCAAAACCCTCCTGTATGTCTTCAATACCATCATTATCATCATCTAAATCTCGATTATCACCTACTGAATCATTATCTGTGTCATACCACTCAAATTTATAGACTGGAAATTTATCAACAGAATTGTCATAACCATCTCCATCACAATCAAAATTATTCCATTGTTCATCTGGTAGTGAATCGACAAAATCTAGATCAAAGTCACATCTATCTTGAGGATTAGTTCTACTTTTTACAATTTCTTGCCAGTTGGTCAAACCATCTCCATCACAATCAAATCCCCTAATTGGAAATATAGTTAAGCTTTCAAATTTATAATCACATCTATTAAAGATATTAGTGCCATCTCTTAGTTCGTTTCCGTTTATAACTCCGTCTCCATCACAATCTTGTGCCTGCCATGCAAGACTTGATGTTGCATTCACACTACTTAATAAATAACTACATCCATTAATTTGATTAGTATCGTCGATAACCTCTATCAAGTTTGAAACTCCATCCCCATCGCAGTCACCTTGAGAGGTTACTACAAGTGTAATATTATTTAAATTTAGGGAACAACTATTGAAAGGGTTGGTGTTATCAAATATTTCATCTGAATCAAGAACCCCATCGCCATCACAGTCTCTGCCAAAAGAAGTTATGCTTACTGTAATACTATTTACAAAATAGCTGCAAGCATTTCTTGGATCAGTATTATCATTTAACTCGTCTCCATTTAGAACCCCATCCCCATCACAATCAAGATTATTCCAACTAGAAGACAAATTATTAAAGACCACACCTGGGAAAAAATAATCACATGGATCTGAACAAATTGTTCCATATAATATCTCACTTGCACAGCAAACACCATCGCCATCTACATCACAAGTAAGGGTACAATCTTCTTTAAGTATAATGGTCGATGACGAGGTCGAATTTCCACAAAGGGATGGGACTTCATAAAAGATACTATATGTTCCGTGAGTTGAATTTTGAAAATCAATTTTCCCAGTTGTTGGATTTATTTCAAGCCCAGCTGGTAAAGTGAAGAATGTACCCGAGACGGAACCACTAATAGATGGGAAAATATCACTATCATCAGGACAGAACTCTGTCTCAAGAGCATAGCCATAATCAAAAGCACCTGTGTTAAGAGAAGATATAGTTAGAGAAATAGTAGTAGTACTAACACATCCAAGTGTAACAATGGGATAGGATAGAGTCTCGGGAGTTGTGTATGTAATATTATAAACGCCAGGAACTGAACTAGCAGGATTAATAATTCCTGTTATTTGATCTATCGAAAGCCCTGGGGGACTGGATCTAAATGTACCTCCAAAAGTAATAACTGTAGGTGAGGCTAAGGAAGTGTTCTGTGTACAAAATAGATTTGAACTATAACTGAAATACGAGCTGTCAATAGCTTTTATTTCAATTGTTGATGAGGATGTATCTTGGCAATCACCAGCTGTGGTATATCCGATAGTATAGCTACCAACAGATGATAAGCTCGGAATTATATTCCCTGTGGCTGCGTTAATGCTTAATCCCGTTGGACTTGAGGTAAATGTTCCTCCAGGAGTCTCTATTGTTGGTGTAACAGTTGATAGGTCACTTATACAGTATAATAAAGCAGGATAACTGAAATCAGGATCATTTTTAAAATCATTAATTACTAAAGTAAAAGATGATGTCCCAGCACATATTCCAACTGAGGTATATTCTATTGTGTAGGTTGAAACAGCAGATAAATTAGTGTCGATTTCTCCTGTAAGAGAATCAATATCTAATCCAGAGGGACTCGATGTAAATGTTCCACCAAATATTGAAAGAGTGGGAGTTACTTTTTCTGTAGTTCCTTGACAATAAGTGTTATCAGGATATGTGAAAATTGGATTATCTACGGGATTAATTATAATTACAGTTGATGAAACTGATGAACATTGAGCTGCAGTGGTGTATTCGACAGTATAGGTACCTACATTAGAAAGTGCTGGATTTATTGCTCCATTGGATGTATCAATATTTAACCCTATTGGACTGGAACTAAAAGTCCCTCCAGTTGTAGTTATGGTAGGAGTAATTGTATTGAATAAACTTTTACAAAAAGAATTTTGAGAGTAATTAAACGTTGAATCATCTGCGGGGTAAACCCTAAACAAAACACTTGTTGCACCCGGGCATGATCCTGGAGTTGTATAAACAATCGTATAGCTTCCTGTACTAGAATCAAAAGGAGTTATAATTCCACTAGTTGAATTCAAATTTAATCCTGATGGGGAAGAACTAAAAATCCCTCCAGCTATATTTAAAGTTGGATTTAGATTTAAAGAAGGATTTGCATTTTCACAACCAATGTAACTGGAATATGAAAGTGTAGGCGCATCTGGAGCATCTATTTGAATAGATAAAGTTGATGTTGAAGAACAGTCTCCTGGTGTACTATACTCTACAATGTAAGTTCCTGGTGATGAGGAGTCAATATTTATTCCACCTGTTGAATTCCTGTCAAGACCTGCAGGATTCGAAGTAAATGATCCTCCGGGACTAGTAACTACTGGATTTATGAAAACGGAACTGCCCTGACAATAATAATTACCAGGATAACTGAAACTCGCATCTGCTAAAAATTCTGTAATTTTTAAAGTAAAAGTAGATGTTAAAGAACATGCACCAGAAATAGCATATTCAACAGTGTATGTGTTTACAGATGATGCGGTTGGAGAAATTACTCCAGTAGAAGAATTAATTACTAAACCAGCCGGAGAAGCACTAAAAACACCTCCTATATCTCCAGTAATCGTCGGTAGAATTTCGGAAAAGGTAGACTGACAATAATTATTTGAAGAATAACTAAACCCAGCATCTGGATCTAGGATAGTTATTGTATTGGAAGAAGTGTGAACTTTACCACTTATAGGCTCTGTCCATAAGGCGGTAATTTCATATGTTCCAGAAACGGAAGCAGAAACATCAATTATTCCAGTAGCCACATTAATTGAAAGTCCACTGGGGGTTGCTGCAAAGGAGTCAGGTTTGTATCGCAGAGCAAACATGTCATATTCATGTTCAACTTCAGATTGTGTTAAATCTACTTTAAACAACCTAATTGGACCAAATTCTCCCTCAAACATTGAAGAATTAGTTGCATTATTTTGGGTAGTTTGATCTCTTCCAAAAAATACTTCCCCCCTATCGTTTAATGCTCCATTGGCGGTTCCTGTCACAGTACTAGTTAAAGCTCCATCTACATAAAATTTAATAATTCCCGTGAAATTCCCTGATCCAGGACCTCCAGTTATATCTCTAGTTACTACTATGTGATGCCATTGATTATTAGTCAGCGTATTATTTCCTAAAACATAAATTCCATCCCCCGCAAATGTTCTAGTTCTTCTTTTCCATACCCCACCCTCGGAGATAAGCCAATCTTTACCCCTTGTATCACCTCCATTTGTAAAGTCATAGACCATTGTATTGTCAGACCAGTCTGATTCCTTTACCCATATTGAAATAGAGGAATTGTATATTGGCCAAGATTTTCTGTAATTATTATCACTATTATTATTTTGAATTAAATTATCTTCATTTGCCCCAGGAAGTAGCTCAAATGAGTATCCCTGGTTGTGAACAATTCCATTAGTGAGATTTCTTATTTTATAATCTGGATGATTCAATGAATTATCGGATCTAACGCCTAATTCCCAATGAGTATATGCTGAGTTAGTAGTTAAATTAATTATTGCTTCATTATTTGGAGCATTACCTAGATTGGGATAACTAACTGGATTTCCTGGATCTAGATATACTGTAGGAACTGTACGATGCTGGTTTGTGGGTATTATTGTAGGGGTAAGCGTTCCGCCAGTACTTCTACAAACTGGACTAGATGAATAGCTTAGTTCATACATTGGATCATTTACAGAACGAACAGTAATTGAAGTTGTGGAGCTTTCGCAACCAATTGTATATGTTATGTCATAAACTCCAGCTAGAGAGTTTAATGGGTTAATAACGCCTGTAGATGAATCAATATCTAAAAAATCTGCTTTACCTGGACCCCATTGATTATTTCTATGAAAAAGCCCTGAGGTGATTGTAGTGGTAAAGGTTCCACCAGAACTAACAATAGTAGGAGTTATTAACCCGTCATCTTGAGCAACTTTTGAAGAGGGATAACTAAAACTAGGATCAGAACCTACAATTGTAATTGTATTAGACGAAGTATGAACTTTGCTACTTGTGGGCTCTGTCCAAGAAGCAGTTATAACATATGTACCTGAAACAGAAGCTGAAACATCTATTATTCCAGTATTTGAATCAATATCAAGTCCATCAGCGGGACTAGAAGCATTTGCAGGGGTTGCTGCAAAGGAATCAGGTTTGTATCGAAGCGCAAACATATCATATTCGTATTCAACTTCAGATTGTGTTAATTCATGTGCGAAGATCCTAATTGGACCAAACTCTCCTGTAAATTTTCCTAAACCATCTACAACTCCTTGATTTGTTTGATTTCTACCAAAAATAACATCACCTGGTGAGGCCAAGGCTCCGGTAGGAGTTCCATAATCAACAGAAGTTAAAACTCCATCAACATATAATTTAACAATCCCTCCTCCTGCGGGGTTTCCCGATTCATCTCTTGTCATCACTAGGTGATGCCAATTATTGTTCGTCATCGAATTTACATTGTCTTCCTGACCATAGGTAATAACACTCTCATACCAAGCAATGGTATCATCTTCAGAAGAAGCCGATACGATATCCATATCCCCATCTCCGTCCATATCTGCTGCAAAGACATAGTATGCACCATCTGCACTTGTTGCTATATCAGAAGCCGCCCAGGTTGGATCTGCAGCTCCGTTATTCTCATACCATGCAATGGTATCATCATTAAAAGAAGCCGATACGATATCCATATCTCCATCCCCGTCCATATCTGCCGCATAGACAGATATTGCACCATTTGCACTTGTTGCTATGTCAGCTGCAGTCCAGGTTGGATCTGCAGCTCCGTTATTCTCATACCAAGCAATAGTATTGTCATTTTGAGAAGCCGATACGATATCCATATCTCCATCCCCGTCCATATCTGCTGCAAAGACAGATAATGCACCATCTGCGCTTGTTGCTATATCAGCAGCTGCCCAAGTGGGATCTGCAGCTCCGTTATTCTCATACCAAGCAATGGTGTCGTCATTAAGAGAAGCCGATACGATATCCATATCCCCATCCCCATCCATATCTGCTGCAAAGACAGATTTTGCACCATCTGCACTTGTTGCTATATCAGCAGCGGTCCAAGTGGGATCTGCAGCTCCGTTATTCTCATACCAAGCAATAGTGTCATCATCATAAGAAGCCGATACGATATCCATATCTCCATCTCCGTCCATATCTGCTGCATAGACAGATCTTGCAGCATCTGCACTTGTTGCTATATCAGCAGCGGTAAAGGTTGGATCTGCAGCTCCGTTATTCTCATACCAAGCAATGGTGTCATCACCAGCAGAAGCCGATACGATATCCATATCCCCATCTCCGTCCATATCTGCTGCATAGACAGAGTATGCAGCATCTGCATTTGTTGCTATATCGGTAGCGGTAAAGGTTGGATCTGCAGCTCCGTTATTCTCATACCAAGCAATGGTGTTGTCTCTAAAAGAAGCCGATACGATATCCATATCCCCATCTCCGTCCATATCTGCTACATAGACAGAGAGTGCTTGATCTGCACTTGTTGCTATATCAGTGGCGGTAGAGGTTATTTTTTGTGCTGCTCCAGTTTTAATACGCCAGCGAAGTTCGCCTGAGGGATTAATGGTGGAAAGCCACATTTTTCCAGAGGTATCACTTCCACTGGTATAGTCAAACAAAAATGTGGTACTTGACCAATTGGATTCCTTTACCCACATAGAAATAGAGGATGATTCACGTGGAAAATAACTCCCATCGCCCTGATCTGTAATAAAATTATTATCAGTTGCTCCATTAAGTAATTCCCATGAATACCCGGGTTTGTGAACTACTCCATTATTATCTGATACTATTTGATAATTTGGATGGTTACCCGAAACATCAGCAACAACTCCATCCTCCCAATGAGTAAATCCTGAGTTAGTAGTTAAATTGACAATGGCTTCACCATTTGGAGCGTTTCCTAAATTGGGATAACTTACAGGATTCCCTGGATCAATGTATATTCTGGGAACTGTAGCATGAGAGTTTGTGGGTATTATTATTGGAGGAAGGGTTCCGCCATCGGATATACAAACTGGACTAGATGAATAACTTAGTTGATATATTGGGTCATTTACAGAGCGAATGGTAATTGAGGTTGTAAAACTTTTGCAAGCACCAGTTGAGTAGGTTATATCATATACTCCAGCCAGGGAGTTAGATGGATTAATTTCACCTGTAGTTGTGTTAATATCTAAAAAATCTGCTTTACCAGGACCCCACTGGTTATTTCTATGAATAATTTCCCCAGTAATTGAAGCAGTAAAAGTACCACCTGAACTAATAATTGAGGGAGATATTGGAACATCATCTTGATCAATTGTTGAAACTGAAAAACTTATTGATGGATCGCAGGGCTCGGCCCATCGTGGTAAAAAAAGTGGTTTTGAATTTATAGGGGAACTATTACTAAAAGATGATCTACTGGGATTATGTTCCACGCACCAGCAGTTAAGATCTTGATCAAACACAGAAGCATTGTTGAGCATATAATCCATATCATTAATTGATGTTACATTCCATCCACCGATGGGTTGATTAAATCTCGAGGCGCCATTGAAAAGATTTTCGGCCGATATAACATTACTAACATCCCAAGCACTTATATTTCCATTAAATGCGAGTGCATTATTAAACGTAGAATTAATAGTTGTAACACTTGAAGTGCTCCAATTCATAATAGTTGATGATTCACCAGCTGAAAGTCCATTGTTAAATATGATCGCTCCATTGAACATAGCCTGAAGAGTAGTTGCACTAGAAGTATTCCAATTAGAGAGATCTTGATTAAAAACTGATGCGCCAGCAAACATTCTGTCCATTTCAGTAACCATACTTACATTCCATCCAGATATATTACCATTAAAAGCGGTTGCATTTTCAAACATATTCTCCATTCTCTCTACACTTGATGTATCCCACTGCAACGTATTAGACACCCCTGAGGATTGGCTGTTGTTAAAGACAGTATTATTCATAAATGTACTTTGCATATATTCAACACTAGAAGTAACCCAACTAGAAAGATCTTGATTAAATAAATCATTTGCTCTGAAAGTTGAGGTCATATATCGAACAGATGAAGTGTCCCAATTATTTAGAGGTTGATTAAATTTATCAGCATTTCTGAATGTATTATTCATATTAGTGACACTACTAACATCCCAACTATTTATATTTCGATTAAACTCAAGAGCATCCCAAAACATTCCAGAAATATTTTCTAGACTTGTTGTTATCCATCCTGAAATATTTCTATCAAAGACTTTAGCACCCCTAAACATTTCATGCATATTAGTAACATTACTAACAGTCCAGCTGTCAATGTTTTCATTAAACACGAATGCATTTAAAAACATATCATCCATACGTGTAACCTTACTTACATCCCAATTATCAAGTGGCTGATTAAATTTACGGGCATTAAAAAATACCCCCACCATATTTGTAATTAAACTGGTATTCCATGTGTTTAATGGCTGATCAAATTCTCTACAACCTCTAAAAATCCCCGAGATGTTGGTAGCACTTGACAAATTCCAATTATCAAGTGGTTGATTAAATTCATCATTATCCATGAACATCTGACTAAGGTTAGTCACATTACTAACAGTCCAGCTATTTAGTGGATGATTAAAATCAGTGTTCCTAAATAATCTAGACATATTAGTAACACTGCTAACGTCCCAAGAACTAATATCTTGATTGAAAGCGCTTGAATAAAACATCTCAGACATATTTAAAGCACTACTAACAACCCAATTATTAAGAGGATGATTGAAATCAGACTGTCTAAATAAATACTGCATATATTTCACATTACTAACATCCCAGTTGTTTAGAGGTTGATTAAATGATGTTGCTTCTCGAAACATATTTGACATAGAAGTGACACTACTCGTATCCCAATTATTAAGAGGCTGGTTAAATGATGTTGCGCTTCTAAACATTCCATCCATATCAGTAACAGTACTAACGGTCCAAGAATTTATATTATAGTTAAAGTCTAAAGCATTAAAAAAAGTTTGTTGCATATTAACCACATTACTAGTAT
>Ga0222717_10002439_pt1 | contig 14385 bp, 15 predicted proteins | sample C33_18DmetaG_FD_165053 | JGI IMG/M metagenome (GOLD analysis project Ga0222717, IMG submission 165053) | Estuarine water microbial communities from San Francisco Bay, California, United States - C33_18D | ecosystem: Environmental > Aquatic > Marine > Unclassified | place: USA: California...
CCGGTGTCGTAAAGGAGCTCTTGCCTAATGCGACGTTTCGGGTTGAGCTGGAAAATGGCCATGAGATCGTCGCAACAATGGCGGGCAAAATGCGCAAAAACCGAATTCGGGTTTTGACGGGCGACAAAGTGCAAATTGCAATGACACCCTATGATTTGTCTAAAGGACGGATCAATTACCGTTTCAAGTAAACAACTGATCTTGGGATCAGGAAGCCCGCGCCGGCGTGAATTGCTGGCGGTTTTGGGGCTTTGTCCTGTTGACGTGCGCGCTCCGGATGTGGATGAAACCCCGCTAAAGGGAGAATTGCCGCGCAGCTATTGCAACCGCATCACGGGCGCCAAGGCTGCAGCTTTGCCCGCAGCTGCAAATGAGATCATCCTCTGCGCCGACACGACGGTTGCCCTCGGCCGCCGCATCATGGGCAAGCCGGCCGATAGAGACGAGGCACGCGCCTTTTTACAAAAGCTCTCTGGCCGCCGCCATAAGGTCATCACTGCCGTGGTCGTTAAATCCACTGAGCGTATTTGGCAAAAAGATGTGGTCTCAACCGTGCAGATGAAACGCCTCTCACCGCAAGAGCTCGAAGGGTATCTATCCACAGGGGATTGGCAGGGCAAAGCCGGCGCTTATGGAATACAGGGACCTGCGGGCGCGTTCATCCCTTGGATTTCTGGCTCCTATCCCGCGATCATGGGCCTGCCCCTCCCAGAGACCGCACACCTGCTTCAGGCCGCAGGGCTAAATATTTGGGGGCAATCATGAAGGGCAAGCAGGTTGTTCTGGGCCACGTTGGCAAGGCCAAGGTTGCGGCACTTTTGCTCGATGGGATATTGCACGACATTCTGGTCGAAGATGTCAGTCGCCTGCCCCTCGGCAGCCTTTTGCGCGCCGTCGTTGATCGCCCAGTAAAAGGCATTGGCGGCGTGATCCTTCGCCTGCCCAATGGCACAGGATTCCTGAAAAAGGCCAAAGGATTGGCCCCCGGTCAGACCCTCACGGTGCAAACCTCAGGCTTTGCCGAAGAAGGCAAGGCCGATCCGGTCACACAAAGAATATTATTTAAAAGCCGTTACGCCATTGTTACTCCGGATCAACCGGGCCTTAATATTTCGCGGCAAATCTCTTCTGATGATCTTCGCGATGCGCTTACGCTTTTGGCCAAATCCGCAATGGATGGCTCCGATATGGGTCTTATAATCCGCAGCGCGGCGGTGGCAGCAGATCTCGAAGAGATTGCCGAGGACATTCAAACCATGCGCAACACCGCAGAGGCCATCGCCGCAGAAACCGGGCAAGAGCCCGAAGTTCTGCTCGAAGGCGATGATCCGCATGTACAAGCCTGGCGCGAATGGTCTGATGTGACAGATGTGCTGACCGCCGATGCTGATCTCGAAGACAGCGGCGCTTTGGATCAAATCGAAGCTGCACAACAGGCTTGGGTGCCTCTGGGCAGTGGCGGCATGTTCATTGAGCGCACACGCGCCATGATCACCGTAGACATCAACACCGGCACAGACCTCTCGCATGCAGCCTCGCTGAAGGTCAACCTTGCCGCAGCAAAAGATCTGCCCCGCCAATTGCGTCTTCGGGGGTATTCGGGGCAAATCGCAATTGATTTCGCGCCGATGAGCAAGCGAGATCGTAAACCAATAGAAGTGGCCCTGCGCGCCGCATTGCGCGGCTGCAACGTGGCCACGGAATTTGTCGGCTGGACCCCGCTGGGCCACGGCGAGCTGAAACGCAAACGCGAGCGCCCTGTGGTGCAAGATGTCCTAAGATGACTTGCCCCATCTGCGAGAAGCTAACCGAACCTGAGCATCGCCCCTTTTGCTCTGCACGGTGCAAAGACATTGACCTCAGCAAATGGTTGATCGGCGGCTATGTGATTGCAAATGATGACGAAAGCGATAGCGCCGAAGTTGAAAATCAAACCTGAGATTCAGAAGTCTAGCCCCGCAAAATAGCCCGGCCCGACAAAGGATTGCCCGGTTCAAAACCTGCAAATTTTATTTTCGACCTTTTTGCTTAGAAAATCCGCGGAATCAGCTGGACAGTCTTAAGCGGGTCGCCTAAATACGCCTCAGCCTCAAGGAAGATCCTCACCCATGCCCGGGTAGCTCAGGGGTAGAGCAGTGGACTGAAAATCCTCGTGTCGGTGGTTCAAATCCGCCCCCGGGCACCACATAAATCAAACAAATATACCAGATTTAACTGTCACACCTTATCTGTTGTGGAGAGTTATTATCCAACTTTCACGATAAAAGTCAAAGTGGGTGTGACTGCTGTGTGACCGAGACTGTGTGGACGATCACGGGAAGCGTAGAAAGCAACCCCTTGCCGTTGGTCCACGGACCACGGCCCGAGCAAGACCATCCAATGCCAACTATGTCGCAGCAATGCCAAAAATAGGTTCAAGGAGCCTGGTCCAATACCCTCGCCCCTTGGCGCCATGTCTACGCTTTAGGTATTGGACTAAAGCAGTCATTTATCAGATTGCCGCGAAGGGCTGCTTAGAGCCCAAAGTTCCGAATGCTGCGGCGTCAACGAAAGTACGTAACATCTGCAAGCGGACCTTCAAATGACGTGTTTTTCATCCAAATCGAGACGTCTGGCGATTCCGCTGGCCCATAGCGTCAACAGATTTCCCGGATATCCCAGTCTCCGCTTGTGCCGAGCTTTCTCAGAACCCGCCGAAAGCCTTCATGCCCCCGGTGCAGGGCTTGAAATTCAAGATCAACCAGCATTTGCGGGCTGAATGCGGATTGCTGCAAAATGACGTGCGCCGGGCTAAAGGGTGGATCGAGATAGGCAAATGCACCCTCTCCCAGGTTCACACCATTCAGCGCCTTGCGACCCTCTTGAATGGGTGCGCTGTAGGCCCAGACGTTTTCATAAGTGAACCGCCGCAACCCCTGATCCAGCAGGCGGCGGGTCAATTCGGTCAGGGGCAGGAAGCCGTCGCCCACCGGAACGCCCGCAACTGTAAGCTGGCCCGCATCTTCGGCCCGGATCATCACGTGATCCTTAAAATGGACGGAATAGACATGGGGCAACACCGCGTCGAGGGCTGCAATTGGGTCTTCCAGAACCATCTGTGAATTGCCGTAGTCGTAGAGGATTTTCAAATTGGGGTGGCTCACCCGTTCGACGATTTCCGCCAATTCCGGCCCGGTGAAATCTTCGTGGTTTTCCAGCACGATTATCACGTCCAGATCGGTAGCCTCTTGCATGACTTCCGCCAGATCATCGCCCGTGTTTTGCATCATCTCCCTCACCTCTCCACCATGGCGGGTGTAGGTGCGTAGGGATGTTGCGCCCATGCGATGCGCGGCTTTCAGCATTTCCGAAATATGCGCGGGGGCCGTGCCGGATGTGTCCACCTCCAGGCTCATGCCATGGGTTGTCAAATGGGCGCGCAGGCCATCCATCCGCTCAGGCTCACGCCCGCCCAGATGACGGTAGTTTTCATTGTTAAGCGACAGGCTGATGCCCTGAAATCCCATTGACCTTGCCAGTTCGGCAAAGGCAATGGCGTCAAAATCCGGCTTATGGGCAAAGTGATGCCAGAGGCTGAAACTGTGGATTGTGGTCTCGACGATCATGCCTGATGCCCCATGTAAATCAATTCTTCTGCGAGCGCGCGTCGGTATCGGGCGCATATAGCGGCATCTTCCAGAACGTCCGCCCGCCATGCGCAGTATCCCGCGAAGCGCCAGGCATAGGCGGGCCGTAGCAAGGCGTATCGCTCTTCTAGGTCAGGGCGCGCGAGGGTATCCCAGAAGTCGCGGATCTGTGCATCGGTCAGGGGCGCGCGTTCGCCGAGGATCTGAAAGGCAGGCGAAAGAAAGCTGTAGATGTCTTCGCAGATATCGCCGATAGCCGGGCATTGCCAATCAATGAGACGCAAGTTTGACCCGGAGCCTACGAGGTTCACGCCGATATCCGTGTGGATCAGGGAGAGCTTTTGTGGTGGCGGCACATTGGCCGCTGGTGGAAAGTTCGCCACAGGCTGTGACGCGCAGCGAGCAAACAGGGCGTCCCCTTCGGCAATGATGTCCGGGATCGTCAATGGCACGGTCCGGAATCCTGTCGAATCAGCGGCCTCCTTGCGTAACAGCAGTTGCGCGACGTTTGCCATATCGCCGTCCCACATGGGCCCCTCGACGTAGTCATAGACAAGCAGCGAGGCGTCTGGCCAGAACCCGACCAGATCAGGGGCAACGTCCAGCCCAGCAAGGCGGCGCAGGGCCTCTGCTTCATCTTCGGGGAGGTTCGGAAAGAGTGTGCCGGTCATGGGCTTGGCAAACTCCTTGGCAACCAGACACCCATCTGGGGTATCAACACGCCAGACGCTGTTGAGATAGCCGCCTTTAAGTTTGCGAAACGCTGATCCGTTGTCCGCCAGTCCTTGCTTGGCAAGGAAGTCCCACAACTCCACCTCGGTCATGCGAACCCTTTCAGCGTTTCATAAAGCTCTGACTCAATCGGTATGCCCTGTTTTGCGAGTTGCCGATTGTTCGCCTCGCGCCGCGCGTTTGGCAGGCGAGCACCGTCTTGTTCGGTGATCGACGTGACAAGTTTGGTGATCGTCTGATCAAAACCGCCGCCAGACGGTTTACCCGGATCAAAAGCCACAAAGAACTGGCCGTTGTCGATGGGTGTGCCGTCGTCGTCAGTGAAAGACCCCTGATCCGGCCCCAATTTACCCCCGGCGAGGGCGGCGCAAAGCACCTCGACCAGAAGCCCGATGTTGAACCCTTTGACCCCGCCCGCAGGCGCCATCGACCCGGCAAGCCCGGCCTCCGCATCGGTGGTCGGCGCGCCCTCCGCATCCAGCGCCCAGCCAAGCGGGATCCGCTCACCGGCTTCGGCGGCGCGTTTCACCGCCGTCCAGGCGACCTGAGTTGCCGATTGATCTACAAGAAAGGCGATCTCGCCACCCGGGGCGGGAACCGCATAAGAAATCGGGTTCGTCCCGATGATCGGGGTCTTGCCGCCCACAGGGGCGAGATTTGGCACCGCATTGGTGGCACCCAGTGCCAGAAGGCCTACACGCGCCAGGTAGCCTGTGTGAAACCCTAGCGTCGCGGCGTTGTAGGAGTTATAGACGCCCATCGCCGCAACCCCATGCGCCTTGGCTGCCGGGATAAGATGTTTGAACCCGGCCTCAATCGCCGGATGGGCGAACCCGTGCCGCGCGTCTACGCGAAAACTGGTGTCCGAGAGCGCCTCGACCTGCGGGGTGGCCTTGCCATCCACCTTCCCGCTGCGCAGATGGGTGCAGTAATATTGCAGCCAGTAAAACCCATGTCCCTCAAGGCCGGACAGCTCGGTATCCAGAATAGCGTCGGTGAAATACTCGGCATTCTCTGGTGAAGTTCCGCTGCCGGTCAGCCCGTTCCAGATCAGGGCGCGAGCCTCTTCGGGGGACAGCAAGACACTCATTTTCCGTGCATCCGTTTCTTGGTTTCACGCGCACGTTCCGTCGCCTCCGGGCTGCCGTCGTGATAGCTGCCGAACCAATTGTCCCACGGCATTTCCGGGTTGCCGTAATTGCATTCGAAGTAGCGGTGATGCAGTTGGTGGTGGAAAGACCCTATCTTTATATGCGCCTTGTCGCCCAGCACCAGATTTTCGAAGCCGGCATGGGATGTGGCCGTCGCCAGCGCCAGCCAATAGCCCATGAAGATGAAATGTATGGGGTGCGCGGGAACAACAAGAAAGATCAGCAGCAGCCCCATATAGCCGATATGTTCGATCGGATGCATCGAAAAGCCGGACCACGGCGCAATCGAAACGCTGCGATGGTGCACCGAATGTACCCGTTTGTAGATCCACGGGGTGTGCAGCGCGCGGTGGAGCCAGTAGAAATGGAAGGATTGAAAGACGGGCATTAACAGGAAGAGCACGAAGAACCAGATCGGATTGCTTTCAACCGTGATCATCCGAGCCCAGCCATTGGCATATCCCATCCAGACAATCACATCATAGAACGTCCAGAACGTCACCCCTGACAAAAGCGTGTAGGTGACATTGTCCCAGTATTGATCGTTCCACAGGAAGATGCGCGCATTCTTGGCCAGCCCACGCCGGTCGAACTTGTAATCGTCCTCCTGTTTCTTCCACCCGTACAGCCAGAGGTGCAGCCCTTGGGAAAAAATGATCATCAGGATCAGGTTGCGCGCCCAAAGCTGCAACACCCACCCCCAGCTCAGCGTTTGCATCTGCTCCAGTGGCGGCACCAGCCAAGCCCATGTAGCCCATGCCATCAGCGCATAGATCAGGTACTCAGTCATCGGCAGCCAGTTGGTCGCAAACCAGCGCAGCGTTGCCACAGGCTGCGGCGGCCAGGAAAACAGCGGTGTGACAGCAACCGGCAGGTCCGGATGCCAGTTCCATTCCTTGCTAGAACCCGCTTTCAGGTGTTTATCAGTTGTGGACATGCGTTATCCTCCCATCGGCTCTACAAGACTATACTTCATGTTTTCCTCAGGAATAAAAAACGCTAGTATTTGTCTGCCAAATACATAACCTCAAGGAATGAAATCATATCGCAAATCCCTACCGCCGCTTGACAGCCTGCTGTTTTTCAACGCAGTCGCGAACAATCGCAGCCTGAACAGTGCCGCAGAAGAGCTGTTTGTGACGCAGGCCGCCGTCAGCAAACGCATACAACGGTTCGAAGAATGGCTTGGAACGCCACTTTTTTCCCGCGATGGGCGTGCCTTGCAGATCACCGAAGCAGGCACCAGTCTGGCAGCGGATGTCGAAATTGCGCTCGATTTCCTTGAACGCGCCATCGACAAGGTCAAAGCCCCGGAGCAGCCCGTGGTGCGCATTGCGGCGAATGCGGCGGTCTCGATGTTCTGGCTCTATGGGCAACTCAAGGAATTCTCGCTGAGCGATGCCTCCTGCAATGTCAGCGTGTCAACAACTGACAGCACAGCCGAGCTTTTGTCGGAAACCCATGATCTTGCGATACTCTATTGCGACGGAAAGGTGCCGGGCTGGGACGCCATCACCCTTCTAAGCGGCGAACTGGTACCTGCTGCAACGCCGGGGATTGCAAAACTGGCGGAAACCACAGCAATGTTTGATGGAGCCGCGCCGACAGGCGATGAACCCGCGCTTTTGGAATACGCGAACCTCACACCAGATTGGATCAACTGGCAGATTTGGCTCAGGCAAACGGGTTTTGCCGACATATCCGCATGGTCAACAATCCCGTGCAACAGCTACGTTCATTCGGTCGGTAAGGCGCTCAAGGGCGAAGGCATCGTTCTGGCAAATTCGGACTTGCTTGAAACTGAATTTCAGTCCGGCAAGCTTGTCAGAATTGGTGAAGTTGGCCTGACCCCCAAGAAATCCTACTTTTTGTGCTGCAAGGAAAATGCTCCGCTCTCGCAATCCACGGCGAAGCTGCTAGATTTTCTGACCAATGACACATAAGCAACCCGTAGCGGCCATTCATCCTCGATCTTCGAATGGTGGCAAAGTCCGCATAGCAGTCGTAAGATGATCACGCAGCGAATGGCGGCTCAGAGCCCATAGCCATAGATGCTGCAAGGCCACGGAATGGCCGCTTTGCAGATGTTGGCAAATAACTTACCCACAAAGTTGTGTTTCATTGCTAATTTTATACGACTGCTCAGACTAATTTTCTGGACATCATAAGACCACATAGATTGACAGACTTCATTATTGCATACAATTTGTATACAATCTTTGGAATCACCCATGAAACACTTTACGAAAACTGACTGTTTGGATGACTTACGTCGCCGAATTCTGTCAACTGACCTCAAACCAGGCCTTGATCTCGATGAGGCGGGCCTGTCAGGCTATTACAACATGTCGCGCACGCCACTGCGAGAGGTGCTGCAACGCCTTCAGGGCGAAGGCTATGTTGTGGTTAGTGAGAACCGTGGCGCCAAGGTGGCGTCGATGGACATTGACGTCCTGCGTACCTTTTTCCAAACGGCACCGATGGTTTATGCCAATATTTCGCGTTTGGCCTGCGAACACCGCACAAGTGCGCAATTGGATGCACTAAAACAAGCTCAGATAGGTTTCGCCAAGGCGGCAAAGTCATCTGATGCGGCAGAGGCCGCCCTCGCCAATCACACGTTCCACGCCATTATCGGTGATATGGCCTCAAACACCTATTTATTAGCCTCTCTTGCGCGGTTGCAGATTGATCATACCCGCATGAGCCAAACGTTTTATCGCCCTGCCGCACCCGCAGAAACCATGCTGGTGTTCAAAGCTATCGAACAGCACGACGCGATGATTGCTGCCATTGAGGCTGGCGAAGGCGCTCTGGCGATCGACCTCACACTCCAACATTGGGATCTAAGCCGTGACCGGATGGCACGTTACGTGCGCCCTGATCCGCTACCAGTTGATGTCATTTCTCTCAAGGATCACCGCAATGCAATTTGAAGGCATTTATACCCCGCTTGTGACGCCATATAATGAAGACTTCTCTTTGAATGAAGGCGCCCTAGTGGAAACGGTCGAGCATTTGATCGTTGCAGGCGTGCACGGAATTGTCGTGGCGGGTTCCACAGGCGAATACTACGCGCAGACCCCTGAGGAGCGGCTAGAGATGATGACGCACTGCGCGGGTCTGATTAACGGACGCGTGCCGATGGTCACGGGAACGGGCGCAATCCGGACCGAAGACAGCATCATGTACGCCAAGGCAGCAAAGGCGGCAGGCGCGGATGCTTTGTTGGTTGCGACACCGCCCTACGCCTATCCGACAGGGCGTGAAATCGCGCTGCATGCGCTGGCCGTGGATCGCGCTGCGAACCTGCCTGTGATGCTGTACAACTACCCAGGCCGGATGTCGGTCGACATGGACGAGGAGTGTCTGGACCGTTTAGGTCGCTCGCCCAACTTCTGTGGAATCAAGGAAAGTTCTGGCGATATCAACCGATTGCACATGCTGGCGCGCGACTACCCGCATATCGCCTTGTCCTGCGGCATGGATGATCAAGCGTTGGAATTCTTCGCGTGGGGTGCGCGGTCTTGGGTCTGCGCAGGTTCAAACTTTGCTCCCGAAGCGCATATTGCGCTTTACGAAGCCTGCGTACTCGAAGGTGATTTCAAAAAAGGGCGCGCGATCATGTCCGCCATGCTGCCTTTAATGCGCGTCCTCGAACAGGGTGGGAAATTTGTGCAGTGCATCAAATACGGGCTGACATTACGCGGCATTGATGCGGGTCCACCGCGCAAACCGCTGCAACCCCTAAATAAAGACGACAAACGCGAATTGGCAGAGGTGATCCGTACCATGAACACAGCGATTTCCGCCATCAAGGGGGCGAATACATGACCAACCTACTGACACGCGACGAATATTCCGCCATCGCGGAGGCATTAGACCCGCCACGCAGTCCGTTCATCGATGGCAAATACCAACGTGGCAACGGACCAATGATGGCAACGACCAACCCCGCGTCAGGTGCCGAGATCGCGCAGATTTCCACTGCAGATACAACTGATGTGGACCTGGCGGTCACCAAAGCGCGGGAGGCGTTTAACCAAGGTCGTTGGTCCAAAATGGACCCAGATGCGCGCAAGGATGTACTGATCCGACTATGCAAGCTGATCACACGTAACCGCCGCGAACTGGCGGTGATGGAGAGCGTGGAGTCCGGCAAACCAATTCTTGACTGCGAAACCATTGATCTGCCCGAGACGATCCACTGCATCAAGTGGCACGCGGAAGTTGCCGATAAGATCTATGACAAAACAGCCCCCACTGGGGACGGCGCAATCGGAATGATCGTGCGCGAACCCGTGGGTGTAGTCGCGGCCATTCTGCCGTGGAACTTTCCGCTGATGATGCTGGCATGGAAAATTGGTCCGGCACTGGCAGTTGGATGTTCTGTTATCGTGAAACCTGCCGAACAGACTAGCCTGACCGCACTGCGCGTTGCAGAATTAGCGCACGAGGCGGGTATCCCGCGCGGCGTTCTTCAAGTTCTTCCCGGTGACGGGCCATCGGTCGGGGAACCGCTAGGCCGACACATGGACGTTGATATGGTCAGTTTCACGGGGTCAACTGAAACCGGCCGCCGTTTCTTGCACTATGCGGCAGATAGCAACCTCAAGAAGGTAGTTCTGGAATGCGGCGGCAAAAACCCCGCTGTGGTGTTCGACGATGCGCAGAACCTAGATCACGTGGCTGAACATGTGGTCAATGGGGCGTTCTGGAATGCGGGGCAGAACTGCTCTGCGACGTCTAGGTTGATTGTACACACCAGCGTGAAAGACGCGTTACTTGAAAAAATCAACGCACGACTGCGCGATTGGAAAGTCGGCGATCCGCTTGATCCCACCACCCACATCGGAGCATTGATTGATGCGGAGCATTGTACCAAAGTGCGCAGCTTTCTGGACGACATCGGCGATGGACCTTTCGTGTCCCCGATGATTTTCGAGGTCAAAGCCGACGACCCGCGCGCGCGCGACGAAATCTTTGGCCCTGTGCTTTGTGTGATGACCGCGGCTAGTAATGATGAAGCGGTGCAGGTCGCCAATGACACGGATTATGGCCTTGCAGCGTCGGTGTTTTCGCGCGGTGGTCGCAGTGCGATCCGTGCGGCCCGCGACATAAAGGCTGGCACGGTGACGGTGAATTGCTACGGCGAAGGTAACATGGCCACACCGTTCGGCGGCTACAAGCAGTCTGGCTTTGGCGGGCGCGACAACGGGTTGCATGCCCATGACCAGTACACAGAAGTCAAGACAATTTGGATCGACCTGACCGATCCCGCCGACGGGGATAACGTGACATGAGCGTTGATGCGGTAGGGACTGTCCGCCGTGGGCGCGGCGCGCGCAAAGTTGCGCGTCAAACCCGCGACATCAAAATGCTGCCCCCGCTCGAGCGTAAGCTGCCGCTAACGGAGCCAATGACCACCGACCAGATCGAAAAGATAGACGCCGCTTCTATGGACATCCTCGAAAACGTCGGCGTGCAATTTCGGGATGATATCGCCCTGGCCGACTGGAAAGCTGCGGGTGCCAAGGTTGAAGGCGAGATGGTTTACCTTGACCGTTACCTTGTGCGCGAATTGATCGCGACGATCCCCGAAACCTTCACGTATCAAGCCCGCAACCCGGCCAATTCGTTGTCCTTCGGTAGTGATCATGGCATGTTCATCCCGATGACAGGCGCACCGTTTTTGCGCGATCTTGACGACGTGCGGCGCAACCCGACGCTGGATGACTTGGCGAATTTTCACAAGCTCAGCCACATGCTGCCGGCGCTTCATTCCTCAGCGCATCACATCGTCGAACCCTACGATCATCCGATCAGTCAACGACATTTACGCATTACCTATTCGTCAATGAAACACTCAGATAAGACGTTCATGGGTATGACCACTAGCCCCAGGAACGCCGAAGATGTGATGGATATGTGTGCGATCCTGTTTGGCGATGACTACATCGACACGCACCCTGTCGTCACGGGCAATTGCAACGGCAATTCGCCCCTGGTGTGGGATGAAACCATGCTAGGCGCGCTGCGGGCATTCTGTAAACGTAACCAGCCGATCCTGTGTTCACCATTTGTGTTGGGCGGTGCAAACACCCCTGCGAGCGTACCCGCAACCGTGGCGCAATTGAACGCGGAAGCTCTCAGCGCCTTGGCCTACACCCAAGTCGTGCGCAAAGGGGCGCCCGCAATTTACGGCCATTACTTGTCAACCGTAAACATGAAATCCGGCGCACCAATGGCTGGCACGCCAGAGATCAGCCTGATGAACTTTATGATTGGCCAGATGGCGCGGTTCTACGGTGTGCCATGGCGGACCTCTAACACGCTTGGCGGGGCCAAGACGTTTGACGCGCAAGCCGGCTATGAAAGTGCGATGACCATGAACGCAGTCCTGATGGCAGGCGCAAATTACATGTGGCACAGCGCTGGCTGGAACGAGGCTGGCATGCATTGCTCGACCGCCAAATTCATCGTCGATGCCGAGATGTGCGAAATGGGCTACCGCATGGCGCAAGGCGTGAATTGGGACGACTTCGATGCCGCTCTGTCTGCCGTGCCCGATATCGGCCCCGGTGGTCACTACCTGGGCCACCCACATACGCTGGAACATTTCCAAGAGGCGTTTTTCATGCCCGAAATGTTCGACAATAATTCAATCGAGCAATGGCAAGCCGAAGGCGGGGTTGAGATCAACGAGCGCGCGTTGAACAAGGCCCGTGCAATGCTGAACGAATATGAGGAACCCAAGCTGGACGACGACGTGAACGAGGCGCTGTTGGATTACATTGCGCGGCGCGAGCGTGAAATTCCTGCCGCCGACGCCCTTAACCAGGAGCACTGACATGGGGTTTGAAAGCAAGACCGTTCTGGCCATCCACGAAGGGCAAACCGACACCGTCATGGTGAGGGGGCCACAGGTCGCAAAACGCGCCGCGCTGCGGCTCGCCCGTGCGCTGTTAACTGCAGAAAGAATTGCCAAATGACCCTTCCCGAAACAATGCATGGCGTACGGTGCAACGCGGTTGCACCGGGATGGATCGATACGCCACTCAATGAGGATTTCATCGCCTCATTGGCCGAGCCTGCCGCCTTTCGCGCCAAGATCGGGGGTATTCACCCTCTGGGCCGTACTGGTGCCCCATCGGAGGTTGCCGAGCTGATCTGCTGGTTGGCCTCGGATGCAGCGAGCTTTGTAACAGGCCAGGTCTGGACAATCGACGGTGGCCGCATGAGCAAACTGAGCCTGCCATGATAGTGACACGCCTGCCACGCGACCCCGGTCCCGCGGGTTGGAACCGCCTGCTACCAGAGCCAGAGCCAGCCACGCCACTGAACAGCAAGATCACTGCCGACTGGCTGGTTATCGGTGCGGGCTTTGCAGGCTTGGCAGCCGCCCATCGCCTGGTCAAACAGGCTAAAGGTAACAAGATTGTCGTACTGGATGCCGTGCGGGTGGGCGATGGCCCGGCGGGGCGCAACTCGGGGTTCATGATTGATCTACCACATGACCTGACCTCTGCTGATTACGGTGGCGCGTTAGAGGCCGACGTGGCGCAGACACAAGACAACCGGCTTGGCATCGCCCATGCCCGCGAAATGGCCGCAGAATATGGCCTGTCTACCGAAGCCTTCGTGATGTCAGGCAAGATCAACGGGGCGGCAACAGCCAAGGGTGAGACGCATAATGCGAGTTTCGCCAAACATCTGGCTGCGATGGGTGAACCGCATGAGGCCTATGATGCGGCTCAGATGCGCGAAATTACTGGCACTGACTATTACCAAAGCGGTCTGTTCACGCCGGGCACAGCCATGATTCAACCTGCGCTGTGGATCCGCGGTATCGCTGAAGGACTTCGTAAAGACGGTGTTTTGATCCATGAAAACAGCCCCGTCGCGGACCTAAAGTGGACAGGTGATTGGATCGCCACGACCCCCGATGGCCAAGTCACAGCGCCGCAGGTCATCCTTGCGGTGAACGGTCATCTCAACAGCTTTGGATACGCCAAATCGCGTCTGATGCATGTGTTCACCTACGCCTCTATGACGCGGGCATTGTCACCGCAAGAAATTGCCAATCTGGGTGGTCATGCGATTTGGGGGCTGACACCGGCAGATCCCGTTGGCACGACTGTGCGCCGTATCTCTGGCATCGGTGGCGATCGGCTGATTATTCGCAATCGCTTCACATTCGACCCTAACATGGAAGTGAACGAGGGACGCGTGGTCAAGGTCGGCCAAGATCACGACCGCTCGTTCATGGGCCGTTTTCCAAATCTGGGTGATATGGCGATGGAATACCGTTGGGGCGGCCGGCTTTGCCTGAGCCGCAATAACGTTCAGGTCATTGGTGAACTGGAACCGGGATTGTTTTCAGCCTGCTGTCAAAATGGCCTTGGCACCGCGAAAGGCACATTGGCAGGCGGCCTCGCAGCCGATCTCGCGCTCGGTCGATCATCGCCCGCGCTGTCACGGGCCTTATCCGCTGACGCCCCAAAGCGTTTACCGCCAGAACCGATCTCAAGGCTTGGTGCAAACCTGTACCTACGCTGGCAAGAAGGGCGTGCTTCCGGCGAACTTTAACCAGAGGTATTTTGCGAGACAGCGCCCTTGCTCGTTTTTCGTGAGATTCACAACGTTGGCCAAGATAGAGAAGCGGCCATTCGTTCGTCAGAAACAATGTCCGTTTCGTCCTGTAAAACAGCCATTAGTGCATGGCGAAGGCAATACCTTCTTCATCAGTTAGTGGTGGCAAACAAAATTACTGTCTAATAAATTTACTGCCCCAACACTAAAAGCCCGTGGTCCGAGACGCGGGGCCCTACGATTGGGGGGTCTGGTGTGAGCCTGGCGCGGTTCATCTGTTTGGA
>Ga0222717_10002441_pt1 | contig 14372 bp, 17 predicted proteins | sample C33_18DmetaG_FD_165053 | JGI IMG/M metagenome (GOLD analysis project Ga0222717, IMG submission 165053) | Estuarine water microbial communities from San Francisco Bay, California, United States - C33_18D | ecosystem: Environmental > Aquatic > Marine > Unclassified | place: USA: California...
ACAAGAAGAGCATCATGGATAAACTTCGCTCGCCATATCACGATACTATAAGGATTGCGGGAGAGGTTGCGGAGCGTAATGCTTGGGCGGCAAAAGCAAGCGATTTCTCAAACGATTATTCACTTTGGCAACAAGTGGGCCAAACCAATCAAAAGGGAAAGTTTGATGATATTGTCAATTTGTTTCACAACCGATTTGAAACAATTCAAGAGATTTTTAGAACACAAGCAGGTTTCAAAGCAAGTGGTTCAATTAAGCAAATCTTTCGGGAGAAGGGAAGAAATAAAGATTATAATATCGTGGGCATTGTTTTAGATGCACGAAGAACGAAATCGGGTGGAAAAATGGTCACACTTGAAGACATGACAGGAACGATAATGGTTTTTGTAAGAAAGGACGACCCTGCTTGTGCAACAATTATGACTGATGAGGTGATTGGCGTTTCGGGTCGCTTTGATAAATCGGGCGGAGAAATGTTTTGGGTTAATCGTGTTGTTTATCCCGATATTTTAACTTCAAATCAAAACAAAGGAGGGGGCGATTTTGACCCTGTATCAATTGCTTTTGCTTCGGACATTCACATGGGAAGCAAAGAATTTTTGGAAGCGGAATGGGATAAGATGATTGAATGGATGAATAGTGCCGATGAAACGGCTCAAAACATTAAGTGGTTTGTTCTAAGTGGGGATGTTGTGGATGGAATCGGAATTTATCCGGGGCATGAAAACAATTTAACAATTACAAATTCTTTTGAGCAATATGAGATGTGCGCTCGGAAACTTGATGAATTGCCCGACCACATTACTCCTGTTATCCTGCCCGGTAATCACGATGCAGTTCGTCCTGCTGAACCTCAACCAATGTTGGAACCTGCCGTTCAAGAGAAGTTTAATTCCGCTATTCATGTCGGCAACCCTGCACGGATTACCCTAAGCGGCATTGATGTTCTTTCCTATCACGGAAAGGGAATTGACGACATTGTTCCCCGTGTGGAAACGGTGAGTTATGAGCATCCCGAAGAGGCCATGAAATTGATGTTGAAGAAGCGACACCTTGCGCCAATGTGGGGTGAGCGAAACGCTCTTTCACCCGAAGAAGAAGACCAAATGGTGATTCGCACCCCTCCCGACTTGTTTGTGACGGGACACACCCACGCACATACGGTGGAATGGCATCGTGGAATCCCCCTTGTCGTTTCTTCAACCTTTCAAGGAGAAACCGATTTTATGAATATGTTGGGCTACAAACCGAAGAAAGGATATTTGAGCATTTACAATGTTCAAAACCGAGAAACAAGGGTGAAGTGTTTTGCTGATAATACATGAGGTGGTAAAATGAGTTTAGCGTGGTGGTTTATTTTATTCTTAATCTGTGTGGGCTTGTCCGTTGATGATGAATACATGGGGGAGGAATAAAATGGAGTTAATTTGTGAAGATGTTTTGAAAGCATTGAAAAACATTCCCGATGAAAAATTTGATGTAATCATAACAAGTCCACCTTATAATTTGATGAATACTACTTCTAATTCAATGAAGTCGGGTTCTTCAATGAAGTGGAAAAACAACAAAATACAAGATGGATATAAGGACCACAATGATAGCATGAAAAGAACAGATTATATCTCTTGGATGGAAGAATGTTTAGAAGAGATGTTTAGGGTTTTGAAGCCAACGGGTGCGATATTTTTTAATCACAAATTTAGGGTTCAAAAGGGTCTTATTGAAGGACACCCATTTTTGAACAAATTCAATATTCGTCAAATCATTATTTGGGCGAGGGCAGGAGGATTTAATTTCAATGATACATATTTTCTTCCGACTTATGAGGTTATTTATTTGATGCCCAAAACTCCGAAGGGTAAGCAATCATTTAGGTTAAAGAAGGGAGCGAATCGTAAAACTGATATTTGGAGGATAAATCAAGAAAGGAATAATAATCACCCCGCCCCATTCCCTGTTGAATTGGTTGATAACATTTTAGAATCTTGTGAGGGAAATTTGGTTCTTGACCCATTCGCAGGTTCGGGAACCGTTGGAGTTTCGGCAGAAAAAAATGGTTGGGATTATGTCCTCATAGAAAAATCCTCCGAATATTGCGAAATGGCTAAGAAAAGATTATCAAGCGATTTGACATTCAAATAGGTGAAAGCATAAATGAAGGGTATGCCTTACATAGAACCGAAAGACCGTGAAGAATTAGATGAGCCGATTCGCAATCTTGCAGGGTATCTTGCAGGTGGTGGCTATGAAGGGCGATTGAATTACGCCATTTCATCCCTTCTTTGTTTGCTTTTGGAATCTCAAGGAAAGCGATATGCAACGATGAACGGATTGGTTGGCGTTCTTGAATGCGCCAAGCAAGAGTTTTACCGAAAAGCGGTTGCTCCTTACGAAGACGAAAAGATTGAGCAAAATGGCGACCTTTCTTGGAATGGAGTTCGGTGATTTTTCTTGCTTCCATATTTTGAGAAATACGGGAATTCTTCGGGAGGCCCACTTAACGACATTTGCGAAAAATTTCGCATTAAAACTCGCAAAAACTCCATTCCCGTAATTTCTCTTCAAGGCAAGCATAAGGTTCATTCGGCTTCCGAATTAGCGGCACTTATTGATGAACATCACAAAGACAATCCTCCTTGTTCTTGTGGAATCGTTGGGCAGAAAACAATGGAAGAGATTTCTCAAGCCCTTTTCGATGCCCAATTTACAGAAGGTGGGAGAGCAATTTTAACGCTAAAAAAGGACAAGCCATACGATATTGAAACTTGTCGTGCATGGACATATAATCTATTTGCAGTTAATTCTTTTCGTGGAAAACTTGTTGAAGATGCCGCTTTAACCGAATTTAAAAATTCTGTAAGCGAAGAATACATCGTTGATAAGGCAACAGAAGACATGGATTGCGGTTCAGCCGTTGATTTAATTGTTCTGCTTCGTGAAACGGAAGAAATCGTCGCAGGAATCCAAATTAAGCCCGAATCATTTTTCACCATGAACCGTCAATATGTGAAGACAGCAGTTCGGGAAGCACAATCTAAACTTAACTTCCCTGTTCACGATTTGATTTACGACTCAAACGGTGACTTCACCAATTTCTTATCTGTAATTTCTTCATGGGCTTAATTTTAGTTCAAACCGACGACCCTCCGATTGGAATCTTTTTTATTGAAGATTCTCCGCATAGAATGAATAAAAGAAGAATATTGATGCCTGTCAAACCGCCAAAAGAATTACATTCCGAGCCTCGTAATGCTTTGCGTGAGGCTATTGATAGGGCATTATGTGGAAAAACCGATTTGCAGAAGAAAGCAGATGATTTTTTATCCTCGGCGGAGATTGAGGGATTTACAAGGATTGAACAATTACAAGATGGCTTTATTTTATTTGTGACGGAAGACGGAATAACAAAGATAACAGAAGAAGATGAGTTCGTTTATCGCCTTGTTCCTGTTTTTACCTCACCGAAAGAGATGGCTAAAAAAATGAGCCTAAATTGGAGGCATAATTAAATAGAAGAACCAACAAGAAATTTATATGTCTTGGAATGATGGAGAAGTGACCATTGTTCCTTTCTCTATTAAAAAACCTGCGGGGGGTGGCGATTATTGGCAACCTTCATGGAAAGGGCAGTATAAAGGAGAAGAATTCAGCATTACGAAGCCTCCAAAAAACCATTATGCCTACGGAAACGGATATTCAGTTCGTTTTAAATGGAAAGGAAGGCATCCAAGAAATGATAATACAGAAATTAATCCTCAAATCATCAATCAATTGAAACTAAAAACAATGCCACAAGTTAAAAAATTGATTAGAACATTCGTTGATGGAATGCTTGAAGGAAAATTTACTGATGCGAAGACAGGGAAAAGACTTACTTTCACAAATTTTGACGCTTGCACTTCTTGTGGCGTGTACGAAAAAGACGAGGAATCAAATATAAATCTTCATCATAGAAGCATGATGTTTCATCACAAATTGTTGGAGGAAGGAGATAAAGTCCCGAATTATCAATGTAAAAGGCATACAAAATACGATGCTCTTGCTAAAAAAATACCTCAAGAACAAAGTCTTAAAATTCTTATTTCGGATTTAAAACGGGGAGGCAGGAGAGAAACAAGAGCGAAAATGAAACTTTTGGAGATGGGGATTGACATGGACACCATCATTCCCGATTACGAATTGATTCAAATGTTTAATCCAAGACAAGAAATTTTTGAGAAGCGGCGAGGAATGAAAAAGAACGCTGAAACTTTTGAAGCAAATGATATGGTCAAAGAACGATATTTTGACAAGCAATTGAAAAAATACAAAGGCAAATTGGATTGGCGGTATTTGTCCAAAAACCCTTCTTTGACTCCTGCCCTTATTGAGAAATACAAAGACAAATTGAGTTGGCTTAATTTGTCCAAAAACCCTGCATTGACTCCTGCGTTGATTGAGAAATACAAATGGAATTGGAGTTATTTGTCCCAAAACCCTTCTTTGACTCCTGCACTTATTGAGAGATACAAAGACGAATTGAGTTGGTATGCGTTATCCGAAAACCCTGCTTTGACTCCTGCACTTATTGAGAAATACGAAGACAAATTGGATTGGGAGGGGTTATCCATAAATCCTTCTTTGACTCCTGCACTTATTGAGAAATACATTGACAAATGGGATTGGCATATGTTATCCCGAAACCCTTCTTTTACTCCTGCATTTATTGAGAAATACAAAGGCAAATTGCATTGGGATTGGTTATCCGAAAATCCTTCTTTAACTCCTGCCCTTATTGAGAAATACATTGACAAATGGGATTGGGATTGGTTATCCCGAAACCCTTCTTTGACTCCTGCTCTTATTGAGAAATACAAAGACGAATTGGATTGGAATTATTTATCCGAAAATCCTGCTTTGACTCCTGCACTTATTGAGAAATACGAAGACAAATTGGTTTGGTATGAGTTATCCCTAAATCCTTCTTTGACTCCTGCCCTTATTGAAAAATACGAAGACAAATGGGAGTGGATTTTGTTATCCCAAAACCCTGCTTTGTTCGGAAATCTCCATGTCAAAAAAGCAGAAGAGGGAAAAAAGAAGAGAAATCCTCTTTTTTATGGAGCAATTATTGTGGCAATTTTTTCATACATTAAATCTTAAATAGTCGTTTTTATAATTAATTTATATGCTCCCGGTTCAACAAATTATTTTTACTGCGATTCCTGCCTTATTTTTCTATTCCACACTTTCTAATAAGTCCACCATGATTAAGTCACTTGGAACTGTTGGTGGAGGCGTTGCAGGATATGTGGTAAGCAACATTGTTACAGATATGAGAGCGTGATTAATTATGTCAAAGGGAGTCGGAGAAGCGGTTGATGAAGTATCACACAGCACTATTTTGGGAATTCCTCAAGATATTGCATTGGTTTTAGCGATTGATGCAGTGTTAATTTCTTTAAGATTGGGCAATAAATTGGCAGGACATTCTTTCGTGGGGGCTAAAGCACTTGGGACAATGGCATTAATTGGCGCACACTTTCTTGTTTGAGTGGATGTTATAATGATGCTGATAGAGATGCCAATTCCGGTTGAGGTGATTTTTACACCTCGCTTCACGGCTTATTGCATAAAATGGAAATTTTCCGAATCAAGTCGTCGTCCTGCCATCCATACCAAAATTACTTATCCACATTCGGAATTTGAATCTGTTGAATTGATTACACCTTATGAATACGAAAAGGCATTATCAAATTCTATTAATAAGGCTGATGAAGATATGGCATATCATCACAAAGAGATAACTAATTCAAAGAAGTATCTTCGTAAATTCCTTATTCTTCACCATCCGTTCAAAAAACAATTTGTGACATGGTGGTATATGAGCAAAAGTAATTTTGGAATGGAACATCGGGCCGACCCACTTAAGATAATTCCCAAAGATGTGTATAAGGTTGCATTTGTTTCACAAACGAGGACTTGGAAAGATACTTTTTTTCGTATTGAAGAGGCAACGGGAAGATTGAACAAAGAATTAAAACTTGTGCCGTTTAAAAAACCAAAGATTTCGATTAAATCACTAAAACAAAGACCTTATCAAGACCTCAATCGGCCTTCTTTAGAAAAATTGCGTCATTACAAAGCATTAGAGCCTAATTATTTTACATCAATACGCAATAATGAACGGAATTATGTAAAAGAGGCCGTTTTGGTAAGCAATTACTACATCAATGATTTCTCAACAGATGAATTTTGGAATACCATCATAGATAAATTTAACATGAAATTTAGTGACACACATAATGAAAAAATGCGGAGGCAACAAGTCTTTGAGAAGCGGCGAGGAATGAAAAAGAACGCTGAAACTTTTGAAGCAAATGATATGGTCAAAGAACGATATTTTGACAAGCAATTGAAGAAATACGAAGACAAAGTGAGTTTGGAGTATTTCTCCCTAAACCCTGCATTGACTCCTGCTCTTATTGAGAAATATGAAGACAAATTGAATTGGAAGTGGTTATCTATGAACCCTTCTTTAACTCCTGCACTTATTGAGAAATACGAAGACAAATTGAATTGGGAGTATTTATCCCTAAATCCTTCTTTGACTCCTGCACTTATTGAGAAATACAAAGGCACATTGAATTGGAAGTGGTTATCCTCAAACCCTTCTTTGAATCCCGCACTTATTGAGAAATACGAAGACAAATTGGATTGGTATTTGTCATCCAAAAATCCTTCTTTAACTCCTGCACTTATTGAGAAATACGAAGACAAATTGAGTTGGTATGCGTTATCCCGAAACCCTTCTTTGACCCCTGCAATTATTGAGAAATACATTGACAAATTGGATTGGAATTGTTTATCCGAAAATCCTTCTTTGACTCCTGCATTTATTGAGAAATACAAAGACAAATTGGATTGGGATTATTTATTTACGAACCCTGCATTTACTCCTGCGTTGATTGAGAAATACATTGACAAAATTAATTGGACTTTGTTATCCCTAAATGCTTCTTTGACTCCTGCTCTTATTGAGAAATACGAAGACAAATGGGATTGGGAGCGGTTATCCCCAAACCCTTCTTTGACTCCCGCAATTATTGAGAAATACGAAGACAAATGGGATTGGGAGATGTTATCCAAAAACCCTGCTTTGTTCGGAAATCTCCATGTCAAGAAAGCAGAAGGAGAAAAAATAAAATTTAAAAATCCTCTTCTTTACGGCGCAATAATTGTGACCATTTGCGCTCTTTTTAAGAAGTCTTGAAAATGACCTTTAAGAACCTGTTGAGTCAACACACCGATGAAGCACAACAATGTGCGAGGTGAGTCGTTTGGATTATTCTTTTATTTCAGCCATAGTTTCGGGATTGATTTTCATCATTGTTCTTCGTATTTCTTATTTCATGTATTTCGTTCATGGAATGGTTCACAACATAGAAGATATTATTGTTGAATGGAACAATAGAATTCACCAAATTACTTCTTTTATGACTCCTGCCGAATTTGAAGACCATTTATCTTCCGAAATGGATAAAAAGTCGAATGAAGATAAAATAGAGGAATGGGATAATTCTTGATATTTGTTTTAGCGTCGGGTGAAAAAATTCCTGCGGAGGAAATCACGGCGGAACAGATTCCTCAAGCAATTGCTTTGATTAGGAAAGTGGATGGAGTTACCTCCTTTGAAGTAGTTCGTCGTGTAGCAAAACGCTCCAAATAAAGTTTGTTTTTAAATAGCAAAAGAAACAACCTTTTCTTGGGTTGTTTTTATGAGGAAAGGCAAGCGTGAGCGCACGAACAACGATTGGTTGATGCAACGAACAGGTTTGCTTATTGTATATGCGTGGGTTCTTCTTGCGGTTGGGTTCTTCATATTGACGGCTTGGGAGCCAAATTATCTTGATTCTTCCGAAGACTATGTTTCCATTCTTGCGATTATTGGTGGCCCTGCGTTATTGGTTGTGACGAAAATCATTGAAACATGGAATCAAGAAAAGCAAAACGAAATTGGGGATTACGAATCTCAAGCCGCTCACATTAGGGCGATGGATGAAATTATGGTTCGTCACAAAGCAGATATGGAACGAAATCCCCATTGTGAAACAAAGAAAGAATCTGCTCAAGAAGGAGAAATTACGCCTATTGTAAATGAGATAATGGCATTAAGAGAAGAACTTGATGAGATAAAAACAAACTCTCTTTCAAAAAATTCTCGGCAAACAAAGAAGTAAATCGTTAAATAGCGGAAATAACAAATATTTATTGTGTCCGAAATTGATGATTCAATTGTGAAGAAAGCCAAACTTCTTGCAGATGCTACGGGGCGTTCATTTGAAGATGTTTTAGAAGACCTTCTTGATGATGGAAAATTGAATGAATCAAATGTTGAAAAAACCGATTTGGTCAAGCAATTGAAAGAAGCGGCAGAATTAATTACTACGGTGCAAGCAATTTCTCAAGAAGTTTCCGAAAATAAGGTTCTTAACGGTGGAGAAAATCAAACAGAAGTCAAGGTTGAAACTACGCTTGAAGGCGATATTGTGGATAGAGCGATTGAATCACTACAAAATAAGGCTGACAATATCAAAAAATTGGCGGCAACATTGATTCCAATTTTCTTATTGCTCACGGGTGGCTCAATGGAGGCTTTTGGCATTATTGATGTTTTCGGTGATGATTCCGAATCATCCGATGATAATTTATCGAATTTAATTCGTGGTTGTATGGCTCCCGATGCCCTTAATTACGACTCAAGAGCGACAGAAGAAGATGGCTCTTGTCAATTTGATAACTCTAATGGTAATGGAACGATACCTCCGCCCCAATGTGATGAATCAATCAATGCTCGCAATTGGGATTATGACATTAACAATGAAAATGAACTGACTTTGTTTGTGGATATTACTCGCACATCGCAAGGTGATTGTCCTAAAGAAATGGAAGTTTTCTTGCATTACGATTTATTTTACGAAAACACTTATTTCACCGCTTTTGATAATATTCTTGTAGTCATTGAAGATGGAAATACGGTGGAAAATTCTTTCACAGTTCCCGATGAATTAGATGATGGCGATTGGGAAATTGACCCTCGCACAAGAATTGCCGGTCAAGAAGAATTTTTCCATGAACCTTATTCTTTGTATATCGAATCGGCGGAACCCGATTGCATTCCCGATTGGTGGTGGAAAAACGAAGCCATTTTTGACCATGACCATGACGGACAAGGATATAATAACGATTTACGGGTTCAAGTGGATTTCCAAGATTTAAATTCTTGTAATGAACACATGAACAATGGTTATTTTGAAATTGTTGTAGGTGATGATACTCGCATTATTGAACAAAATTTCCATGACCAATACTCTATTAATGAGCATTATCTTAATCTCCCTGCGGGAGAGTATTATGTAATTATTTCTTATGAAACTTATGATGGTTCGTCTTGGGGTGGCCCCGAAGCATGGGTCACGATAGAGTCCGAGCCACAACAACCCATAGAATGTAGTCCGTATGTTTATTCGCTTCAATTGTATGTTCAAACGGTGAACAACGATACAGAAGTTTCTGCTGAATCCGATATGGATTGTTATTCTGTTGAAAGCGAAGAAAAAGAAATTACAGTTTTCTTCTATGTTTATGAAAACGGTTCCGACCAAATGCAAGAACCTCTTAACTCAAACATTGATAATTACATGATTAAGGGTCAAGAATACGATTTAAAAACGATTAAACTAAGCGATTTTGAAATTGAAAGCAACAATAAATACGATTTCTATTGGTCTGCGGTTTGGGAAACGGATTCGGGTTCGTATCAAGATATAAACTATCAATGGTTTAATGTTGAAATTGGCGAGATTGAACAACCTCCATCTAATGATACGAACACAACAGATTGTTCAAATTTGACTATAAATTCTAACAATCTAACTCTTTTTGCTGACGGAAATAATTTGTCCCTTGATTGGGATTTGAGGCATGATGGAATTAATGACGGAGATTGTTTCATTGAAGTGGAGGTAATGATTACGATTTATCAAAACGGTTCTTATTACAATGTTTCGGAGTTCCACGAAAACGGCGTTCACAAGATTTATTCTAATTCAAGCCTTATTATTGATAAATCATCGGTTTCGCTCTTTTCTTACTTATCCGAAGGTGAATATGAAATCCTTATTAAATATCGCATAAATGGAACTACTGCCGCCTCTCAAGATTATTTCGCAAACAAAGTTTTTATCGAGTAGGTTTTTTAAATGAAAATACAGAAAACTTTAAGTAAAGGAAATAATTGCTTAATATTATTGGGAGTAAAAGGTCGGTGGAACAATGATTGAAAATCCCAAATGGAAGCGATGTGAAATCCGTTGGTTGCCTTTCAATTCGCAAAACAGAATCCATTCGATTCAAGTTAGAATTGCTCGGATTAAATCCGCTCGTAAAGAAATTGAGGATGTCAAAAAAAGATATGGGGGAGAAATTCCTAAAGGCCATCATGCAAGGTTAAATCGTAATATGATAATCAAGGAAATGACAGATTTGAAATCAACCGTTTTCCATCCTATCCAAGCCATGTGGTTATCAAACGCTCCCGAAGGATATGGCGCATTTGCATGGAACAATGGAGAAGGTTTCACATATCTTATCACAACGCCTTCAAATCCCTTCCCGACAGAAGAGAACTTGTTTGAAGCACTTGATAAAGACAAGTTACTTATTGGAAATGCTAACAAAATGGGCTTGGCGAAACAATATGCCGTGGAGAAGTTAAACAATATTTTTTCTCAAAAACAATTGGATAAAAAGGATGAAAAACAATTGCGTCAAGACATTTTCCTTCGTCGTATGGGTCGCAAGATTGAAAAGAAGAAAGGAATCAATTTCTCCATCTTTACAGAAGGTGACTTTGTTGAAGTCGTTGCATCGGGAGATTTTATTGCCGCTACGAAATGTTTAAAATTTGTGAAACGGAACGGTCATTGGTTATCCTTCCGAACGGAACGGTCATTTTATGATTGGGATTCTTTTGACCCTTTCCTTCTTATGTTGTATGATTATTTTTACATTCTTTCTAAAACACAGTTATTGACGGATGGGCAACAATTTTATTACAATTCCAATTTTAATGAGGGAGAAAGAAGCATTATTTTTGAAAGGAAACCGAAACCTTTTGGAGAAGAAATTAAATTTGAAAATATTCGTTGGGATGATTTTAATCTCAATCTTCGCTACATTTTAGAATGTTTTTCGCTATGGTCTAAAGAACAAGAAACGGATATTTTTGCCGTTCCGCAATACATCAAAACAATGTTGGAAAAGCGTCGTGATAAGACAGTAAAGGAAGATGATAAAAAAGGATTTTACCTTTTCAATAACTACATTCCTCCACACATTTGTAGGACGGGTTTTCGTGAAAGAGGAAATAGGAGCAATCCATCTGCTATTGAAATCAAAAAAGGAACTCAAGTTTTGTATAAAATTGCACCTAAATTCAAGCGTAATTCTCGCATCGTGAATGATTTACAATTTACCTCATTTATCGCCCCCTTATTGAAAAATGGACAGGGCAAGGAAAATCCAAAAGAATTGGATTTGACGATTTACAACCAATTGAAAGAAATTGAAGAAGGGGTTCAAAAAGTGGTCAAAGAATTCTTGCCGAAATTCAAAACCGAAAATTATTACGATGTGATTGGAGATTTTCTTAAAGAGATTTTTGAAGAAGCGTTTAGGACAACCGATATGGTTGATTTAGTGGATGGTGGACAAATTACTACCTATCAAAAGGGAAAATATTACAATTACCGACCCCACCCCGCCCATGTTTTCGGCCTTTATGGAAACAACAAAGAGATTCAAAATTACATGACCTTTTGGAACAAAGAAACTTATTCTTGGGAATGGACGAATTTAGAAGAATCCGAAAAATGGGATTTTAATCCTTACGATTGAGGTTCATATACCCGTCTTGTAAATAGGACAATCATGGGAAAGATTAAAATTACGGATGAAACAGAAGAATCCAATTTGGAAGCGATTGATGAAATCATTTCCGAAAAAGAACGCCCTAAAGGAAAGTTAAACAATACCCGATGTTATCTTGCAGGGCCGATTGATTACGCTCAAGATGATGGTGTTGAATGGAGAAGAAATTTCACTAAATTTTTAACACGGTTAGGAAGTGTTCCTCTTGACCCAACCGACAAGCCAATGACACAATGTAAATACAATGAAATTGGCGACGAAAAGAAAATGATTGAAAAACTCATTGAATTGGAACGGTGGGATGAATTACGAACAATGGCGAAAGAAATTGTTCTTGTTGATTTGAGAATGGTTGAAGTTTCCGATTTCTTGGTTGCTTATGTGAATACAGAAATCCCTATGTGTGGAACATGGGATGAAGTGTTTGAATCGCTTCGCCAACGAAAGCCAACCTATGTGGTGGTTGAAGGAGGAAAAAAGAAAATGCCAATGTGGTTGCGAGGAAAATTGAATCACAATTTTTGTTTCAATTCATTCAAGGAATTAGAAGCCTATCTTGAAGGACTTCATACAGGAATTATTGAACCCGATTACACACGATGGGTTTTTTTTGATAGGGTGTGATTATTATGACAAATGAAATGGAAGCAAGGGTGCAAGAATTGTTGAATCATTTAGATTCTTCTTATGAGTATATTAAAAACATTACAAAGGACATTGATTTTTTGAATGATGATAAGATTACAAGCAAGTATGCTACATTGATTGCGGTGGGTTTAGCAAAGAATTATGTTGCCTATCTTAATGGAGATTTTGAAACCATTAATGAGGCTACTGCTCATGCTATGATTACTGCTCAAAAGGATTTAGTATTGGAAGAGGAATAATTATGACTGTTCCGATGAAGCCAATGGATGATTGTATTTCCTGTAAAGGTTCGGGCGTATCAATTGATATGCCTTGTAACCGTTGTAAAGGACTTGGAAAAAAGGGTGAATAATATGGATGAGGAATTAAGAAATTTCGTTGAAGAGAAGTGGGGCTTGTATGAATCAGCCCTTGAAAAGAAAGATGCTATGTTGGGTCGCCATCAACATACTATGGCTTTAATTCGGACATTAGCGAATGTATTGGCATTAGCACTTTCAATTTTTATTGCCTACAAGGTTTGGTAATTGTAAATGAATAATGCAGATTTATTCGCACTTATCTTCTTGACAGCCATTATTATCTTTATTTTTTGTGGGTTATTTTTTAGATGGTTCGATGATTAATGAGAACATATAAATAGAAGAAAAAACAACAGTTATATTGGCGAGGAATTTGTGCGACCTCGACACAACCAAAAAGCACACACCGATTCACTAATTCACAATTAAATACCTGCACAATCAATATATTATTGGGCGTGTGGTGTAATGGATAGCATGTTGGCCTTCTAAGCCGACGATACGGGTTCGATTCCTGTCACGCCCGTTTGAAGATTTTATCTCAATTCGCTGACAATCCATGAGAAAACTTCATATACGGGAGGCTACCCACATAGAAAATATGAGCCAAGTAATCACCCTAAGCGTTTCGGGCAATCCGATACTATGTCACCCTGTTCAAAACAGTCAAGCATCAACCGATGGGGCTTTTGATGGAATTATCCTCTATATTGATTGCGCCCATTGTGAACGCCCGACTAATCTTTGTCGTGTTCATATTGATACTGACCAAATGTATGATTGGATTGAAGAATACGGTTTGAAAGTCAAGGGATATTGAGATAAACTCTTCAACATGGGCGTGTGGTGTAATTAAGCCGACGATACGGGTTCAATTCCTGTCACGCCCGCCAAAAACCTTTAATACTTGTTTAATTTAGCAAGAATCATGAGTAAGAACATAGGAACGATATGTCATTGTGGAATGATGGCTTCAAGAAGGTATATGCCGTATTGTTCGGAGTATTGTGGCGCATACAAAGAGGGAAACTATTCCAAAACACCCGCAGGACATTTTCCTGCAATCCCCATTTCTTGCGACCTTTGTGAAAAGGTGACTGATTGGCGAAAACATGATGAAAAGGCCCGCCGTTTTTGTTGTCATGGGTGTAAAAAGAAGGTTCTTTCGTCTTCAATTCGCCGCCCCTTGATGAATTACTATCTGCTTTCAAATTTAAAGCGTAATGGTGGTTGGATTTCTGCACAAGGAATGATTTCTCTTATGGAGGCGAATGGAATGACAGGAACATCTGCAAGATGGTCAAATTTGATGGCTCGTTGGGTTCGTTTAGGAGTCGTTGAAAAGTGGCAAGAAAGAAGCGAAACTCCTACTTACCGATTCCGTAGCAACATTAAAAAACCTGTTGGAAAAATTATTATTGATAAGGGGGCTTAAAATGTTTAATATTGTTG